>Ga0098055_1000447_pt1 | contig 25074 bp, 7 predicted proteins | sample 17_taG_FD_75107 | JGI IMG/M metagenome (GOLD analysis project Ga0098055, IMG submission 75107) | Marine viral communities from the Subarctic Pacific Ocean - 17_ETSP_OMZ_AT15314 metaG | ecosystem: Environmental > Aquatic > Marine > Oceanic | place: Pacific Ocean | collected 2015-01-18 | reverse complement strand
TGTGATATAACTTTAACTGCATCAGCAGATCCACCAAAACTTGTAGTGCGAGAACTAGTTGTACTTGCGCCACCGCTTGTTTCTAATGGATTTGGACCATCAAAACTACTGGTTGGAAAGTCTGTTGCTGTATGATTAAATGCTAAAATAGTATTTGCTGTAGTAGTTAGGTCGGTGATATGTTGTTCAGCAACTTGATCAACTCCTTGTTCAAAATCATCAGGATCAATATCAGTTGCCAATGCACCAGTTTGATGAACATGTGCCGCTTGTATATCCAACCATAAATCAAAATATTGTTGCTCAGTTACTGTATCACTTACACCTGGCGTATTTCCGCCAACTACTGTATTACTACTAAAACCTCTACCGTATCCGCTTGTACTTGTTAGTGGAGTTGTCAGTGACCCATATTCCGTCCAAACAGATTGATTGCCTACTCTTCCAGCTATTGATTCTCTAATATTATTATAGTTAAGAGCAGATATTAATGGCATCTATGGTTCCTTTTTTATAATGTAACATACTATACATTGTATGTCAATCATAAATCGCTTGTTTTTGCGTATGACGGGGCTGGCGAACTTACGTAAGAGCCTGATGCTCTAATATGCGAAACTGCACTAGTAAGAACTCCTGCAACATATTCATCTGCTCCTCCGGTGCCAACATCTAAATCGTTAAATACAATATTAAAAGTAATATCAGTGTTATTTGATTCTAACTTTGCTTCAATATAATATTCGTTATCCGAATATCCGCCTGCAATGCTGCCTGTTTTTCTATATATAGTTTGATATGAAGTTGTTAAATCCTCGTTACCAATAGCAAAAGAGGTTCCTGATGGTTTTGTATTAGTAGTTACTGTTCTTCCAAATTTTATTTGACCTGCATTAAATATAATATCATACCAGTCTTGATTTTTTTGTAGGTTAGTGTCAGATGGAACATTATCAATATTGATTGACGAATCAAATCTAATTTCGCCGCCGGCATTAAAGAAACATCTACGAGCCGCAATCGAAGAAAAAGATATCTGTACAGTATGATTAACTGCTTGAGGTTGAGATGTTCCTCCCCAAGGCGATGTGGCTCCGTCTCTTACACTATTAACTCCGCCTGATTCTATGTCAGCTTGATTGCCATTTAGAATAAATCTATCGTCTTGTAGTTCAACTATTAGTATTTCATATGCACTGTATAAAGCATCTTCTATTTCATTAGAAGTAGTAACTGTATTAATAGTAACCGGTGTAGTATTATTAATGTGTACATATACTTTTTCAAAGTCGGCAAACAAGGTGTTCATGTCAGATACTAAAACTTCATTGCCTTCGGCAACTGGGTTACTTGTTACAGTATTGTTGTATCCTTTATCGCCAGATCCAACTCCTAGTAATGCTGATATTTTTCCTTGTAGTTCGTTGTATCTCGATTGCGAAATAATGTCGTTGACTGCCATAACTTTTCCTTTTTAGTATTTACACTTTTAAAACGCACTCAACCAGTTTTTCGGATGGATCATCGCTTGACTCTAAAGCTATACCAACTAATGCTTTAGTAGCAGTTTGTGATGCAACTCCGTCTTCCCATGCATATAATGCCATACCCTTTTCGACTACACCTGTACATCTTACAGGCACACGACCTTTTAACGCAATAGCTTGTCCTTCAATTTCTGAATTCATTAAATATGCTGGATTTTCACTGATAACACCTATTGCAAAATCGCTTGATTTTGCAGGTCTTGTTTCGGCACTAATATCTTGTGATTCTGCAAACTTAGCATTTGATACTGCCATCACTGTTCCAACTGGGTGTGTTTCTTCTGTTGTATATTTTTCTGCAAGGTCTGCATAACGTGCTTTAGTTGCTGTACCATTAAATACAGTTGCAGTTAAGTTTCCGCTACTATCTCTTGCTGCAATAGTGTTTGCTCCTGCTGTAGTCGATGCGCTGCGAGCTGTACCGCCTACATCAAGTGCATCAGCACTTGTTGCTGATCCGTTAAATGTAGTAGCATACATTGTATTAAACTTTTCAGTTGCGCTACCAATATTATATAGGTTTGTTGTTTCTGGATATATGCCTTTATCAACTGCTGCGTTTCTTACAGAAACAATACCTGTAGCTGAAGATGCTGCTGGTGCAGTTAATGAAAATAATATTTTATTACTTGCATTGTTTTGATTTACAATTCTTGGAACTGTACCATCATTTACATCTATTTTTAAATCGTTACTGTTACCAACTGTAAATCCAGTATCTCCTAATGCTAGTGAATCTGTTACTTTTAAATAATCACTAGCTAAAAAGCCGCCTAAACGTAATGCATCGTTTGCAGATCCCCAAATAATTGGTTCATTGTTAGCACCGGTAACAGGCTGTCCTAGTTGATTTTGTGTGATTCCTGTAGTACTATTAACTAACGTAATACCTTTTTTGATTAAACTAAATCCTGTTAACGATGGAACACCGGCTGCTTGTACACCATTTAATGTAAACTCTTCTCCAGAAATTACATACATACTAACATCGTTTATTAGAGCAACAATAATAGTTTTTTCGACTGACGGCACTGAGTTATCAGTAACATTAACACTAAGCATCTGTGTTGTTCCGCTGCCTGCACTTTGAGGGCCTACTAAGATAAATTCGCCTGCTGCTGTTTTGCCGTACAGTTGGTTACTTGTACTGCTCCACCATAAGTCGCCTTCGTCTAGTCCTGCTGGTTCTGAACTTGAAACTTCTGTGCCGCCTGCTGTTTTCCACGCACTACCAGTATAAAACTTTAGTTTAGTAGTTCCTGCGTCATACCATACTTGGCCATCTATAGCTTTAGCAGGAGCAGAAGTTCCTCTAAAGTTTTCTAGTAAATGAACTAAATTTTCGTTCTGTGCTTCGCCAAAACCACTATAGTTTTTACCAATAAGTTTTAGATCAGTTGTTTGATCTATTGTGCCGTCTTCAACGACTGTTATCTGTGTACCGTTATATCTATTTACAATATAGGCCATTGTTGCTCCTCGTGCTTAGTGCTCTTATGTTATTTATCGTTAAAGTGCCGATGCTGCTATTGTACTTCCATTGACGTCCCATATGCCACTGTTTACTTGCATAGTTATTATTATTCTATTTGCTGTTAGATTAACTGTTGCTGTAGGTGGATTGATTGTAAAATCACCTATAACATTAACGTTTTGTGTACCAGCACTATCGACGGCTGTTAAAGATTTTACAATGCCACTATTAACATCAATAGGATCAGATGAAGCTGTGTAATAGAAGCCATGTATTTTTGCAATTTTTCCTTGTGTATCAAAGGGTGCTGGGGGTATTGCATATAGTTCTGTTAAAAGTATAGCAATATTAGTAAGTAATCCATCGTCGGCAATAGTATCGCCGTATGTTCCAGCTGCGTATGTACTACCTAATCCAGTAACATCTACTCCCATAACTACCATCGATGATTGTATTTCGTCATCAACGTATCGTTTAACTACTACATCTTGGTCAGCGCCTTCTGTTAATAGTGCGTTGTCGGCTTTTCGACGTGGACTCACTGGTGTTTCTACATTTGTTATTTTTACTTTGTTTATTAAGTTTATACTACCAGTTGATGCAAGTTCAAGATTATTAGTTGTAGTAATTCTATCTTCAGTAAGTGTCATTGTATCACTTTGTAGATTATTTCCTACTACTATTGTATCAAGCTGACCTAGTGTTTGTAAACTACTATTTCTAACTGTAGATCCTAATGTATCTAGAGACAAAACTTTTGTGTTGTTAATAGCATAATAATTTAAGTCGTTGTCAATATCAATAATATGAGAACTTGTCCAACTGTTAGTTGCATTTAACCAAGTCCATCGTTTATCGTCGCCTTCAACTCTTATAACAATACCGCCGTCATCTGCTTCAGTATCTGTTGCTAATGTACTATCGTCTTTAATTGCAAGTTCAATCTGATGATCTTCAACTCTTAATGTAGCAACATCTAAACTTGTAGCGTCACCTTCGATTAATAAATCTCCAGTAACACGTAAATCACCAGTAACATCTAATGTGTATACAGGATTTTCTTTAAAAACACCAATCTTCTTAGTATCTGCATCAAAATGCATAGCAGTATATTGTCCAGACACATCTTTAAGATCTATTTTTAAATCAGCATCTTGAATATTGTTTTGCCATAATGTTGTTTGTCCGCTTACTTTTATTGTAAGATCTGTATCAAGTCCAACACTCAGTCCGTTGTCATTTGCTATTGCTAGTCGACCTGTTGTAACATCGTCAACTACAGCACTTAGGAAACTATTTTGATCAAAAACATTTCCAAGCTCGTCGACAATCTGTCCAGCACTTGATGCTTTTCCAAGCCATTCAAAATCAACAAATGCTGAGTTTATGTTAACACCTTGTTTTAAATCTGTAAATCCTGTGATAGCTGGAAATGGTGTAAATGTTGTAGTCTCTTTTGAAAGTATAGCATATAGACTACCGTTCAAATATTTTTTAATAACTACTCTATTTTGTCCTGTGGTATCTTTGATAGTTTCTACTTCATCACCTGACCTAAGTTGATTTTTAGTATATGCTGGGCCTACCAGTATTGCTTCAACTCCGTTCCAAAACAATAACTGATCTTTGGAACCGTCGATCCATATATCTCCTGGTATTAGTTCTGATGGTTGAGAACTAGCATATATTGTACTATCTGTACTTCTAAATGTTATACCATCGTATATTTTTAATCTACCTGTAGAACTATCGTACCAAAGCTGGCCTTTGAGTGGCTTTACTGGTGCTGTACTATTACTAAAGTTTTCCAGCATTTTAATAAAGTTTTCATTTATACTTTCACCAAAACCTTGATAGTTTTTTCCTACTAGTGCAATATCAGCACTGGATATATCTAACCTACCATCAACTAGTTCTACTAGTAACGATCCGTCTGTTTTGTTTAGTTTATAGGCCATTTATGATACTCCGTGATAGATAATAAAGTTAAGTGCAACATACGGATTTGTTATATCTACTGCATCGTTTGCTATATCTACTACACCCCCTGATGTTCGTAGACGAGATCCAGTTCCAGATGAGTCGCCGTCATTGGGTACAACTTCAGATGCTGTTGCTGTAGCTGTTGTAGTAGCATAAAACTGCTCTCCAGTACTGCTTCGTAAATCGTGTTCGTGTTCTGGCAAGTTGGCTGCTGCTATGGTAACATCTTCGCTACCTCCTATGCCACCCATAACATCTACTTGTCCGTCTGTAATTCTGCTAGTAGATGCTAATACTCTGCCAAGTCCTGCAGGCGATCTGCCTCGCATATCCGGAATCTTAAATAACGTATTTGGATCGCTTGGAGTTCCGTGATACCATGTTGTTGGGTCTGCTGCAAGATATCCTAACACTGTTGCTAAGTTACCATATGTTGTTAATGATTTTTCGGCGCCATCTAAAATAAACCAGCCATTAGGTGCAACTAGTCCACCAAACATTATCACTGTGCCAACTGGCATAGTATCAATAGATCCAATCAGTTGATCAGGTGTTGCTTTAACTAATGTTCCGCCTTGGTTTAACAATACTTCGTCAGTTGTTCTGTTTATACTAGATGCTGCTGTCCTGTCAGAAATAGCAGTTGATTGTATAGTTGATGTAAACGTTTTTGAGGAACCGCCTGTTTGTCCGTCAAATGTAAAACTTGTTGCACTAACATCGCCTGCTAATGAAAATGTAGTTACACTATTAAGTTTGGCTGTACTACCTGCTGTTCCGCTAACATTACCTGTTACATTACCTGTTAGACTACCTGTTATACGATTAGCATGAAGTGTATCATATGGAAGTACTGACGATCCAATAGAATAAATATTTGCTGTATCAGGTAGTATACTTGTTGTAGTTAGACTACCGTCAACATCAAAATTTCCTGTTACGGTTAAGTTTCCAGTTACACTAGTATTGCCTGTTAGTCCTGTTGTTCCAGTTACAGTTAAGTTACCAGCAAGTTTTTGATTTCCAACTACGTCTAAACTTTCAGTTGGAGACAAGTTGTTAATACCTACATTGGTGTTTCCTTTAACTCTAATCGGTATTGAAAATACTCCGTTGTTGTTAACTCTTAAATCTATCGGTGCGCCTGGTACAGCATTTTCAATAATACTGTTATTACCCTCGACTATCATACTTAATGTTTTTGAGACGCCAACTTCTAATCCGTCATTTGTTTTGATCTGTAGTTTTTCCGATAACTGATTAACAATATTATTACGCATAAATGCAGAACTTGGAATAACTCCTCCACTTACTAACAAGTTTTCTGCTGTTGTTGCAGTACCATTAAATTTTGCTGTGGTTAATGTTTGGTTAAAGTTTGTTCCAACTTTTACTGGCGTTGTACTATTAAATCCGGCAAACGATGTTTTAGGTGAAAACTCAACTCTACTTGTAACAGTAACTGGTATATTTTCAATATATACTACAACTACTGTTCGGGTAACATCACTAGTGTCTATTAACTCAACTGATTTTGCTCCAGTAGTATTTCCATTACTAAAATCTGGTCCTATTAATAGCCAGCCGCTGCCTGTGTACAAATATAACTGACTAGTACTAGTGTTTACCCATAAATCGCCCTTAACACTATTTGTACTATCAGGTTCTGAGGCATTCTTTTTTAGTCCGCCTGCTGCAACCCAGTTTGTGCCATCGTATATTTTTAACTGATCTATACTGTCTGTAGTATCATACCAAAGTTGTCCTTCGACAGGATTTAGTGGCGGATTAGCGTTTGAAAAGTTTTCTAATAGTTTTAAAAAGTTTTCATTAACAGCAACTCCGTAATCTGATAATAATCTGCCTGGAAGTTTTAAACTAGTTTCTGTATTGATTGCGTTATCTTCAACAGTTATAATACCCTTATTGGATTGATCAGTGAATGGAATCTCATATGCCATTAAGTATTACCTCCTGAAAGACTTTGTACTCTTACAGTATAATCAATCTGTATTAACCTATTGAGTGATTTTTGTACTGGATGGAAAATAACATGTGTAAGAAGTCTTCCTGTACCGCTAGATGAATATCCAACTAGCCCTAGTTCGTCAAATACAAACTGTTGCTCAGTATTAGCAGCAGTATCAAATGCATCTTGTCCTTCTGGTTCCCCATAGTCTAATAAACAACTTACAACAATATCTGTATAGTTTGTACCAGTAACGTGACGTGTTTCAATCTTATTTCTTTGAGGGTCAACATTGTTTACACTGCGATCGTCTACCACTTTTGCATATGTTTGATTGTACAAACTTGCATTTGTACCTGTGCTGTTTGGTGTTAAGTATGTAATAATACCAGTTGGATCAACAGTTGTTCCGCCGTTGCCAAACCCCATTTGATATATGTAGCCTGATCCAGCGTTTCCAAGACTTTCAGCAAGACTAATACTCATATTTTCATAATGAATAGCATTGCGCTTGTTAACAAATACATGCCCACTTTCTGGATTGTGTATTTTTATGTGTCCTTCGAGGTGTACACCGCTTTGTTCGTTAATCATGTTTCCATTCCGTTTCTATACTGTATTTATCGTGGTAGCGATATTGTTTTGTCTGTTATAAATCTAGCTATTTGATTTTCACTATCTGCTAGGGTTTTTCCTGTATCATTCCATATTCTTCCTGTTCGGCGAACAACTTCAATAAATGCGCCATCTGCAGGTGGATCAATGTAATCTGCAAGTGTTAGTAATGTGATTGTACTTCCGTCACCTGCTACTATATTTTGAATTGTGTACTCAGGATTTATTGTTACATCTGCTTCAGGCGAATCTTGATCTACTGTTTTGTCAAATGTTATAATATTATCTTTACGCAATCTAGTGCCGGCTAAAAATACATCAATCTCATTAATACTAGTTGGAACAAAATCAAGTATAAACTCTTTGGTACTAGCATCGCCAACAAACATAGTTTTAGATGTTTCGTCTTTGTAAGGAATATTTTCTTCAATACCCTGACCTTGTACTTTTGTTGCTGTTGAGTATTGTTCTTTTATACCTGTTCCTAATGTTCCTCTTCTTAGTTGTCTAAGTAGATTACCATCAACACTGAAATATTCTATACGCTCTTTGTCAATCCAAACAACACCAGGTACACCTAGTGCTTTGTTAGGTTCTTGAATACCTGTACTGTCAACTAGTTGAATATTAGAATCATAATAGTTTAATGGTTGTTGCAACTCGTATTCGTTGTCTCTATTTAAACGCTTGAAGTGGAATCTATTTAACATATCTTTGAAGATGCGGTATCCAAACTTAGGATTGCTTGTTAATCCTGTAAACTGCAATACTTCAACTTTATCATTTGATGTAACTTTATTGTAAAGTTGAACACCTGTTCCACTAGCATCAAGTGAATAATCGTTTTGTGGCGAAAGTAATATTCCATTTTTAAATACCCAAACAAAGTTTGCACTTAATGCAGGTTTTTCAAGTTTGATAAATCCTCTACTTAATAGGTTTTTATCAATATAAAACTGTGTTCCGGCAGGTGCTTGATTTGTATTCCAAACAATATCATATGTGTTTCTTTCAAATTCGTTTATATCGTGATTACTGAATACATAGATATCTATAGTTTCCCAATCAGCTGGTGCTTCTGTTAATGATAACGTGTCTGTTTCTATAAGAGTAATATCGCCAATGACTGCTTTTGTACTATCATTTTCCCAACTTGCTACAATCTCCGGTGTATCGTCAATACTTTTTAGTTGGAATAGTTCTCTAATATATCCTTGCAGTTCTATTAATAGTGTCGAACCCGATCTACTAAACTTTTCAACACGAGCAATAACTGTAGTACTATCGTCAGCCAATTCAAAACTTACATCTTGACCAACTACTGGATCATTAACTGCTGTACCATTTTGTATTTCTACTGTTGTGTTTATAAAGTAATATTCTGCATCTCTAATAATAAAGATTTCTAATGTATCTCCAACAAGTCCAACATTATTGTTGAGAAGTTGTACTCTACCGTTTGCAGTATCATAATAGTAATCAAGAACATTAACAATCGAACCATTAATATAAAGTATGACATCTGTATTTCTAACGGCGGTGGTATCTTCAAACTGCCATCTATCAATATCATATGCTCTATTACTATCTATTGTATATTTTTTTCTATAGCCTGCATTTAAAAATCTACCATCTCCACGCTTAACTAAAATATTATGTGCAAGAGGCTTATTAATAACAGGCAATGCAACATCATTTGTAAATCTATGAACTTTATTTTCGCCATCTGCTACAAAAGTGTTGTCGATTACCATCTGACTGTATTGATTTACATTACCATCATATATTGTATATCCAATAATTTTTCCGGCAGTTATTTTAATCGGAAACTCTAGCTGTGCTGTATTTTGATCCGATTCTGTAAGCCCGTAGTCAGTTGTATCATTTTGTAATACACCATTGATTGTTACAAAAGAACTTAATCCAGATTTCCATGTGATTGGCAAGTTGTATATAAAAGTGTCACCAGTAGAAACAATATTATCACTATCAAGTAAATCAACTCCGTTAGTTCCGATTGATAGTATAGAAAGATTTTTTCCTGCATCTAGTGCTGTACTATCATTTAAACTTATAACTTTGTTTTCATAATCAACATTTAGATCGTTGTTATTAATAATATCGCTGTCAACTTTTACAATCAGTGTAGTATTTGATTGTGGAAAACTATCAAACTCCCATTCGATAGTTGTACCATCTGTGATATAGTTTCTAACACTAATAACACCTTGTCCATCTGAACTTCTATTGTAGACTTGTATATCTACTGTATCTAGTACTTGTCCAGGAACTTGTTCTTCTGGACCTTTGCTAGTTGTTTCTGTAACAAATCCATCGCCATCAACTACAATGTCTCCGGAATCTATTCCAGTTGCAGTTGTATATTCAAAGTTTCCACCTTGCAAACTTACATCAAATGCTGTTGACTCTGGAGTAAAACTTCCATCACTGGTAGATTTTCTAATGATGACAATGTCGCCGTCTTTGGTTTCAATAACATCGCTGTCTAGGAATATAGTATTTGTAATATTGTCACCTTGTGGTGATACCATTTTTGCATTTGGATTAGCTGTTACACTAGCCCCGTCATATGCAGGATCATCTATTCTTACATTGTTAAGATACACATTGTATGTTACACCTGATTCTAAAACATTACTCAATGTTATTATTTGAGTACTACCATCTAGTGTAATAATCTCATCTTCGTAGTTGGTATCAAATGTATCAAACTCAATACCAAATCCGTTTGCATCAAATCCGGTATTTTCACCAAAGCCGATACTATCCATTTGTACGCCGCCGTAATCAACACCGTCCATTAGCTGACTTAGTTCTTTGCCTGGCATATTTGTAGTAGGCTTATAGAAGAAGTTTATTCTATCTTCAGCAGTTAATAAACTAGATGATTTTTTATAGTTTATAACAATCTCAGCATTATTTGCAGGTGCATTTGCAAATGTTATTTTACCACGAAATCTATCAAATGCTTTGGTTGTATCAATAACATTTGATGATACAAAATCACTAAGTAACTGCGGCTCGCCGGCTACAGTTATTGATATATCAGCACTGTTTGTACTCAATGGCCATTTTAAACTAAACTCAGTTAAGCCACCATTACCAATAAAGGTTTCTGTTTCATCTAATGTAGTAAAGTAATATGCGCCAACAACTCTATCAAACTTCATTAACAGATGAGTTGATCTGATTACGCTGTTTCCTATTTGTGCATAAACAACTGCATCAACACCATCTTCAGCTAAACTTCCGTTTATTGTTACAGTTGGTGTTGTAAAGTATTTTGCGCCTGTGGTATTAACTTCTATGTATTGTATAGATCCGCCACCGATATAAGCAAGTCCTTCTAGTGTTGGGCCGCCGCCTCCACTTACTGTTACATTTGCAGTGTCAGTATATCCACTGCCGCCAGTATAAACTACAAACTCTGTTATTTCAAATCCAACATTATCTAACCAATGCTTTTGTGGATATGTAGTTGTAGTATCATTTATACCAGTAATACCATTGTTGAAAAACTTAATAGTTTCGCTGATAATCTGTCCACGCTCTGCATCATAACGAGGTGGTAAATCAAAATCAGTAACACTAGTTTGTGTTGGTTCTGTTCTGCCATAAGAACTAATGTATTCTCTAATCTTAGTACTATACGGTTTTACTTCTTCGATGTAATCTTGATAGTTTGGAAGATTGTCGTTTTGATATGTTACTTTTTGTGTAAGCTCTCCAACATTGTGTTTTGCAACTACAAAACTTGATTTAAATATCCAATCTAAATCAACTTGTTCGCTCATTGCATATCTAATACTACTAAAGAATAGTTTGTTCCATTCTACTTCTAGCTGATCAACAAATAAGTTATCTCTTAGTGCATAAAGTATTATTTTTATTTCGTCTGTTGGTTCACTGTCATACAACGATATGTCATAGATTATATTATCAAATCCAACTGCATCGTTTTGATATAATGTGTTACTAAACTCTATTGTGCCATTTTGTCTACCTACTACTTTATAGTTAATAGTATAGTCTACTTCAACTTGATTGTCAATCTTTTCTAACAATATCCAGCCACCGCTGCCAATGTTTTCAATCTTAATAGTATTTCCTAGTTTATCGTCTAATGCTTCAAGTGCATAACTTCCGTCAATCACAAAATCAATAGATGTAACTTCGTTATATCCAGTTGAATACCAATCAACATATCTCCAATACTTGTTAACATCATAGCTTTGAATATAGTTTCTAAACCATTCTTGTGTAGAAGACATCCAGTTGTACACTGCCCATAGGCCGCCTACTTCAGAGTCGGTTGTTACAAGAACACTAAATGGACGCACAATAAGCGTAGTATCATCTAAATAGTTTTTGCCGCCATCAACTACTTCAACTTCAATAACTTGACCAAGATTGTTGATATATGTTTTTATTTCTGCGCCAGATCCTTGTCCTTCTACAGTTACAGTAGGACCGTGTCGTTTGCCTGTTGTATAGTTACTATCAACATAGCCTCTACCAGATTGTGTAATAGTTGCTCCTGTAATGGTTCCATCAACAATAACAGGCGTAAGAGTTGCTTGTTTGATTTTTGCAGTACCTACAAATCTCAACAAATTTTCACTATCAATTTGAGTATCCCACTCATTGCTAAACTTACTTGGAGGCGTTTCTGTTTGGAATAATGGAGAAATATCAAAATCATCAACTATTGTATATTGAGACAATACTCCATTTACTCTTTCAACAACTTGTTTCAATGCTTCTTGTCTATTAACAAAAATAGTTTGATTTGGATTATTTAAAATACCATATCTTTGAGCAACACTAATATTTAAATCAGGCAGAACTTTTCCGTTTCTGTCGTAGCCTGCTAAACTGTCAACCCACTTGTCAACAATATCATTGTTTGGCTTACTAGATGCTAATCCTTCAACAACTAATGCATACTCGCTGTGAATATTTCTATTTTCTGCATTGTCTTGAACATAGTAATCGACATGCAAAATAGTATCTTTGTCTTTTACTAGATTTTTTATATTATGTAGTGCAAACTTTTTGCCATCAAGTAATGTAATATGTCTATAACCTTGTCCTGCTGGATCTGCTATTAAGTTTGCAACATCAAACGAACTAATCTTTCTGCCATATGTAGCAGGCAGTGTATTTTTATTCTTAACCCAGAAATAATATTTTGGTGCAAATACATTTGCTACACTATCATATACTCTTGCTCTTACATAAGAATCATCACTATATAATGATGTTCCACTTATGCTGCTGGCTAATCCTTCAGTAGTATCAGCTATTTGATCCCATTCGCTTGGTAACAAGTCACTTTCAACCCATTCGTATACATCTACACTAAATCCAGGAATAATCTGATTCCATGTATTTGATTTATATTGTATACTTCCTTGGTATGGATTATACCATTTTATAGCATCAAGATTCCACCAAAGTTTTCCAACCTGTTGTTTGCCCCAAAGATCTGATATACCAGTATCTCTAGTACCAACATTGTAAACTGCTGGATCATAATAAGTTTTGTAACTAAGTTCTTGTTCTGCTGGTCCAGCAATACGTCCTGCTATTGGATCTATATAATCAAGATATGTGATTAAATCATTTGTGTTTGTATCATATAGCCACACACCTTTGATTTTATCAATATCAACATAACTGTCGCCTTGACTATTAATATTCCAAGCATTGGCATTTAAATCAGTTCTATGATCCTGAATAAGTCCTACTTTATCATTAACTACTGTTCCTATCGAAATAACATACAAGTGATTTCGATTTAATACACTTAATATATTAGAAGAATCAGATATGTCTACTTGCGAATAAAGTTTTTCGGCATATACTAGATCAGTGTTTATTGTTTCGTATATGTAAACCTGGCCATTGTCTTTGATTTTATCAAAAATATTTGTTGCTTTATTATCAAAATCTGTAAGTTCGTTGTCAAATGTTACATATGCTGCGGTATCGCCATTGCGACTTGTTACAGCAAGTTTATTAGAATTAAAACTTACATTTGTGCCAAATCTTTCAGTCTTTTCTCCGTTAGGTGCAAGTAATATTTGATCTCGAACATATGTTCCATTTGTAAGTTTGTATACATACACTGCACCGTTGTAAATACCGTTGATATTTGACAACTGCGCACCTATTGCTATTTTAGATCCATCATTATTAAGACTTAATGTAGTTCCAAACGCTTCGTTTTCAGTTGCAGGATCAATATTTTCATCAAACACAAATCTACCGTTTGTTTTTCTATAGATTGCAATACGATATTCGCCGCCGTTTTGTATACCGCCAAGTGCTAATACTTCACCATTTTTACTAATATCATAAGTTGTGCCAATGCCTAGTGCATTTAAAAAATCACTACTATCATCATCAAGTAAGCCGCCTGTGCTATCATCAGTTTGTGACGAATAAGGAACATAACCTAAATAATCAACATATGTATCAAGTACGTCCCACTGATTGCTGTCAAAAGGATTTCCTGCAAGCACTGTTGTATTTGCTTGACGAAGTTCGCCTTCGTAGTAAACAATATTATTAGGAATATATTTTGCAATACTTTCCCATTCGCCTTTGTAGTTTTTGTCTCTCGAATATGCATAAGATGTTACATCATCTTGCCCTTTGTTGTTAACAAAGTAAACACGGCCGTTGTCTCTAAGACTTCTAATAACAGTATTATGTTGGAAATCACTTGGAGAAGCTGATTTGATTGCAATACCAAACTGTTCGTTTGTTGTCGGATCTGGACTTAGAATAATGTCTACTAAATCAAAAGACTGATCTATTAGTTTTTTATAAATGTAAACTACACCCTGGTTTGCATATCCAAGACTTGCTCCAGCTGTGTCTGTAACTATTAGTTCTGATATTTCCCAATCTTGACTTAATAGATTAATAGTAGAACTTTCTGCTGTAACATCAACTAGTGCTCTCCATATTGTTCCACGTTGACTTACATAATCGCCTGCTTGATAACTTTCTCCTTCAGTAAATATACCTCTATAACGTGTTTTAACATTAGCAGCAGTCGGTGCGCCAACATACAAATACTGACCATTGTCTGTTATTTCAACACTTGTACCAAACGCACCATCATCATGATGAGCAGACAACGGTTCTAATGTCTGTTTTAATTTAAATTCACTAGCTTCGCTGCCACGATTATATACATAAACTTTACCATTGTCTTTATCAGGTGTTCCAACTGCCAATGTAGTATTATTGTCGCTAACAGATACAGCTGATCCAAAGTCTCTACTATCTATTTCAGGTGCTGTAATACTTTGTTTAAAACTACGTATAATACTACTGTCGTATACTCCAAATGTTCCGTTTCCAGTATTGTCAACCCATACTCTATCATCATCATCTAAATCATAAAGTTTAGTAATGTTGTTTATATCTGCAGGAGTTGATACTCTACGTGATGATAGTTCTGATACTATCCCAACTGTACTATCTGCTAAGTCAATAAAATCTTCAGTTATTGGATTATCTAGTTGTATTTCAATATCTGTATATCCAATATTTTGTACAATCCAAAAGCCGTTGACTTCATTATTAATATTATTGAATCCAACAATATCGCCTTCAGTAAACGTAATAGGCTTACTAAAGTTTGCTTTAAATCCTAATGTTGTCTTTTCAATAGATTCAATAGTTACAGGCGATACAATATGCTTATAAACATTCCACGATTGTGCATCTTTTGGTACCCATATATAACTACCAATGTCAACACTATCAATATCTAAAACCAACATATCATTTTTTGTAGTTGTTAAGAAGTTCACTTGATCTAGTTTAACATAACCAGCAGTTTTAGTATATTCTGTACTATTTGTTATTAACGGCAACGATGTATGTGCATAATCATCTGGTGAAAGATACACGTCTTTTCTTGGATATTGATAAACTAAGTCTGTACGTATTGAATCTACAGTTTCAACAAACTCTACAAGTTGTGGTTCAATTCTAAACTGGCTTTCGTCAAGTTTGAATTCAACTTCGTCGTAACTTGTAGTTGCACCATATCTGCCAACACGTATTGCCCATTCTTCGTATAGCTCTACACTATCAGTATTTGAAGATCCAAGTTTGTCAAATAATTTTGTAATAGCATTTGATGTACCTTTGTCTTGTATAAATCCTTGATAGAATTTGTATTGGCTAACATCGTCTTGAATAATGTTAGCAAGGTATTCACGCTTTTGATAACCAATAAGATGCTGGGCCAACCTTTGTTGTTCGCTGTCAAAGTTGTCTGTATCTAAATCATAAAAATCTGCAAACTGATTTGCTCTGTAATCCCAGTTTGGTCTTAGTTCACTTGTAGGTTTACTATCTAATCTACTCCAGTTTCCGTTGACAAACTCCTGTGTGCCGCTGTGTGTAAATCTAGCTGCATAGTAAAATTCTTTATATTTTACTAGTTCGGCAGTTTTATAATCTTTGTAACTAGTCCATTCAGTAACCTTAGCATCATCGTATATAAATCCAGGAATATTTAAACTACCATTCCATTCATCGGTTCTATAACCTACAACTTTTAAACGCTCTTGTCTATATCCGGTTTCAGGAACATAGATTGTATCATTAAATACTGTCGTATTATCAATCAATACAAGATGTTCTTTTTGTATCAGTGGTAGTTTGATAAGATAGATACCTTCTTCGTCTGACGTTAAACTAAATTTGTTGCTATTATCTCTATATATACTAGAACGATTTTTACTAACTACAGTTCCGTTTGCATTTAACACTGCAAATCCATAAAGATTACTATGTACATTGTCAACTACATAAAACTCTTTTTCAAATTCAATCTGATTAGCCAAAGGTGATAAAGTTAATGTACTGGTAGTTGCCCAGTTTTGTGTTATCCAAAATAGGAACTCTTTAGATGCTAGTTGCCAGTTTTCGACTGTTTCGGTTGTTTTGTTAAAATATTCAAACTTAAATCCAACGTCTTTTAAATATTTCTGATATCCTAATAAAAAGTTAACTACTTGCTGTTCATCGTTTAATATTGTTCCGTAATCAAGTGTCGATATTTCATTTGTAAAAGACTTTCTAAAATAGGCTCCGCGGCCGCCGTTTTCAGGTAATCTCGGCAATGGTGTGTATAAACTTAAATCAAATTCAGTTGTTGTAGTATGATTTGCATTTACTCTATAATATCTATCGTTGTATTGTACAAGTTTACCGGCAACTAAAAACTTATTTTCAGTCCACGTTATATATGCTTCACTTATTCCGCCAACATTTACAAAAGGATCATTTGCATTTTCTCTTGGTATACTATATATAAAATACGGAGTATCTTTATCATATCCACTTATACGATATCCGCTTGATGTTCTTTCAATAATCACACCACTATAAGTTGCTACTTCTTGAGGACTAGACGTTCTCAAAACAATGTTATAGTTTTCATCCGGAACAAATATGTTTCCTTTATTCAACGGAGTTTTACTATCTAATACTAGTTTTAGTTTGTTCTTTTCAGCAAACCCGGCAAGTTTAAATCCTATTTTATTATCTAAAAGTTTTAGATTATTGGTATATGTAGTATACGGATACAAAGAATCTGCATTGATATATTCACTAATGTAGTTTAAAAATCCTGCACTTATAGCATTTTCTATTTTAGGAAATATCAAATCCTTTGTGTTTATTCTTTTGTTTGTGGAAGTATAGATTAAGTTTCCAGCAATATCACGCTGTGTTCTACTTCTATCAAATCCAACACCCATTGTATGTGCAGGTCTAACAACTAATGCAGCAATCATCAAACTAAACGGATAACCACTACTTCTTCTCCAAGCTGTTTCGGTTGGAGCCTCGTCGCCAAACTCAAATAGGTTTTGACTCTGTGGTGCATAACTGAAGTTGCTTACGTATCCACTTTCTAAAGGTGATACTAGTTGACCATTTTCATTAACTGGAATATGATTTAATAAGTTGTGTCTAATATATTTTTTGTTTCTTAGTACTGTTTTACCAGGTTCTCTAATCACACCGTTTTGCAGGTCAGTCCAAAGTATTAAGTTATTACTTGTGTAAGGGGCTGGCCCGTAAACATTTTCCCACCATGTAGGCTGTATTCCGTATCCTAACATTTCCCAAGGATGTGTGTGCGGGCGATCAGTATCAAATGCTTGTCTATAAATGCCGCGCCAAAATCCTGGTACTGCTTCATTGCGATCATTTGTACTTCCTGTATAGTTATAAGTAAAACTATCTCCTTGTACTATAAAGTCATTTTTAGTATAATCTGAAATCTTAGCAACACTGGTCCAATCAATAAAATCTTTGATAATAATATTGTTAATTTCTTGTGATGTGATTTTTGTATTTCTGTCAGCTCCGCCAACAATATCGTTTATGTCAAATATGTCTGGATTGTAGTCAACTTTTAGATTATTAAAAATACGCTTTTCCATTTCTAAAATCAAATCGTCTCTATAATCGTTGTAAGCAAGTGTAATACTGCCGTCATGTCCTCTAATAACAGTTTGAGGAGTTTGATAACTAGAATCAACAAATAGTTCAGGAACATATGCTGGGAACATTCCTATCTTTGTAGGAGTTGGAGGAATAAAACTACCTTCAGTATTGTCATATTCGTGTATAGTTAATATATCCCCATCAGTTAATGTTGCTGAAATATCTACAAATCCAGTTCCTGTAAATGTATAATCTCTGTTAAACACAAGTTGTTGATCATTTAGATATACATACAAGGCTTTATTACTAATGGCCAATTTATCAAATACTGTTGATAGTGCATAAACTGTTAATCTACTATCGAGTATTTCATATTCAATCTTTTTGCTGCCGCCTGTAGCTGCCATATCTGTACTATAAAAAGGAGTACTAGCAGTCTTTGCATTATTGATTTCATTAAAGATAAAATCAACATATTCTTTTACTGTTCCATTAAATGAAGTTTCTGTTGCTGTCTGTACAAACTGTCTTTTAAACTTAGTATATTCATTTAATGCATATCTAATAGCTGCAACCACATTTGAACTTTTATTAACTAAATGATAAAGTGACAAGTTTAACGGGCCACTATGCTGAACAAACTTTCGGCCATATTCGGCAACTGGTCCTAAATCTCGTAGATTGTTTATGCCAGGTTGAATGCCTGCAAATGTTGCAACTTCTGAAACTAGTCCTTCAACGTGATCATTTACTTCGCCTAATGTAAAATCTGTAATATTTTTATTAGACGGATTTCTTTCAAAGTTATGCGGAATCTCATAATATCCGTTGTTGTTTTTGTCTGCTGAACTTTTAGTTTTAATAACAACAATATCAGTAAATCCAATATCGTTAGGAAGTATAATCTTAGTTGTTTTATTTTCGCTGACCATTTGATAATCAGGTTTATAACTATTATTGACATATACTTTTATTTCTAAGTCTGTTAGCTCTGCACTATTATTATAGACATCAATTGGAAATCTATTTGTGTATTCTTCACCTGTGTATTTTTGTATAACATATTGACTACTTTTTATGTTTGCTTTTTTCCAAGCATTGGTGTAAGATATAACTTGATTATTATATTCTTGTAAAAAGAAAATATCACTACTTATAGTTTTAAAAATACTATTGACTTTATATTTGTACTCTTCTGCGAGTAAAGAAAAATCAAAAACAATATCGCCAATATTTACAAAGTTTTTGTATGTAAGCGGAAATCCAAGTTCTGTATCGTCGGCGCCTTCACCTATTCTATAAGTAAAAAGTCTATTGCCAGCAAAATCTGTACTATCATAAACTGTAGTATCTCCAAGACTATTTCCGCTGCTATCAAACAAATCAAACTTTGGTGCTTGATTTAATCCTGTCTTATCTTGAGCTGATTGCCATCCTGTTGCATCATACCAATACATCTTTCCAGCATTTTTAACTCCGTCTTTGACTAGTACAGTTTGATTTAGAATAGGATCAGTATCGTCTGTTTCAATTAAACTTATTTGAGTAGTATTAGTATGAGTAATAAACTTAACTTGAAATATTTTATCTTTTACTAAACTGTCAGTATCTGCTGTAAACAGTATACGCATTCCTTCGACTAAATCTACTCCGTCAATATTGTATCCTACAGAACCCTCTATTGTACTAAATGCATCCTTTGTAAATGTATCAACTAAATCAACATTAAGTTTAGCTGCATTACCGTGATTCCACAAACGTAAATTTGGTTCAAACTCAATAATAGGACGTTTAGCTCTTGCTGTTTGATCTAGCTCGATTGCCTGATTGTTGATATTTGCACTTTTTTCAATAACTGATTTATGGAACCAACGATTGTATCTTGCCCATGCATTTCTACTAGTATCTCTTCTGTTTATACAAATATAATCTTTAGTTCCTGCGTAACTTCTAGCATTACTCCAAGGAACACGGTCAAATCCGTTTGCATCAAAAGGTACTTGTGTATCTTGTGTAAAAATAGCTGGAACTTCAAGATTGCTAACTGGAACTAGATTAATAGATTTACCTACACCTTCAACATAGTATAGACCTTGTGCATATGTTGCTGGCGTTACATTGCCTTGAAAATACACTTTCATGCCATTAGACATATTCCATCCATCAATAGTTGTGTATGTTTTCTTGCCTACTATTTCTTCGCCTACATTTATATCGCTGTTTTCTTCTATGTCAAAAACATTAAATACACCACTGTTATCAATATCGTTTTGACTAACATAATAGAGATTTTCAGGAGCGTCACCTGGTACTGTAAATTCAATAACGCCATTTTCAATAAATCCATCTTCTAAGTAATCCTCTGGATTTATCAATGTGTCGTCTACGTTTTTGTGTGTTAGTACAACACCTTCTCGGTACAATGTGCTAACTAATGTACTATCAGGCGAATACTCAACTTTTTTCTGTCTGCTTGTTGCAAAACTAATAGGATGACCAGGAACATTAACTTCAAATCTGTATGTTTGTCCTCTAAACAATCTTATACTTTTATTACGTGTCACACCATCTGGTGAAAATACATAAGCAGTGTTATCGTCATCGACTACAGTTTCAACAGTAAATGTACTAACCACTTCTCTGCCCTGTCCCCTTATAGGAACTTCTTGCGGGCCGTTTGGCAACCAGTAATATTCTCTAAAGTTAGTAAACTTATCAAAATCAATATGTGGGTTCCAAGCATAAAACTCTTGTGCAAAAAGTTTATCTTGGTTTTTAATAGAGCCGCCAAAGGCACTTATTTGTCCTAGTATATCAACGTAATCGGCATCAAACTCTACATTTCCAAGATTGTCTTGCACAATAGCAAAAGGTTCTAACTGATAGTTTTCTCTATTAGAGTTGATATCACTAATATAACTATCTTTGGTAGTAACTGCTTTGGCAACTCTACTTCCAACAAAACCATTAATCTTTTCAACAACACCCGGATTAGTTAACTGATCAACTGTACTGCCTAAAAACTTCTTATTTGGATTAGTTCTAAAATATCTTGGAAGTAGTGAGGCAGAAGTTCTTTTTGAGTCTGAACTTCCTGGTACAGGGTATTCGTTTTGATCGTCATTGTATGCCATTAGTAATCATTTCCTTCAGTAATGGTAGTTGTCGAAGTTGTTGAACTTTGAACACCTGTATTTAAAACTTCGTTACTTGTAATAACATTTGCAGTTGCTTTAAGTCTTGATGCAGTAATACTATCAATAACTTCAACATCACTAACACTTGCACTACTAATCAATATTTCGTCATTTTCACTTTTTAGTTCATACATACTGCCAAACGACTGTGTTTCGCTTTTTGGTACTAGAACTATACTACTTATATCAGGTGCAACTTGCTTCATAATATATGCTGCTAGTTCACTAAAATAAAATGTTTCTCCGAAGTCCCAGTTTTCTAAAGCAAAAAATTCATTAATACTATCTACAACTCTTGATTTTATATCATTATCGTTTACAACACGATTTGTATTTTTTACTATTTTAAATGTTGCTTGCACATCAGTATCGCTTTCTGAACCAAATAAAGATTTATATTTTACAGGATGGTATATTACCTCATCACTGATTGATTTAATCTTTTTAATATCTTTACCAAAATCTAAAAACAACGAGTCGCTGCTAGGTGGTAACGGTTTTGTTGTAATATCGCCTCTGAGATATCTTCTATATTCAACATCGTATGATTTTGTTAAAATATATAAGTCAACAATATTACTACTACTTGGATCGATACGGCGATTTTCAGCAGCAGCATGTTTGTAATCAAATCTAATATTATCTCTACCTTTGTATGCTTTGTAATCAATGCATAGTTCTAATCCCGTTTGTAGTGAATTAAACTTTTTAAATACATCAGTGCTACTAATATAAAATATTGTTTCTGCATCATAAGAACTATATGCGCCGATTGCTGCTTCATTTTGTTTTACACAAATATATTCTGCTGCGGCATCAACATATTCGTAAGTTTCTACATCATTTTTTTCAAACTTTTTAGAAAATATATATTTTGTATCTGGCAAGTAATCAGGTGCAACAACATTTGTAAATAAATCTGGATCATCAATCACACCATCTGCATCACTGTCAGTAAATCCTATTTCTAGTTTTTTACTATCTATATACCCATCAACACTGCGATACTCTTTAACAACTTGCCATTTCCAATCCTGATTAAACGGCATTAATATATCAGGTTTATTATTATTACTTAAAATACTAATACTATCAGTGATAATCTTACCAACTTTACTATCATATATACGATCATTGCCGTCAAAGTAAAAACGTATTTGTTTATCACTTTCAAAAACATATCTTACAGCACGACTAGTTACTGTGTATTTTTCTCCGTCTGTTTCAAACAAGAAAAGCCAACTAGCATCTTGATTTGTGCCTGTAGCATCTCCAGTTTTTCCTGTATCAAACTCACTAGTTGTATCAAGGTTACTGTTTGTAATAACTTTCCAGTTAGTTGTTTGAACATCATATCGTACACCAAATGTTTTAAATGCAAATACTTGATCAACCATTTGCGATAATGTATCATTTACAATGGTATTATTTAATACTGGAATGATTTCTGAAAGTTTGCTAGTTGAAGGCACTTCGTCGTTTAGTATAATAGGACCCAATGTACTATCAATATCACCTATTGTTCCATTTTCATATACACTTATAATTTTAGTCCATATGTATTCTTTGTCACCTAGTGTAGATACTTCGCCCAATACTAGATTATTATCTTTATCATAATGATATCCAGTTGGCGGAGTAAACTTAACTAAACTTCCAGCAGCAACAAACTTCATTGTTGTAGCTGTAAAACTTGATACTGCAACTGGTACGGAAAACTGATCTTGAAATATTCCACTACTTTGATTTGTTTCATTTGTTGTAGCATTCCATGTATAGTTTAAATCAGCAATACTTGCATTTCTACTAAAGTTTTTGTAATAAAAGTTTTTAGTTTGTGTGTTTTTTATTATTTCTAACACTTGGTTATTAATAACTGCCTCAATATCTGTTTTTGAAACAAAGTTAAAACTAAATTTATTTTTTAAATCTTCTGTAAAAATACTTCCGTCATCTCCAAACATTAATGTGTTGCTATATTTGCCAGTTGCATCACGTAAATCGTAGTATCTACTAATACCACTGCTGGTTCTATTAATACTTTTTGTTTTAATAATCTGTTGACTTACGCCCAAAGGACCAATGTTGTAATCTTCACCAGTAATCAAACGATTTTGTGTGTAGTATGTACTAGGTGCATTTGTTTGAATGCTTTCATTAGATTCTGATTCGTCAGCATTTGAAACAACTGATTGTAATTCTAGCACAATATTAAGTGTTTCTGCTGAGTTATTTTTACTAATGTAAGGAACTTGTATTTGTATTCCTGTCATATCAGCTGGATTGATACTAAACTGTTCATTTGCTGATGTTCTATAATAAACTTTAAAATCGCCCTTTGGTAATGTTCCAAAAGTTCCGTCACTAAACACAAGACTTATTCGATCGTTTACACGACTTAGAACACTATACAAGTCACGAATACCTTTAGTAACACTGTTGTAAACAATATTGTTACCTTCTGTGTTTTCAACTTTTTGCCACAACGATTCTTCATTCCCGTTGCTGTCTAACTTGTAAAGCCAAACATCACTGTTGTTGATATTATCGCTGTCAATATTCACAGTTGTATTTGGAACAGGATTCATTACAGAAAATGTATTTTCTTGTAGACTGCCTTGTCTAAAGTGCATAAAAAATCCACTGTTTGAACTACCTGCACCTTGTCCATTATCTCGATATAAAAATCCTAGTTTGTTTCCAGGAAATGGTTCTTCTTCGTATATTGTTGTAGTATCTGTATTAATACCAGTACTAACTATTTCAAACTTACGAGATGCATCATCTATATTTTTTGTAAAACTGTATATAGGCAATCCTGTATTACTTGCGCTGAATCTATATTGTTCAGTTGTTACACCATTTACAATAGCTTTTTTAACAGGACGACCAAATGTAGAGTTTGCTGGCAACGAAGCATTCATAATCTTAATGAACTGCTCGTACCAATCAGAGTTTGTAGGATCGTTCCATATAATAGTTTGATTGGATAGGTTATTGTTGTTGGCATCAATAACATCTTCGGTGGTACTAACACTTTCAATTTTTAGTAATCCATTTGCTGGAATATTTCTATTTGCATTATAACTAATGAGCCTTGCTAAACGGAGAATACTTTCTCTACGATCAGCAGTTTCAATAAAATTTTCTCTAGCATTTAAGTCTGTGCGGAAAGCAAGGTTTTGACCTAAAAATGCAATAAGATCTATAAGTGCAAGATACTCACTTGACTCAATATAATCATTAAAGTCTTCAGGATAGTTTTCACGAATATATGTAATCATAGTTCTGCGAAGATTATCAAAGTCGTAACTTTGGAAATCTGCGTATCTAAAACTTTGATATATTGTTTTCCAGTCTTCTGCTAGTAGAAGTCTATTTTGCCTATCTGTCGTTGACATTCGCTGTTCCTCACTTTATAGTATATTTACCTGAAGTAAAAAACTGCGTACTTTAAATTAATCCGTTGTCTTGATCAAACTTTATACGCATACTTTCACTGATGCTGTAAGGAATATATGTTAAAGAGCAATCAATTTGTATACCACTTTCATAACTATCGACTATTACACTATCAACATTAACACGTGGATCAAAGTTGACTATTTCAGTTACATCTTCAATGATAAGTTGTTTTAGATCATCAGTAAATGGTTCAAATAATATATCCCATATGATAGTTCCAAACTCTGGATTTTCAAGTTTTTCGCCCTGACGAATATGAAAATGATTTATAATATCTTGTTTGATTATACTAATATCATATAAGTTAAATCCTTT
>Ga0098055_1000445_pt1 | contig 25092 bp, 25 predicted proteins | sample 17_taG_FD_75107 | JGI IMG/M metagenome (GOLD analysis project Ga0098055, IMG submission 75107) | Marine viral communities from the Subarctic Pacific Ocean - 17_ETSP_OMZ_AT15314 metaG | ecosystem: Environmental > Aquatic > Marine > Oceanic | place: Pacific Ocean | collected 2015-01-18 | reverse complement strand
GTGCAACCAGTTTTTAACAAGCAAGACAAGTTTTATGCAGCAAAAGATGGTGGTGCTATTGCCAACGCACTAGATGAAGTACTCACAGCAGTAGATAAACTGATAGAAGAAAAACGGGATGTTAACCTAGATATTAGTGAGAGGAAACTTGCCCAAGCGGTAGATGGCGCATTCGCAGCAATACATAGGAGAACTGTATAAATGGGATTTTATAAGAATTTTGGCAAGAACGCCTTGGGCGCAGATGGGAAACCAAACATAGATCCAGTTCTTGCTGCTTTCGAAGAAGCGGGATATATAGTTGAGATATTGCACATCTCCTCTGCCAAGGCAGCAGTATTTCCCTCTTGGATTACTGAATTCACAGATACATTCACAAGCGAGTGGAGCACGGACAGTGTGTTTGGTCGCAATGACAAGATCGGCAACTTCCAGGGAACAACGAGAAGTATCAGCATATCAATGAAGATACCTTCATACAGTGTTGTTGAAGCAAGAGAGAATATGCACCAATTAGAACACCTTATTGCAAATCTTTACCCGAGTTATACAAGTCGAGACTTTAACGGGGAAAAAGTTCATACTATGTCTGGGTCTCCCATGGTAAAGGTGAAGTTTGCAAACCTTATTAAAAATGCCAACGTAAGAAAGAACGCGGTCAACGCTGCTGCTGGCGGATTGTCGGGATGGATAAACAATGTTAGTTTTTCACCAGATTTAGAGTCAGGATTTCATCACATGAGTCCAAACATGAACAAGACCGACCAGGCAGCATACAACGGTGTATTCGAAGGACCATCGCAAGGTTTCAATTCTAGTCACACCTTCCTACCAAAGGTGTTAGACATAAGTTTCACACTTACTGTTGTTCATGAACACAAATTAGGATGGGAAAACCAATCTTGGTTGGCGAACAAGACAGATTCATTTCCATATGGTGTGGAAACACTGTCCGGCGGAAAGCACAAACTCGACGCCGAAGCAGTCGCGACAACCAGAACAGGTGGCAGTGTAGCAAAAGGACTCATAGGTAAAGTGTTCAAAGGAAAGGCAAGTATATGACTTACTCTAGATATGGTTTAAGAAAAACAAGAGAGAACAACAACCCTCTTTATAAAGATCTGCTCAAACGCCGAGACATGAAGAAAGTAGAGCATTATACTGCTCCAAAGTTTTTTGTCTTGACAGATGAGATAATACAATCAGTCGATGTTGAGTTCGTGTACTGGAACATTTCAACTAGATTTTATAAACTGGCAGCAGAGCACTACGGAGATCCAACGCTATGGTGGGTCATCGCTCTTTTTAATAAAAAACCAACAGATTTTCATGCAAAGATCGGAGAGTTGATTTATATACCAACTCAATGGGAAATCGTGTATAATGCTGTAATAGAAGGCAACGAGAAGTTTGAGTAAAATATGGCAAAAACACAAAATCAAAAGATCTCAGAGACATACGACAAGATCAGGTCATCTTTTAACGACCAGTATATAATATCCAGTTACCTGCCCAAGGTTATGGAAAATGTGAAGTCTGACAATCGCTTTAAGAACACTAGTAAGATAATCCCTATTTCTGATAAGGTCGATCCCTTTGTGTTTGCCAATTTCTTAAACACAAACGGCAAAAACGCTAAACTAAGATCAATATTTAACACATTCAATAACGCACAATTATCGATTCTCGTACCAGAGATTCGGATCATAGTTAGAAGAAGGACCGGACCTAACAAGTATGTAACAAAGGTTATCCCCATTCAGAATCTACAACCAGAAATGCCATTTGGGAAGAGTCCTGATGTATCAGGTGCAACCATAGGACTAAAGGCTATTGATTTTGATCTTGCGGGCACTTCACCAGAAACAGCGACGAACGACATCAACGCTTCCGCAACTTTCTTTGGGAACACACTCGCAGTTTTTCAGGAACATCCAGAATACGTAGATTTGATTAATCCGCACTTCGCGTCAAAGGATGGCACGGGATCCGAGATGTTGTTTCAAGTAGGTTGGGCAATGCCATCAGGACCAACGATAAAATCATTGAATTTTACCGCCGACCAGAAGGCGGCACTTAAATCACAGTTTCAAACCTATGTTATGAACTACACTTCGCACAACTTTAGTTTCAATGAGAACGGTAGTTTCATACTGCAGGTTGAATATGTCTCCTACATCGATGGTGTGATGAGGGATGCAAACTTTCTTGGAGACAAGGAAATATTGAATGAGGTTTATCCAAAACTAAAAAAACCAGAAAAGAAACTGGAGCCAAATGTGCATGAGTCTATCATGAATTACATAAAGGAAAATCATGAAGGCGCTACGTCAGACTACAAGAAGAGAGTATATAATGCCCTTGCGCACGGGAACGTTGCTGATAACATAAGTAAATACAAATTGAGGATTGACGAACTTGCTGTCCAGCACTTTGAACAGATGTTTGAAGAAATCCCGTATTTGACATACGAGTTACCAATCCGTCAAATGAATGCAAAGTTTTTGCAACGGGCAATGAGGAGAGTTTTGGGATCACCCACCAACAAGTCCAATACTTTACCAGGGTTTTATGGCAAGAACGGACCAACCGACAATCTCGAAGAGAGATTGAAGCGGTTCCTTCTGACTGACGAACTCTTTTCCCAGGAAGCAGTCGCAGAAAGTGCATATATGGCCGCAACCGCAGTAGAAGTCGCAGCGACTTTGTCTAAGTCTTTGCCGTTGAAGACGACGTCGGTAGTCCCCACATCTAAGGAGTTGATGGAAACTAAATTCATAGATGTAACAACCCTCGGCAAGATACTTGAAAATTTTATAAAAAAAAGTACGGGTGTAAAGGATTTGATGGCTGAAAAAGATGTAACGTTGATTCTGGGCACCATAAAGATATCCAATCCAGAAAACAAGGCACACGACAAAGTGTATTCTTTGTACGATTTGCCCATTGCCCTGTCGACCTTGAAAGAGGCAGTGAGGAAGTTGTACACATCAAAACTAAAAACAAAAGTTTCACTTCGTGCGTTTATAGCAACCATTTTGAAGGAAGCTAGGAAGTACTACATGCAAGGCGATCTTATACTGGACGCTGGAAAAATATTGTCAGCAAACAGTCTCAGGTCAACACAAATAACTTGTTCGCCGACAAGCAGAGACAGACTCAGAAACGCCCCGAATGTTGCTACACTCAAACTTGGTATCAGGTCTGACTTGAGATCCCTGAATCCTGAAAAATTGGCAAACCTGTACTGCATAGTCGCTGGACCTGCAGATGATGCTCCAGAGGCGAGTCTGGACAACTATGTTGTTGGTGCAGCCGGTAGCATTGTGAAAAAAGTTAATTTCTCTCAGGTCAACTCAGCAACTATGGCAGCAAGGCAGGATGACAATATCGTCGCCGCTCTTAGAAGTAATAATCTAGGTGTTATCCCGCAACTCTATAACGTAAAGATGGACGTGGTAGGCAATCTCAACTTCTTACCGGGGTATCTATTTAATCTTATGCCAACAATACTTGGAGTTTCTACAGCGATAAAAGACAGTATCATTAAGGATCTTGGACTTATGGGAACTTTCATGACATTAAAAGTTCACCACACCTTCAGTCAAGATGGATTTACTACAAGTTTGGAAGCATACAATATCTCAACCCAGAAGTACATAAACAAAACGATAGCGAGTGCCAAGAAGGGGGTTGCAAAGTGAGTATTAAGTCAAACATGGAAAGGAAAAGACATTATGACGGAAGGGTAGCGTCCAACAAAGTAGTTGCCACTTTGGACAACTGGGATAAGGACCAATTCTTTTACGCAAGAAAAAACGAGAAAGGCAGAACAATCGCTCCTTTTGATATTTCAACCATGACTCAACTAAGTGATACGAAGATTTGTTTTAATTTTGTAGCAGACGCTTTCAATGATTTTAAAGAACACTACAGGGAAAAAGTAGTCAGTGGACTCGAACCGTTTGCTGGATTGCTTACTCTCAAGGTAGAGAAAGCGTACATTAAACCCCTATCCCTCTACCTTGAACACCAAAAAAGATTAGAAACCATATTTTTAGATAAGTATCTGCTCCCAGAGCAAGCAAGAGTCAAGGAATTTGATGATGTCCTGCATCAGTTCGATCGGTTTTTGTCGGACTATGCTGATAGGTACCCCATTATGTACTCTTCTTTCGTAAACTCTTCGCTGTGTCCGATGCATGGCACGGGATTGATGTTAGATTTCAAGGCCGGATCGCACAACGATGACGATGAGAGGATCGAATTGGTTAATCACCCCTCTTTCAATCTAGTCTCAAGTATTGCAAAGGAATACGGTTTTGTTATTCCTAAGCATGCACCTTGGTGCATTGTGGCAAACCTCGACTCTCAGGTAATGATCAACTATGCGATTCAATATGATGCACTTAACAAGAAACAAGTGTTGGAAGAATATTTCTATGAATGCAAAGACAGTGATATTGACTTGCTGCAAGGGTTTCTGTTAAACTGCTACCAGTCCTTCCTCGATGAATCACCCAGAAGGTCTGAAACAAGAATTTGCAAGAATGGCAAGTTAAAGACCAAAACTGAGTTCAGAGTCAGGCAAGAACCAAGACAAATACTATCTGGATATTCTTCAAGTTTCTGGTTTAGAGCATATATCGAGATTCTTCTCAAAGAGCAGAAAGCAGAAATGCATAAAACAAAACTTGACTCACTGTTTAAAGAATGCTACTATATGTTAGAAAAGTATAGTTTTGAGAAAGCATACCTTTTTGCAGAGATGAAGATCTTGAAGAGTAAACCTGATAGGATTAGATAGTGTATTTCCAAATAGTTGACAGCAACGAAAAGTGCCTCAAAGCGTTTGTACACAATGAGTTAGTGGATTATGAGGACAGTCCTCAGATGACACACACTTGGCGTCACTCCATTCATTTGAAAAATCGAGACAACGTAGAGTATGCCTACCTTTACACGAAGAGCGGAGATATAAATACAGCATGTCCCGGTTTCGTACAAGAATCGTGGGAATCTAGTTCTAATAGGATCTCAGCACTCGTTAAATCTGCTATGAGTTCTAAGTGTGATCTAGAAAACAACTGTATATACGATTTTATACCCGAGAATTTTTTGCGGGATTTTTTGTCAAACAAGCAGGCAATCATAAGGCACTGCATTGAGGATACGCCAAAGCCACATCATTACGATATACTGAGAAAGGCACACATCTTGACAGAAGAGATGAACGCAAAAAGAAATCTATACAAGGGCAAACTTAAGCGCACGAGTTACAATATCTTCGGGACAAAAACAGGAAGACTGTCGAACGCAAAAGCAGAGATACCGATCCTAACACTTAAAAAAGAGGATAGGCACCTACTTCGACCTACAAACGACTTTTTCTTGGAGTTGGACTTCAACGCGGCAGAGTTGCGAACTCTTCTGGCGCTATCCGAAAAGCAACAACCCGACGAAGATATACATGAATGGACATCGCAAAAACTAGGACTTAATCGCGAAGATGTAAAGAAGCGAACATTCGCCTGGTTATACAACCCTGAAGCGTCAGATTCGCTGCTGGAGGGACTTTATGAGCGCAACACGGTGAAAGACCTGTATTACGATGGAACGTCGATTAGAACGCCATTCTCACGCCAAATTGAGACTGACTCCCGACGCGCTTTAAATTACATTGTGCAAAGCACAAGTAGCGATATCTGTATCGAGCAAGCATTTAAGTTGAGAGAGTTTTTTAAAAATAATGAAACAAAAATTTGCTATTTGATGCACGACTCTGTTATACTAGACTGTAAGAAAGAAGACAAACAAAAAATGCTCGAAGCAAGGCGAATCTTTGGCGATACAAGACTTGGACAATATAGAGTCAATATGTCCATTGGCAAAAATTTCGGAGAGATGAACAAAATATAATGTATACTGTAATTGGAGTCGGCGGCGTTGGGTGCAAGGTGGCAAAGTGCTTTTCTGCGTATGAACAGTACAACATATTGTGCGTAGATGATGATCCTACGGGATGGAAAGACCAAGTTTTGGTGCCAAAGCAAAAAAGACCTGAAGACTACGAAGAATCCTTCAAGGGGTTGACCAAAGCAAAAAAAGACAAGATCAAAGATAACGTTGTTGTGGTTTTAAGCGGCGCAAGTATCGTATCGTCGATATCGTTAAGGTTGTTGCACCAGTTGAGAGACAAAAGCATCACAGTTTTGTGCATAAGACCCGAAAAAGACCTTATGGATGTTACCAAGTCTGCACAAGAGAAAGTGATATTCTCAGTTTTGCAAGAATATACAAGATCTGGACTTTTTGAAAGAATTTACTTGACAAGTAACTCGGAAATCGATAAACTTGTTGAAGATGCAAGTATTAAAGAATATTATCCTGCGATAAACAAGATGATTGTTTCAGTTTTTCACATGATAATGGTGTTTGACCATCAGGAGGCAGTTGTGTCAAACTTTTCAGAGATCAATGAAGCAAGAAGGGTGTGTACACTTGGTATTTTAAACATTGAAGATGGTTCTGAGACTAAGTTTTTCTCTTGTGACAATATCATGGATACTAGACTGTACTATGGTATCTCCAAGGATACGCTAAACAGTGACAAGAACCTGCAAAGAAACATTATAAAATTGATTAAAGATAAAAACGAAGAACTGTGCAAATACAGTTATGGGGTCTATGAGACTCAATACAATTGGGACTTTTGTTATACAAAATACTTTTCTTCAAAAGTTCAAGACTTTTAATTGACAAACAAAAAAACATTTAGTATAGTATAGAAAGTTGGTCGGGAGATTTGCTGACCTGCTATAGCCGAAAGTGTGCAAAAAAGCAATACCATAAGGAGGTAATATAATGGCACTGAATTTAGATCTGATGAAACAGAAGATGGATACTCTAAACGGGAAGGGAGAAAAGAAGAAGAACTTCTGGCGTCCCCAAGAAGGTGAGAATAATATTCGCATCGTTCCCACTTCAGATGGAGACCCGTTTAAGGAGCGGTTTTTCCACTACAATGTAGGCGAACAGTCATTTTTGTGCCCAAAGCGCAACTATGGAGATGATTGCCCAGTTTGCAACCTTGCAAACGAACTATGGAATGACGGTACGGAGGACAGCAAGGCGATGGCAAAGCAGATGTTTGCCAAGCAACGATTCTTTTCTCCAGTGTTAGTCCGAGGAGAAGAGTCAGAAGGAGTCAAGGTTTGGGGTTACGGCAAGTTGGCGTACCAGAAGTTGTTAGGAATTGTGTTGGATCCAGATTATGGAGATATTACTGATCCTGATGATGGTAATGATCTCAAGTTGATGTACGGCAAGCAACCTGGTGCTTCTTATCCGACTACGGATATTCGACCTCGTCCACGCAAGTCGGTCCTTTGTGACGATGCCGTTGGCGGCGATGAACGTTGCACGGAACTCTTGGAGACTGTACCGAACTTTGAGACAATCTTCGAGCGCAAGTCAACTGAAGAAGTCTCAACAATCTTGGAGGCGCACTTGAACACTGACGGAGGAGGGACTTCTGAAGTAACGAGAGGTAACTTCACTAACAACACTAGCACTGATTCGGACCCAGTGCGGAGCAAGTTCGACACCGCGCTTGATGGACTCATGAATAATGGGTAAAGTGACTAAAATGAAACCTGGTGGATTATCCACCAAAGACATTATTGCGTCGCTCAACAAAGCGTCAGGCGGTGTAGTCGCCTACAATCTTTCGGAGGACAATCCAACGGAAGTCAAGGAGTGGATTCCGACTGGGTCGCGATGGTTGGATTCCATTGCCTGCAAAGGCAGGTACGCGGGAATCCCAGTAGGGAAGATCTCCGAGATTGCAGGTTTAGAAGCAACGGGCAAGTCATTTATGGCAGCGCAGATTGCTGCAAACGCTCAGAAGATGGGTTGCCGCGTTGCTTATTTTGATTCAGAGTCTGCTATCGACCCTGACTTTCTTAGGAAAGCAGGGTGTGATTTGGATGATGAAGAAAAGGGTCTGATTTATGTTCAGGCACATTCCGTAGAGATGGTAATGGAGACAATCGAGAACCTCTTAAAGATGCCAGAAAAATGGTTATTTATTTGGGACTCACTTGCTCTTACTCCATCTGTGCATGACATAGAATCTGACTACAATCCTCAGTCATCTATGGCAATGAAAGCACGAGTATTGTCTAAGGGTATGCCAAAACTGGTACAACCCATTGCTAATGCTGGTGCTACCCTGTTGGTGCTTAATCAGTTGAAGACTAATATCACAAGGTCTCCCTCTGAAGCAATGACAACGCCATATATGACTCCTGGTGGAAAGACTTTGCCTTATTCTTATTCGTTGAGAATCTGGTTGACGGGAAGGAAAGCGAAAGCATCTTTCGTCACAGACGAGAACGGATTCAGAATTGGGTCAGAGGTGAAATGTAAGATCGAAAAGTCTAGGTTTGGATCAACCGGACGTACTTGCAACTTTAAGATTCTTTGGGGCGACGCAGCAGCAGTCGGCGTACAAGATAAGGAAAGTTGGTTTGATGCGATTCAGATATCTGAAAACTTAGAGCAATCAGGTGCATGGTATTCACTCGTCCATGAAGATGGAACCCGAGAGAAGTTCCAGCGAGCACATTGGTTGAAAAAGTTAGAAGATGAAAAGTTTCACAAAAGAGTCTTGCAAATCATGGATGATGATGTTATTATGAAGTTCAGTAATAAGACAGGTAATGCATCTGATTTTTATGATCAGGAAGAGGACACCCCACCAAAGACCGACGACTAGTAGTTGGTCCGCCCCTGGGAAACCGGGGGCGTTTTTTTTTATTTACTAGGTAACAGAACAAGAGAGACTGAGAACATGAAGAAACTGCTTATAGTTGATGCGCAAAACCAATTTATGAGATCCTACATTGTGAACCCGACACTGTCACCAAACGGAGACCCTTGCGGGGGAGTCGTTGGGTTCTTGCAGACATTGAATAAACTCTGTAGACAGGTTAATCCTGATGCATTCGTGGTTGTGTGGGATGGCGACGGAGGTTCTTCAAAGCGTAGATCCAAGAACAAGAACTATAAAGCAGGCAGAAAACCACCGAAACTCAACAGGTGGGCACAAAACCTAAGTCCTTCTCAGATCCAGACAAACAGAATGTGGCAACAGGTCAGGTGCATTGAATACATCAACCAAACACCTGTGCTGCAATTTAGAGAACCAGGTGTTGAAGCGGACGATGTGATATCTTATATTAAGTCCATGCCTGCGTTCAGTGGGTGGTTAAAGGCAATCGTATCATCTGACAAAGACTTCATTCAGTTACTAGATGACAAAACGTTGTTAATCAGACCCACGCAGGATGAAGTCTTGAACCAAAGCACAGTTGTCGAACAACACTCTATTCACCCTAAGAACTTCGCCCTTGCCAGGTCAATGGTGGGCGACAAGAGTGACAATATAGATGGGATATCAGGCGTAGGTTTGAAGACTGTCGCTAAAGCGTTCCCGTTCTTATCAGAAAACAAGGACTATTACCTTAGTGACATCAAAGAACATGCAGAATCTGTCGATTCAAAATTGTCAGTATACACTAAAGTTGTTGAAGAATTCAGTACGGTGTGCGATAATTACTCAATAATGCAGTTAAGCGAACCTCTGATCTCAATACAGTGTGCCCAGAGGATAAACGAGACGTTCAAGGAGTATGAACCATTGTACAATAAGACGGAAATAAACAAGATGTTATCTATGGACGGACTGATGTCTGTAAACATCCAATGCCTAAACACGAGTTTTAACTCTATGGTCTCTGATCAGATTGGTTTTAGTTGATGGAAAAAGTAAAACAGGATTTCTCTAAGTTCGGTAAAAGTTTTCAAGAAAGTCTATGCCACATCATTCTCGACGATAGACCCTTTGCGGATCAAATCTTTGAAGTGCTGGACGAGAACTATCTTGAACTAGCACACTTGCGCCTCTTTCTCAAGAAGATGAAGCAATACAGAGAAAAGTATCGAGTTCATCCGACAAGAACGATTATGACAAGCATTATGAGAACAGGTCTCTCTGACGAGCAGGACTCAGTTCAGAAGATGCTTAGAGATTACTATGCCAGAGTCTTATCTCACGACGTCGATCAGAATGAGGCGGGGTATATCAAGGACCGAGCACTTGATTTCTGTAAAAAACAAGAACTTCAAAAGGCAATGATTAAGTCGGTTGATCTGATGAAGTCTTCTTCCTTCGATGAGATCGCAAAGTTAATTAATGATGCTCTCAAGGCAGGCACCTCTAATGATCTTGGGTATGATTACATATCAGACTTCGAACTAAGATTCGAAGAGAAGGCAAGAAACCCAGTAACGACGGGATGGGATCCGCTTGACAAGATAACAAAGGGTGGACTTGGTAAAGGTGAACTCGGCGTTGTCATCGCTCCAACTGGCGCAGGAAAGTCGATGGTTTTAGTCCATCTTGGCGCTAAAGCACTTCTGGCAGGAAAGAACGTAGTGCATTATACCCTGGAACTAGGCGATACTGTTGTTGGTACAAGGTACGATAGTTGTATCACTGGATACGAACTAAACGATGTAAGAGCATTTAAGGAACAGATTTACGACGACCTCAAAGACCTACCAGGGAAGTTAATTATTAAAGAGTATCCTACTAGGTCCGCGACTATTCAGACTATAAGGAATCATATCGAGAAAATGAAAAATACAGGGTTTGAACCTGATATGATTATTGTAGATTATGCAGACTTGATAAAACCTGGCGGCAATTCGAAAGAAGAGAAGCGCCATCAGTTAGAGGCGCTGTATGAAGAGTTGCGTGGCATATCTCAAGAAGTTAAGTGCCCGATATGGACAGCATCTCAGACAAACAGATCAGGACTAAGTGCGGAGGTTATAACCATGGAATCTATTTCAGAGGCATTTAATAAGTGCTTTGTTGCAGACTTTATCTTTTCGGTTTCTCGAACTGTGTCAGATAAAGAGACCAATACAGGAAGAATTTATGTAGCAAAGAACAGAAATGGGCCCGATGGAATCATTTACCCTATATTTATGAATACCGCTAACGTTAAGATAAAGGTATTACCAAAGATGTTGACGACAGAAGAGATGGACGATATTACAAAAAATGCTGCAAAAAGACAGAAAGAGATGGTAGCAGAAAGATACAACAAGATGAAAGGAGGAAAGTAAGTAATGAGTATATCAAACGATATTTTATCGGAAATAACAGTACACATGAAGTACGCAAAATATGTGCCGGAGCACAACAGAAGGGAGACCTGGGAAGAACTGGTTTCTAGAAATGAGAAGATGCACCTTAAGAAGTTCCCTGAACTTGAGTTGCAGATTAGAAAGAATTATAAACTTGTATATGATAAGAAGGTCTTGCCTTCTATGAGATCACTTCAGTTCGGCGGAAAACCGATTGAAGTAGCACCGAACCGCATTTTCAACTGTGCATTCATGCCTATCGATGATTACCGTTCGTTCGGTGAAGCAATGTTTCTCCTTCTTGGAGGCACAGGTGTTGGATATAGTGTTCAGAAACATCATGTAGAAAAACTACCTGAGATCCAGCGCCCTAACTCTAAGAGGACACGACGCTTCTTGGTTAACGACTCTATCGAGGGTTGGGCAGACGCAGTTAAAGCACTTGTTCGCTCTTACTTTAACAGTGGATCTAAACTTAAGTTCGATTATAGCGATATCCGACCTAAAGGCGCTGCTCTAGTGACTTCTGGTGGCAAGGCACCTGGACCTCAACCTCTTCGTGAGTGCCTCGTTAAGTTGGAAGGCATGTTGTCGGGGAAAGAAAACGGCGACAAGTTATCCCCAATTGAAGTTCACGACATGGTGTGCCACATCGCTGATGCAGTATTGGCAGGTGGTATTCGAAGAGCGGCACTTATATCGCTGTTCTCTGCAGATGACGATGACATGATTGCCTGCAAGTCAGGTGACTGGTGGGAAACAAACCCTCAAAGAGGTCGTGCAAACAACTCTGTTGTATTGTTGAGACACAAGATTGATAAAGAATACTTTATGAACCTTTGGGATAGAGTAAAAGCATCAGGAGCAGGCGAACCAGGGTTCTATTTTTCAAATGATAAGGACTGGGGAACCAACCCTTGTTGCGAGATCGGTTTACGTCCATATCAGTTCTGCAACCTTACTGAGGTCAATGTTTCTGATATAGAATCTCAGGAAGATTATGAAAATCGCGTAAAGGCAGCAACTTTCATCGGAACACTGCAGGCGAGTTACACAGACTTCCATTACCTCCGTGATGTGTGGAGAAGAACAACGGAGAGAGATGCCCTTATCGGTGTGTCTATGACCGGAATCGCATCAGGTGCAGTGTTGGATCTTGATATGAAATCTGCAGCAGAAGCAGTAAAGAAAGAGAATGCAAGAGTCGCACAGTTGCTTGGTATCAAACCAGCAGCACGAACGACGTGTGTCAAACCTGCTGGCACCACAAGTCTCGCTCTTGGAACCTCATCGGGAATCCACGCCTGGCATAATGACTACTATATCCGTCGTATTCGCGTTGGGAAGAATGAACCGATCTACAGTTACTTGGTTCAGAATCATCCAGAACTTGTCGAAGATGAATACTTTAGTCCTCACAGTACTGCTGTCATTTCGATCCCTCAGAAGTCCCCAGACAATTCCATTCTAAGGACTGAGTCTGCACTGCAGTTGCTCAGAAGAGTCAAGAGGGTCACTGATGAGTGGGTCAGACCAGGATTCCGCAAAGGGCAAAACACCCACAACATCTCAGCAACAGTGTCCATCAAGGACGCTGAATGGGTTGACGTCGGCGAATGGATGTGGGACAACAGAGAGAGTTATAATGGACTTTCAGTACTGCCATATGACGGAGGTACCTATACTCAAGCACCATTCGAAGATTGCTCTAAGGAGACTTATGAGGCAATGATGAGTTCTCTGACTGATATTGACCTAACAAAGGTGATAGAAGAAGAGGACAACACAGACCTCAAGGGCGAGGTTGCCTGTGCTGGCGGTGCCTGCGAAATAAGTTTTGTGTAAAAACACTTGCATTGATTGGATTAACTTAGTATCATTACTCTATTGATGAAAGGATGTTTTAATGCAGCACAAGAAATGCACTAAGTGTGAAGAAGAAAAACCAGCAACACCGGAGTACTTTCACAGGAAGACGAAGACCAAGGACGGTCTTCAACATTCTTGCAAGCAGTGCAATAAAGCATATAACGAAGCAAATAAAGAACATATAAAAGAAACTAAAAAAGCATATCGCGAAGCAAATAAAGAATATTATAAAGAATATAGTAAAGCATATTACGAAGCAAATAAAGAATATAAAAAAGAATATAAAAAAGCACACCATCGAACCCCAAAAGGTAAATACACAAAGATCAAAAGAAGCGCAAAGGTAAGAGAGATAAATTTTGCGCTGCCTTTTCAGATATACGAAAGTAAACTGTGGGGCGAACCTTGTCACTATTGTGGTGTCGACATAGAAGTAACTGGACTCGACAGAAAAGACAGCAACAAAGGATATGTACCAGACAATGTTGTGCCTTGTTGTCGGGACTGCAACACAAAGAAGCAAGGCAAACCTTATGAACAGTTTCTGGAAGAAATCAAAAAAAACACTTGCATTATTTGATACAATCTAGTATTATTATTCTACCAACAACAAAGAAGGAGATATTATGTTTGGTGACAAAGAAGAAGACATGTTGACAAAAGATGAGCACATCGTTAAGTTTATTAAATCGTTCGTTGCTATTGAAGAAGAGATGCAACCACTGAAAGAACACCTTCGAGATCTTCGTTCCAGTTACGCTGAGAATGATTGGTTGACGAAGGAAGATATGCGAATGGCAGTAAAGGTTTATCGCATGTTGAAACAGGGTGACGATTTAGAAATGATTACAGATTACTTTAACCACCTGAAGCAGAACTTCGGAGGAATGGATGTCTAGAATTCAATCACTTAAACCGCTAAACAGGTACGTGACAATCGTACCTCACTTTGCGGATAAGAAGACAGACACGGGAGTTCTGTTGCCTGATGATTACAAGCAAGAGGAGTCTCGCTTCGTTAAAGCGACTGTTGTCGATATCGCAGCAGATTGCAAAGAGGATCTGAAAAGAATGCAGCAGTTGTCGAGGAACTCTGTCACTGCAATAGTAGATAGGTCCATGATCGAGACGGTCGAGGTTGGAGATAAAAAGCATTATGTTGTTTTGGAGAACTACATAGTAGGAATTTACAGGAGACCAGATGAAGATTAATTTATTTGGGGACGACATTGGTGCGGTTGAGTACATTTCACATATGGGTTCAGATCTGTCAGTCGTTAACGCGGCAAGAGTTTCCTTCGGATCGGAAAAAGAAGAAGTAGATGAGAAGGATATCAAACTTATCAACTACCTTATGGATCATAACCATAGTTCTCCTTTTGAGCATTGCGCTATCACATTTAGGTTTACAGTACCTCTCTTTATACGTAGTCAGCACCATAGACACCGTACTTGGGCATACAATGAGATCTCTCGACGCTATACGTCTGTAGACATCAACTTTTATGAACCTAAAGAGTTTAGGCAACAACACAAGAGCAACAGGCAGGCGAGCACTGACGACTTGATAGACCCAATTGTCGAATACAACAGATCTGGGTTTCCTGTCTCCGCCAGCGCTTCGACTTTGGTGAAGACGCACCACCAAGAGTGCGTAAAACTCTTTGACAAGATGCTTGAATCGGGAGTATGCAGAGAGCAAGCAAGAGGAGTTTTGCCTCAAAACCTGTATACACAATATTACGGGACTGTGAATCTTCACAATCTCCTCAAGTTTGTGTCCCTTCGTTCCCATTCTGGTGCTCAGTGGGAGATTCAACAAGTTGCCGAGGCATGCTTGGATATTGCAGAAGAACTATTTCCAAATTCAGTGCAGTCTTTCATTAAAAGCAAGATGGAGAAGTCATGACCTTCTTGTTTTCACTTTGCCTGCTGTTCAACCAGCATTATGATCTTTCTTCCACACAGAAGGTTAACATATGCAAATATGAGAGTGAAATAAGAAACCAGGCAAAGTTAAACAACATAGACCCAGCGCTCTTGGCGTCTGTTATGTTCGTTGAGAGTTCTTTTTACCCTCACGTTGTCAGTAGTGCAAACGCTTGCGGATTAACGCAGGTAATACCCAAGTGGACTGGCGGAAAAGAAACCAAGGGTAGGGAGTACACCTGCAAACAATTGAAGAGTCCCGACACTGCCATCGAAGCAGGAGCAAGGATCCTCTCTTATAGCATAAGAGTGTATGGAAAAGGAAATGTTGACAAGGGACTGTGTGTCTACAACGCAGGAATGAAGTGCGTCACTAAGAAAGGTTTTTACAAAAGGTTGCATTATGTTAAGAAAGTTAAGCAAGTTTACAATACTATTACTGGCGGTTGCTAGTTGTGCAGACGAGGTGCCACAGCAAGGCGATACAAATGACTTACGCGTAGGTCTATCTGTTGACCTTTTGTCTCCGGACGTGCAAATCATAGAAATCCCAGACATCACAGTCGATGCTTATGTTGACCCTTGTGCCGACGTCCAGAACATAGACGAGGACTATTGTGAATGCTTTCCTCGCTGTTGTCAGCAACAGACTTGGTATTGCCCACCAGTTGGAACTGAAATCTTGGCAAAGGATGCTATCTTGGACATCTGCGGAGAAGACCACGTTCCTTGTGATAGAAACCTGGACGACACTTGCCCACCGGCAGAGATTATCTATGAAAGCAGTTGCAACCACGCCTTTGACTGCCCACCAGGTATCAACGAGGACTTTACGATGTACTATGATTGCGAAACTTTGGGAGTAACTGGCAGGCAAGAAGTGAGGTGTGACAAGGGTCGACTTTATTACGGTGAGTGCATCACTTGTATTCCCTCTGACGAGACCTGTGATGGTTATGACAACGACTGCGATAATTTAATTGACGAGAATCAATTGAATGCTTGCGAAGAGTGCGGACCACTCCTGCAGGACACATGCGATGGCATCGACAACGATTGCGATGGAGACACCGATGAAGATCTAATACGAGAATGTGTAACTCAGTGCGCTCGCGGTGTCGAGGTTTGCGTCGAGGGCATGTGGGTCGGGTGCACTGCCCGCCGTCCGGCAGAGGAATCCTGCGATGGGCAGGACAACGACTGTGACGCATTGATCGACGAAGACATAGAGTGTGAGTGTCCTCCTGAAATGATAGGCGCATTACTTCCTTGTATGGAACCACCCCTGTCTTGCGGCATGGGATTTAAAACTTGTGAGTGTACTAACGACGATTGTTCCATCACAAAGTATTCAGATTGCCTTGCCTTATGTGCTTGGTTACCTGAAGAGTTGTTACCAGCAGAAGAACCAGAATCTTGTGATGCCCTACTGGGAATACCCGTAAATCCAGAAGTCTGCAACAATTTTGACGAAGACTGTGATGATTTAGTGGACGAAAATCTATCAAAACCTTGCTACTCTGGACCAGAAGGTACTGGCGGAGTGGGAGTGTGCGCACTTGGAGAGATGGTATGTAAGGAAGGTCAATGGTTCGGAGAACTGTCGAATGGGGACCTACTTATTGACTTTTGTGCTGGCGAGGTTGTGCCAAGTAGAGAGATCTGCGACGGCGCAGACAATGACTGTGATGGCACCACCGACTTCGGAGAAGCAATTCCAGATACAGATATTCTTTTTATTGTGGACTGGTCGGGTTCAATGGAATACAGTATCAATGCAGTGCGAACAGCAATGAACAGATTCGCTGGGCAGTTCTCTGCCGAACAAAAGTTGAAGTGGGGATTGGTCACTGGACCGAGGTCGTTTCCTGTAGAAGGCATACACCCGAATCAGCAGACCGAGTGGTTGAGGAGAGAGACCGACATTGTTAGTTTCACAGACTTTATGTCAGCATTCTCCTCTGCTGGAAATTTCGGTGGTACTACAAGCGAAATGTTGAGGGACGCTATTTACTTATCAATAAGTACAATTTCCACCAATTTGCCTTACGATCTCTCGGTGGCGTCATGGGTCAACAGGTTCAATCAAATAGATTCTATGCCTATTCTTAGGGACTTTAAGATTAACTGGAGATCTGACGCGGATAGAATAATAATTGTTTTTACGGACGAAGAGGACCAGTCTTTCCTTGACCCATCTTTGGATCCAGACCCGCTGATCGATGCCCTGTCTGCGTCTCCAGACACAAAGTTGTTTGTCTTTACAAAGTCTTACTACCAGAACCGCTGGGTTAGATATACAAGACCAACAGGTGGAGATACCTTTGTTTTGACCGACAACGCCGAACAGATGTACAATGATCTTATGTCGATACTCGATGAGATATGTCTACCAGAGGAGAACTCTGGTCTATTCGAACCGGTACTGTACTCTCTACGCTATGATTATGATTTGATGGTATGTTACTAAGTGATGTGATAGTTGGATCTTGCATCCATGCCCTCTTGAAGTCCTACTCGGAGGGAACACCTATCGTCCTTGTTGATTACGAATCTCCATCTGTTGACAAGAGGTTTGAACACCCAATACGAATTGAGACGCTCAACACTTTGGAAGTCGTTGATGCTTGGTCGATGTTAAAGTTCCTGTGCTCTATGAGGGGGTTGATCATTAACCCTGATGCACTTGATTTCCTGAGAATAGAGAAAAACAATATTGGTTTCAGGGGCACGAGTCTCGAATTCGAGAAGTGTCACCTTTTCCCTTCCCGGACTATTAAGACAGACCTAGATATCCGCAAAATAGAACACGAAAATCTATACAAAACTATGGATTTTATGAGACTAAAATTTTGTAATGTGACTAATATAGATACAATCTTTCCAAAGGAGTCTTTTATTGATCTCATTAGGTGTTTTGGTAAAAAAGAAGTAGTCGCAGTTTGTAACCTTACAAAAGAGCAGTTGACAAACTTTGATTACTCTGATACCATTGTTAGGTTCGCAAGTCAGAAAGAGTTATTGAAAGACGAAAGACTGCACAGACCTATAACACGTGGTGAATCTAGGCGTAACCCAAATCTTGAAGTTATTGAGAGAAGGGTGACTCCACTAGAAGAGGTAGTGTACAAAAGCAGCAAGAAGGTTAAGTACTATGACAGACAAAAACGAGATGACATCCTCAAAGCATATCGCAGGAATAGTTCCAGTATCCAAAGTCCAGTCTGATATTGATCTCCTGTTGCACCCAAGCATGTTACCAATCGCAAATAACTACTACGCTGTGCAAAGAAGTATAGCGGAGTGTTCTTATCTTGGGTGCAAAACAATATGGGTAGTTTGTGACGAGTCAATTGCCCCAGTCCTCAAGAAGATCTGTGGAGACTTTGTTTTGAACCTAGCACAGCACGAGAGAGCAAAGTATGCAAAATTCCCCTCAGACTTGAGGACACAGGTTCCGGTGTACTACGTTCCGCTCTCTTACAAGCACATGAACAAAAAAGGCATAGGGGTCTCGGTCATGGAGGGCGTTTATGCGAGTTACACGGTAAGCGACAAGATAAGTAAGTGGGTAACTCCACATAGATACTACGTGTCAATGCCGTACGGTGTCTATTACCCAAAAAGCGTAGAGGTCAGATCGCTCGTGAAGAGTAACGATTCAGTATTTCTCACGCACAAGGGAGAGAGTGCCAGGACAGGTGCCCATCTCGGGTTTAGTTTTAATGCAAGACAATTTAAGCATTGTTCGTATTTGTTCAAAAGAATGGACACAAAAGGCGACTATACACTTGACAAAGTGTTCGGTGATGATATAATGATTGAGAACAGTGAAACACATGAAGTAGATTATTATTATGACATATCCACTTGGGACGGTTATTGTGAGATGATGACCGATCCCATCAAAGTCAATGGTGACTGGAGATGGTGTTTTGATAAATCATTCAAGAAAGACGAAAGGGAAGTACTTTGAGAGAACAACCATCAATACCGTTTGTGGGTTTGCATGCACATTCCGTCGCGGGATCCATTTTTGATGCTTTGGGTTATCCACAGCAGCATATGGACTTTGCGTTTGAAAATGGCATGGACGCGCTCGCGTTGACCGACCACGGCAATGCTAACGGATTAGCGTATCAGGTTTTGCATGCGAAGAAGATGCACGCTGACGGCAAGGAGTTTAAACCAATCTTTGGTTGTGAGGCGTACTTTGTACCAAGTATTGCAAACTGGAAGGTTGATTACGATAAGGCGCGAGAAGATGCCAAAAACAAGGAGGCGCTAGAGTCGATGCAATCAGGCGCGACTGTGGAAAATGAGGCGTCAAAAAAGAAGATGAAGTCGATTCTTAATCGAAGAAGTCATATGATCTTGATTGCCCAGAACCAGACGGGACTACAGAACATCTATAAGATGATTTCCAAGTCATACACTGGGGATCACTTCTATCGCTATCCAAGAATTGACTATGCTCTACTCAAGAAACACGGAGAGGGTGTCATCGCTGCCAGCGCCTGTCTGGGTGGCGTATATGCTGGTGATTATTGGCAGAACCGGGACGAAGGTGAAGACGCAGTCCTTGATGCTATGCGCAAGACAACACAGAAAATGCAGGCAATCTTTGGGGACCGATGGTATGGAGAATTGCAGTGGAACAGTGTGCCTGAACAACACATATTGAATCAGTTCATTATTCAGATGCACTATGAGTTCGGAATAGAATTAATCTCTACTGCGGACTCGCACTATTACTCTCCAGATGCCTGGAAAGACCGAGAACTCTACAAAAGACTTGGTTTTCTCGGTAGAAAGGTAGAGTGGTTGTCCGATGAGTTGCCTGTTGACGTCGACGACATTGGATACGAGTTGTATCCAAAGAACGGTGACCAGATGTGGGAGAGTTATAAAAAGTATTCTAAAGAATGCGGTGTGGAGTATGACGATAACGTGGTCTTGAACTCCATCAAGCGAACACACCAGATTGCCCATGAGAGAATAGAATCGTTCTTGCCAGACAACAAGGTACGTCTCCCAGATTTTGTCGTACCGGATGGATCAACGGCGGGAGAAACTTTGATTGCGCTGTCGGTTGCAGGAGCAAGGGACCGAGGTTTTGCAGAAAACCCAGTCTATCTGGAGCGCCTTGAGTACGAGGTCAAGATCATAGAGGACAGAGGGTTCAGCAAGTACTTCTTAACAATGAAGAAGATTGCCGACGAGGCAACGAAGATGCAGTTAGCAGGCGCAGGAAGAGGTTCTGCTGCCGGTTCTTTGGTCGCTTATGCCTTGGGTATCACTCAAGTTGACCCGATCCGTTACGGACTTCAATTTGAGCGTTTTTTGACAAAAGGTGGATCTGGATATCCTGATATCGATTATGATGTTTCCGACCCAATGGTCCTGAAGGAGCACCTTATCAAAGAGTGGGGCGATGATGTTGTGGTACCAATCACGAACTGGAATACGTTGCAGTTAAGATCTTTGATCAAAGATATTTCAAAGTTTTACGGTATTGAATTCACTGAAGTGAATGCTGTAACTAACAAGATGGTCTTCGAGGCAACTCCGCTTGCTAAGAAAGCGCACGGAATCACAGCAGGTGTTTACAATCCTACCTTTGACGAGTTGATGCAGTATTCCGATTCCTTGCAGCAGTTCTTGAGGAAATATCCAGAGGTAGAAACACACGTTAATACGCTCTACGGACAAACACGGTCTGCATCTCGACACGCAGGTGGGGTTGTTGTGGGTGAAAACTTGGATAAGTGGATGCCACTGATCAACTCAGGAGGCGTACGTCAGACACCCTGGTCAGAAGGTATGAACGTCCGGCACTTAGAACCGATGGGGTTTATCAAGTTTGATATTTTGGGACTTGCTTCGCTTCGCATGATGGAGGATGCAATTCGCCACATACTGGTAAGGCATGAGGGATTTAAGGATCCTACGTTTGATGATATTAGAAACTTTTACGAAGAAAGGTTACATCCAGAGAAGATTGATCTTGACGATAGGGAGGTCTGGGAAAATGTATTTCATGAAGGCAAGTGGGCAGGTATCTTCCAGTTCACCGAAGGCGGCGCACAGTCATTCTGCAAGAATGCTAGACCGAATAATATTACAGACCTTGCTGCCATTACTTCTATATATCGTCCTGGTCCGTTGTCTGCAGGCGTTGACAAGATGTATGTCGGCGCCAAGGAAAACCCCGAAGATGTAGAGTACCTCAATGAACGAGTCAAGGAGGTTACAGAAGAGACTTATGGTTTTCTTATTTTTCAAGAACAGATTGCAATGCTCGCCCACAAACTAGGCAAGGATCTCTCTCTAGATGACGGTAACAAACTACGTAAACTACTGACAAAGAAGGGTACTGGATCAGCAGCAACAGAGAAGGACAAGATCTACGATAAGTTTCGTAGAGGGTGTATAGAAAAGGGGATGAAGCAACATGAGGCAAAAGAACTTTGGGAAAAGTTTGAATATTTTTCTGGATATGGTTTCAACAAATCTCACGCTGTCTCCTATTGCGTTCTTTCTTACCAGTGTGCTTATTTGCTTAACTATTATCCTGAATGTTGGTTGGCAGCATTCCTGGACAAAGAACCAGACAAGAGAAAAGAACGAGCAATCAATGTCGCGAAGTCGTATGGGTACAAAATCGAACCGTTGAATGTTAATACGTCTGGCGTAAGGTGGGAGATTAGCGAAGATGGAAAAACTCTCATACAACCTCTATCGTCCATCAAGGGACTTGGATCTACTGCCATAGCGCAAATAATCAACAACCGACCATTCAAGACGATAGAGGAATTCCTCTTTAATGAGAACGTTGTCTACTCTAAACTGAACAAGAAAGCGGTTGACGCACTCACTAGGGCACAGGCACTCAACTGCTTGATGGATGAGAGGTTTACTGGATTGGAACATTTTTGGACCGCTGTCGCCATACAGAGACCCAGAAAGGAGAAGAATCTGAATGAGAATATAGAGTTGTACAAGGACTTAGGGGACTTCTCTGAAGAGGAGAAGTTGCAACATCTCGTTACACTTACAGGCATCTTTCCGGTGAGCGCGGTGGTTAGTGAGCAACTACAGTCACTATTTGAAGAGAAGATGATACCTCCTATTTCCGAATTCGATCCTGAGTTGGGCGTTTGTTGGTTTATTCCAAGAGAAGTCTTGCAAAAGAAGACAAGAAATGGTAAGGTATTTTACGTAGTTAAGGTTGTTGATTCAAACTCAGAAGAGAATACAATCAAGTGCTGGGGAGTAGACCCAGCGAAAGACAAGGTTTATATTAACAGACCTTACATGTCTAGACTTCAGTGGGATCCTCAGTGGGGATTCAGTACAAGGTCAGTCAGAAGAAACTTTAAGATTTTAGCATAGGAGGCATTATGACAGAGAAGAAGAGAACTATATTTTGTGACATTGACGGCACTATATTCAAGTATCGTAAATTTGAAACGCTGAAAACCACAAAACCAGAGTTGACACCAGGTGCCCTGGAGAAACTCAAACGGTGGAAGAGGGATGGGTGCATGATCGTTTTCACTACCGCTCGACCTGAAGAGTTTAGGGATCACACCGTCAAGGAACTTCTCATTATGGGTGTGCCATGGGACAAGTTAGTGATGGGTATCGAGCGAGGACCAAGATATCTTATCAATGATATGGACCCTGCAAAACCAGGACTAAGAGCAATCGCTTATAGTATTGAGCGAGACAAAGGACTAAAAAAGATAGTCGTGGGAGCGACAGAGGAGATAAACAGGAGATGAATATGGAAGTAAAAACTTTTAGAACAAGACCAGGTGCAAAGTTACCAACAAGGGCATACCAAGGGGATGCTGGATTGGACATATACTTCAATCCTATGGAAGGCGCAGCGGTGCGAATCAAACCTGGCCAGAGTGTGTTGCTTGAGACGGGAGTCAAAATTGAGGTACCGTCAGGATGTATGTTTCAGATCATGAACAAGTCCGGCATTGCATCCAAGACACAATTGATTACTGGTGCCTGTGTCGTTGATGAGGGGTACGACGGAGAAATCTTCGTAAACCTGCAGAACATAGGCAAGGATATTCAGTTTATCGATCCTGGTCAAAAAATCGCCCAGGGAGTTTTTGTGAGAATTGAAAAACCAAATCTTGTAGAGATTGAAGAAGATAACATTTATGGCAAGAAGACCGACCGTGGAGGCGGAGGGTTAGGGTCTACAGGTCTAACATGAGTGCGAAAAGGAAACTTAAAAGAGTAAAGCAAAAGCAAGCGAAAAAGGATGTTCACGTCACACTCGGTTTGTTTGATAAATTGCCGTCACATTGCTTGACTTGTCACGAACCTTATGATAAAATGAACAAAGAGCAGGTAATGTCCTGGCGAGTTGTGGTCAGAGAAGAAGAAGAGAAAGTAAATCTCTACTGTCCAAACTGCTGGAACAAAGCAACAAGTCTCATCAAGGAGATGGAAAGGGAAGTAAATGAAAAGACAGACACATAGTTTTGATGACGTACTGTTGGTGCCACAATATAGCGATATTGAGTCGCGCTCAGAAATCGACCTGACTAGACAACTGGGATCAAAGAAATACTCGATTCCTATCATAACAAGTCCAATGGATACAGTTACGGGACTGGAGATGGCATCCACGTTTGGAGAGTTGGGCGGACTCGCAGTTACTCACAGGTATTGCGATGTTGTAGAACAGTCCAAGATGACACCAGCACAATCAGCAGCAGCAGTTGGTGTCACTGGGGATTTCATGGAAAGAATTGATTTTCTTAACAAAGACGCGGGAATCATTACTTTTTGTCTTGACGTTGCACATGGTCACCACGTTTTGGTTGAGAGGGCACTGAAGTCAATTAGGGACAAGTATGGGTCAGGACTAAACATCATTGCGGGTAACGTTGCAACACCAAAAGCATACCTAGCGCTCTCTGAGTGGGGTGCCGACGCAGTCCGAATTGGAATAGGAGGGGGATCCATCTGCTCCACAAGGGTGCAGACAGGTCACGGAGTTCCAACTTTTGAGTCGGTCTTGACTTGCAGTTATGAGGACGGTGCGACGATCATTGCGGATGGAGGAATCAAGACTGCAGGGGATGTCGTCAAAGCACTATCTGCTGGAGCAGACTTTGTTATGCTTGGGTCGATGCTGGCAGGCACTGATCAGAGTCCTGGGCAGTTATTCCAAAGCAATGACGGCAAGAGGTACAAAGTATACAGAGGAATGGCATCAGTCGAAGCACAGACCGATTGGCGCGGCGAAGCGAGATCACTTGAGGGTATATCCACGACAATACCTCACAAGGGGTGTGTTAAGGATGTGGTAGGAAACTTGCTCCAAAACGTTAGGTCTGGATTATCATATTCAGGTGCAAGGAACATAACTCAGTTACAAGCAAAGGCGGAGTTCATTGTTCAGTCGTCTGCATCACAGATAGAGAGCAGCACACACATCATGAGGACAAAATGAACTATTATCGATACGGAAAGGAAGAAAAAAAGATAATATTTGCTGACACGGATGGACGTCATGCAGAATTGAGATTGAAGTTAAGGCGAGATGGAATCAGCCAGGTTGATTTCTTTAAGTCGATGGTTACAGGTTACATAACTAATGACCCAAACATATTAATGTATATTACTAAGGTAAAACAGGAGAAAGGTAAAATTGGAAAAAGAAAGATCGCTAAACAAAATGAAGACATCGAACAAGGAAATCAGACCCTTCAGGATCTTGGGATCACCGAAAGGGATATTGACTTTGTCTTTGATTTGATTGAAAGCGGAGACGATGATTTATAATGAGTACACTACCAGAGTGCGCACAGAAGTGCGAAAGTAAAGATGTTTCTTGTCCAAACAAAGACTGCAGGATGTGGATAGACTACGAGCAAGAAAAGAACTGTTGCCTGATTTCTATTAAAGAAAAGCAGATCAAAAGTGCTGGAAAGTCTCTAACTTTACATGAGACAGGAGAGCGCTTGGGGATCAATTACCTCAAGGTAAGACAGATAGAAATGGCAGCACTGAGGAAACTATCAAATAAAATAAAAGTTC
>Ga0098055_1000443_pt1 | contig 25102 bp, 24 predicted proteins | sample 17_taG_FD_75107 | JGI IMG/M metagenome (GOLD analysis project Ga0098055, IMG submission 75107) | Marine viral communities from the Subarctic Pacific Ocean - 17_ETSP_OMZ_AT15314 metaG | ecosystem: Environmental > Aquatic > Marine > Oceanic | place: Pacific Ocean | collected 2015-01-18 | reverse complement strand
TATAAGTATCATAGCTGTTATATTAATTGCGTTAGGGTGCCAATGCTCTCCACAGAAACCCATTACGTGATAAATAAAATCTGTCATTTTTGTTTAATTTGATGCTTCTTCAAGTCTTTTACCACGTCTTTGCGAACTGTTTCTAAATAATTCTTTCTCTTTGCTGTAGAAACAAATGGTACTGACCAGAATTGTTTGGTTTTAAACCATAGAGATAATCGCCACCCAAAGACAAATGTAAATACTCCCATTACTAATCTTAGTTTAGGAGAGTTCAAATAAAGCGTTCTAACAGGTAGGGCAGGAGCACCATGTGTTATATAAGTTCTTACCTTTTTGTCGCTTAGGAATGGCCTTGGATATGCATACGGACCTATCACTGGTACAAATTGATATGCATAGCCTGGAGTAAGTACTTCATCAAAGAATATCTCCATTCTTGGCGTTAATCTAAACCACCATACTGGTGAGACGAAGTAGATTCTATCTGCCCATTTAACAAGTTCTTTATACTTGTCAATTAAATCTGTTCTAGGTCTTTGAAAACTATCTCTATATAGATCGATAACTTCAATTTCATTTAGATAACCTTTCTCTTTTAATAGTGTTTTCTTAATCGTTTTAAAAATACCATTGTAACAGAACGACTTTTCATCGGGATGACCGACGACAATCAAGTTCTGCATTCTTTCTTTTTTAGCCATTACAGGAATTTCTTAAATTTTGTTTCTTCTTTTTTTCTAGCTTTTTCTAATTGCTTAGCGTGATACTCTCTAGCATATTGTTCCATGATTTTACTCATTTGGGTGTAATGTGAAAATGCATCACTATCAACAGCCAGATCCGGCCATTCATTTTTATCTAGCCAGTCCGCCGCGCTCATATAAATAGTCTCCTAAATCGTCTCTACTTGTTGGTACATCATCCCACTTTGGATCGTACCAAAATGTTCTACCATTTCTATCTTTTCTCTTTGACATAGTCTTATTACCATAGCAAAGCATAAACTTCTCAGTAATTGCATTATCGCCAAACGGATTATCCCAGTCTTTGATTGCACCACCACCTTTTGCATAGGCTAAAAGTGGAATATCTCTACATAGGTCTAATAGTTTTGGGTATCTTGCGAATTGCATACCTGCTGGAAGAAATGGGTCTACATCACCTGCTCTATAAATTATTTCTGCTCTTAGATAGTTACCAATACCATTAAAGTATTTTTGGTCCATCAGCATTTCATAGAGTGGTTTCTTTAATTTTGTCAGGTTAGTCATTACGTTATCCCAGAATGCTTTGTACTCTGTCGTTGGATCTGGTCCTCTCTTAGCATTCCAGTCTTGAGCTACTTTCCACTTACCGAAACGTCTAACATCTACAAAACATAATGTAGTACCATCTGATCTGTAAAAAAATAGGTGAGTATGTTTTGGCTCTTGGCCAGTATTTGTAACTTTGAAATGACCAGTCATACCCATCGTGAATTGAATAAGCATTTGTACCTGATTTCTTTCCATGGTAAGAACCATCTCTTTACCTCTAGATTCTGAGCTAATAGTAAATTCTTGACCGTTAAAATACTCTTGGTCAATATCTTCACACTTATGAATTGGATTCTTTTTGACTCCAATATAAGTCATACCTTCCGATACTTGATTGACGTAGTCTGATGTGAATTTGAGTTCCGCTAACTCTGGCATAATAACTGATTTAATTATTATATAGAGTCTTTATCTGATGTTTCAACCCTTTCTACATTCCAACTCTCTTCCCAAAAAATGAATACGGGTTGTTCTTTATTCGAGTTCATAGGTCAATTCTGCTTCTGGATCGTTGATAACATTGACAATTGTAGGTTCAGGGGCTCCAGCTCTTGTTAAGATGTGTACCAGGCGGCCAAACGCGCCTGCCCTGCATAATCCGTAAACTCCTTTAGTGACATCATTAGAGTCCCTTAGAATGTCATTTACGTGGAAATGCATAAATGAATCTTCATCCATATTTGAGTAGTTTACGATTAGTGGTTTCTCAGAAATTATATTCGTCTTCATAGTCATCTAGATCTGTAATGGACCTAACATTTTTGTAGTTAAACTTTTGTTCACGTTGACGCTGCTTTTTCTTTTTAAACTGCAGCTTCTTGCGACGGTCGGCGTCGTCGTCTTGGGCCCTCATTGGCTTGCTCGACTTTTTCATTAGAAAATTGATTTGAAATTTAGCTTTCTGTATCAGTGGAACACCAAACTGGAGGTGGTGTTGTATTAGGAGTATCGTAGTATGGGTTAGGAGTGTACATTGGATATGAAGGTATGGTATATGTCTCCTCTTTAAGAAGGACTACAGCTTCCTCAGCAGTAATTTGCTTTTTATCTAATAATTTCTGTACGATACTTGCCTTTGTCATTTGAGTATATTTATAGTTTATACTTTCCATCTATCTAAAGTTTCTTTTTATAGTCAGATAACCATGCACATTTTTCATATTCTTCATAGAATTCAAAGTGGTCAATCATACTATCAATTTGATCTGGATCTGGAGTTATTCCAGGTTCTATAAAAAAGATAGGAAATGCATCTGGAGCATCTTCACCTTGGAAGTGAAGAGTTAGTGCAACACAAATAGTTTCTATAGTTGCTTGTCCTGTTAAAATTTGAAACGAGTTCTCTATTGATTGTTGGTAATCTGTCATAATTACATTAGAGGTCCGGCACTACATGAATATTCAGCAGCTTTCATTCTTTGCTCTTCTATCCATACCATATAGGCATACCATTTTTTAATTCTTCTTATCATATTAATTATCTAATTGATAGTCAGCAGGTGGTAGTTCATCTAATAGGCTACCAGGAGCTGTGATATTTTTAACTAATCCACTAAGCTCGGTCTTAATATCTATATTCTCATCAACTAATTTATCATACTCGTATTTACCTTTAATAAATTGATTTAATGCTTTACCTTGAGAATCAGCTTGATTAAAAGCCTCAAAGTCAGCATGCTCAACGCCCTCGTATAAATAACTGGCATGATTAAAATTTACAATTAGTGATTTAGTTTTGTAATTATACTCTGCCGATGTCAAAGTAGAACTGTCGTAATATGATGTAGTGTTGGTAATCATAAATTATTTTTATAGTTATACACGTTTACGTATAATTTGTTTCTTTTCGCCATGTGTTGTGGCATTCCAAGCTTCTATTATTAGATCATAATATTTCTGTGAAGCCCAGGTATCATTTGGTCTTGGAGCTTCAATTGGAGGCGTATACATGTATTTACCTTTATAGAAAGGTTCTCCTGCATTTTCTTTTGTAGCTCCGGCATTATGGTAGATTGCATTCTTTTCCCATTTATCCATTTTCATAGTAGCCCATGTAAAATTTAATTCTGGAACTACTTTAGTAGTAAAACCTTGTTTCCATAAGTTCCAAAGTAATGCCCACATATCAGCACACCAGATTTGTAATTCATGATATTCTGGATTCTTTACTTTAATTTTACTATTTTCTAAATTAATTTCTTTGAATAATCTTTCTGAGTCTTTATATATAGAATCCCAAAATTCAGAAGTAATACCTGGTTTTAAAATATATTGAGCGCCTCCGGAGTTAGCTTGATTAGATCTTACAAGTTCTTTATCAATTTCAACAATATCACACATTTTTTCAAAAATACCATATCCCTTTCCCTCAATATAATCTGCTCCAATATAAGATACTGTATCTGACAAGTAAACAATATTATCATTTATCATATTGAATATATTTGAAATCTGTTTTGAAAATGCTATATCACAGTCGTGATAGAATATTACCTCATTTTCTAAATTTGGAAATTGATTCCAATGTTCTTTTAAAATATAAGGTCTGATTGATGAAATATAATCACTAGTAGGTCTTCTACCTTTATAGTAGTAAAATAAAGCGCCTAGTTTAGACCATTTACCTTCTACCTTTTTAAAATAAGGATCTATTGGGTTACCAAATGTACTGGATATTATTTGAACAGAACTAAGATTAATTCCACATTTAAAAAAAGATAATAGCATAGCGTCTATTTGCCATGCGTAATAAAAAGTTGCAGGCTGTGCACAAATATAAACCATATATTATATATTAGCCAAACATATCTCCGCCAGACTTAATCCTAATACCTTGAGAAGTAAGTGCGCTTTGTAACTGTTTAACTGCTCTAACAACATCATCAGAATCACCACCTCTTCCTCTACCAGTAACACCATCAACTAATCCACCGACAATCTGTCCAGGTACTGCAGCGATTTGTCCTAATAGACCTTGCTGAGCTTCGTTACCTTCTGAAACCGTTGTTCTAAATGATTCTAACATATCTGTTAAGTTTTGAAGGGCAGTTTCTAAAGATTCACCCATTGCTTCTAAAATATCTTCTGGACTTTCTCCTCCTTCAGCTAATACTGCTAATGCCTCAAACATTGAACGAGCCTCAGTAAGTTTTTCTAATTCCATTGAGTTAACTGCTCCAGCAATTTGTGGGAATGCAGTTGCAGTTGCAGTCATATTAGTTCCAATAGCATTCCAAAGATCTGTTTGTGCCTCATAACCTGCAATCGGTCTTAGTAGACTTACTTTACCCATAAACATACCTTTAAAACAAATTAGATTCTCTAAGTTAGCCCCATTAACCGAAGATATAATTTGCTGAGTACCACTACCCATTTTTTCGTATGCATTACCTACTGCTGTAAATAAGTTCTCTCTACTTTTAATATCCTCTGCTTCAATTGGCATTTTACCACCATAGATTGCAGTAAATGAATCTAATTGTTCTGCTGATGCTGTATTGATAGAACCTACAATCATTGGAATAGCTATTGCCATTCTTAAATATGATAGAGTTAATCCTTGTAAGAATTTAGTTTTAGATTCAAATAATTCCGCTGGAGATTCTCCACCAAAGATAGATGCAAATGCTTTTGCTTTATCTACAGTAAACTTAGCAATTGAATCTACAATTCTTGGAATAGCTGAGCCTAATTTTTCATAAGTCCTACCTATTACACCGATCAAGTGACTTTTAGCATAAATTAAATCAGCAGCATCTCCACCTGCATCAGTAACAGATTCTATTATTGATGTAACTTTACTTTTAACATCATTAGCGTCTTTAATTTTACCTGTAATTTTAACTACATTATCTACAGTACCTGCTAAACTTTTATATGGTTCAGCAAGCTCCATAATTAATGATGCACCTCTTTCAAAATCATTCTTACTAAACCATGAAGTCTTTGCAGAGTCTGATTTACCAACCTCTTCAAATACTCCAGCTAATCCTATCACTAGGGCTTTAGTATTCTCACCTATTGTATTTATTAAGGCCTTAAGACCGCCGCCTCCAATACTTTTATAGCCGGTTGCATTACCTTCTTTATCATAACCAGTAGGGAACTTTAAGTTCGCCATATTCTGTACTCCATTTGCTAAGTTGTATAATGGTGTGCCCATTTTCTGAACAACTTTAATACCTTTCTCATAAGTTGATGAACTAAACCATGAGCTACCCTGAGCAGCCTTGTTACTTCCTACTTCTTCAAATACTTTACTTAAACCTGATACTAATAATTGAGTATTTTCGATTAAGTTTGGTACTGCGCTTGTTAAATCTATAGTCTCATATCCAGTTGCATTACCATCTTTATCAAATCCTGTTGGGAATCTAAGCATTGCCATCGCCTGAACACCCTTAGCAATACCGGTCAGTGATGTACCCATACCTTGGGTAGACTTAATACCTTTATATACATCGCTAAAGAACCATAAAGATCCTCCCATGTCTTTACCAACTTTAGCAAAAGTTTCAGATAGTCCCGCTACAATGTCTTGTACATTTGTTCCAAGCCCTTTAAGGTCTACTCCACTATCCACAATTCTTTGGAAAGATCTAAGACCTGTTGAAATAGTAATTAGTGCCGAACCTGCCATCATTAATGCCGGTGCACCTAAATACATTGCTGCTATTTTAAAAGGATTTAACATGAAAGCATCACCTACAGCCTCTAGCGCTACTTCAAGATTTGTTTTTGGCCTACCGCCAAATGTTACTCCAAATAATTTAAACTCTTTTGTTTTCTGTCCAGAATCACCTAATGCGCCGCTTCCATTAAACTTAACTTTATCAATTGCCTGTAGTCCTAGACCAATTGTAATTAATGCACCACCTGCAAGAATTAATGCACCAGCACCTAATGCAATAAATGGAGCTGCTAAACCAGCCACACCAAAGGCTACACCTAGACCACCAATAATTGCCAGCGCAGTGCCAACAAATTTCATACCTTTATCACCAATAGCTGCACCTAAGATTGCAATACCAGCTGCCAGTACTATAACTGCGACACCAACTAAAATCATAGCTCCAGCACCTAAAGCGATAGGAACTGCTTGAGTACCTGCTAAATAGAATGCTGCACCAATTAGACCGATTAGGATTAGACCTGCGAGTGATTTAACTGCTTCTTCACCACTAATACTACCAGTCACCATTGCTAATACTTTAAGTGATAATGCTAGAACTATAATTGCGAGTCCAGCAAATCCTAAGGCTATTGCACCTTTTTGAATATCTTTTGCAAACATTCTACCTATTATTCCAAAGGTAAGTCCTACCGCACCTACTACTAGAGCAATTGAAAATAATGTCTCTAATGGTGGGGAGATTATATCGAATAAAGCCAATGCAATTGCTAAACCTAAAATAGCTCCAGCAGCAAAGAGTAAACCTTTAGCACCATCTTCTATACTATCCGTTATTCCTAATTTATCCATTAGTGCGAATGCTAAAGCAACTACAGCAATCATACCGAATGCCACTAAAGCTCCTTTCATGATTGGAACTATCATTACTCCTATAAGTGCAAATGCTAATCCCATTAATCCAAGACCTAGTGCAAACTGTAATAGAGTATCACTCATCTTTTTTAAGTTCTTTAGTGCTTCGTCTGGAATCATTTTTATGACCATAGAAATTCCTAGAAGCATTATAGATGCTGCAAGTAAACCTTTTAAGGCGTATGGCCATATTAAGTAGAATAGTGCTAACGAGGCACCTAGTGCTAAAATAGCCAGACCCACACCTTGTAGCCTTTCTATAGCCTTAAGTTTCTTTTTATCTCCGAGCGGCCTTGTGGCTAACATTATAGCACCGACCAATAAGAATAATCCAAGTCCTATAATTGGACTGAATCCAGCTAATAGTAATAATATTGGAGTTGCTAGAAGCATATATCCAGCAAATGAAAGAATAGAAGAACCTACTTCGCCTAACTTAGTTAGACCTCCTAGTAAGGCTTCTGTTTTCTCGTTAATTTCTTTACCCGAACCTTCAAGGTTATTAATAGCATCTACTACATATCCTAATCCCATACCAATGGGTTTAAGAGTAGGAGCCACAATAGCAAGTGCTAAAGCTTGTTGTATATCTGTAAAACCTCCACGAGATTTACCTGATTGAATATCGGTAATTGCAGTGGTTAACTCATCTATACGAGAATATAGATCGCCTCCAATAGCGACAGATTCTTTAGTCTCTCTAGTGTGTTCCTCAATTAGTTTTAGCTGAGCACCTTGACCACCTAATTTATCGAAGGCACTACCCAAACTTTGCATGAATGTTTTAGCCATTAAATTATTACCTCAGTAGAATTTTTTGTAGTATACAAGAACACCACTTACGTGGTGCTCTTGCAACTATATTATATATCTCTACAATCTCGGCATCTTAATAGATGGAGTTTTTAGAGATGGAGCTTTTGGCATCTTAGGGCTACTCATTTGAGATCTGTACGATCCCATTGATTTGTCCTGTTGTTCTTGTTGCTCCGTTTGTTGTTTATTCTTAGCTTTGATGTACTCCGACAGATTCTTTACGTAATAGTAATACTCATAGTAGTACATGTTTTCGATCTCTGACGGTTGCATCCTAAGATGTATGCCCAGGTAGAACTTAGTCTTAAAGTAATTCTCCAGCGAGATCTGAAATAATGAAAAGACTTTTGATGCCACCTGGGAAGTCAAGAGGGGCTTTTGCCGTCTCTCCATCGAAGGTAGTTTCTAATTCGGTTTGTACACCGATTTTCATTCTTTCAGCTAATCTATAAACTAGCATAAACTTTTTCTCATCCCAACCTTTATATTCCATTTCCATTTGGAAAATCTTATTTAGGTTAAGACCTCTCCAGTCAGCTTGCATATAAGGCAACACTTGAAGGAAAGCTCTATCAAAATCTTGATCTTTTTCCTGTCTATCTTTAAGATATGCAGTTACTTCTTGCATAACACCAATTGTTGGTGGTTTCATTCTTATAGTTCCAGCAGATCTAGTTTTAATTACGTAAGTTCTCTCTTTTGCAGAGTAGTATCTTTCGATTTCTTCGTCAATAACTGAAGCTACTAAATTTCTTACTGATAATTCAATATCTACAGACTTCTTAGTCTTCTCAGTTTTACCTTTAAGTATTAACTTATTCTCTGGTTCTGGGAATGTAAGATCTCTAATAGAAAGCAATAGAATAATTCTATCTTCTTCAAGTATATCTTTGTAAGACATTGTAGACTTACCCGACAACACTTGTGCGCAAGATTCTACGATAGAGTTTAATTTATCTTCCATATCGATGTAGTTATTTTCATCCATAGTAGAGAAATGTCTAATTTCAGCAGCTTTAGCAGATCTAATTTTGATTACACAATTCTCTGGGTAAAATTTACCTTGAGATGGTAAGTCCATTAAATCTAAAACATGCCATCCTAATACTTCATCCGTTGGTCTAGCTATTTCTGGACCAAATTTGTCCATATTAACTCTACCTAGGCCAGATTTATCTACTGCTGCTGTCATAGCATCAGCTTTTTCTGTACCATCAGATGTGTTGTTAGCATTAACACCGTCTTTTGCGTCAAGAGCTCTGGCTGCTGCCTCTTCGCGCTCTTTATCCATTTTGTTTAATTCGTCACTCATATTATTTGTCTTTTAGGTTTTTGAGATTTTGTTTTAGTATTGATTTCTGTTCTACGCTTCTTTTAGATAATTCATCTTGTATCAAATTTCTAATAAAAGCGCTAACAGATATTGGACGTTCCTCTTGTTCAAGGGCCTCATTTAAAATGACGCGGTTGACTTCGCGGACTTCCGCTTCAGTTAAAAGTACCTGAAGTTTTTTTGTTAGTTTGTCACTCATAATCTGTTATTATTAGAATAATATATTATATTTTCTTTGGTTAAAAAAAGAAGGCGCATAAACACCTTCTTTTTTGTTAATTAAATTAAATTATTAATTTAGTTCTTCATTCCAAACATCTGCTCTCCAGGTAACTTCTAATGTAGCTGCATCTGCAGTTTCATAGTTTAATTCACCTGTAAATCCAAGGCCGGAAGTAATGAAACAATCGTCAAGAGTTACTTTTCTATAAATATCTCCTTCTCTGTTAAACTGTACGATAACAATTGTACCAACATAGTTCTTCTTAAGACCTAATTCTCCAGTCTCAGGGTTGTATTGTTTTCTGTACCATTCTCTCATAGACTTGTAAATATAAGCCTCGTTTGAGTCGTTTAAGTTTAATGAGAAGTTAACAGTTACGTCAACAGCAGTTCCATCAGGCATTCCAGCGTAAGATCTAGTTGAGAACTTATACTTTTGCTCGATAGCTGCTACCTCTCTATGAAGTGTTTCCAAACCACCAATTGAATTAATGTGTTGTAAGAATAGGGACTGTCCTGACACGCCATCCGGTGGTAAAATAGTTACCTCGAATAGGTTAGCCTGTACTGGTTCAAAGTTCTTACCTTTTCTACTAGTTTGGTCTTCTGAATAATGTGGTAAAGCCATATCGTTTATTTTCTTTATTTAGTTTATATATTCTCGTTTTTTACGCAAAGTTTCCTGATGCAATTTCACCTGTATTAAGTACAGTTACTCTCGATACTAGAATCTCTAATCCTTTAACTGGTTCAACGAACGTATCTAAGATACCCATATTGTTATCGATAACCTCGTTAGTGTTGTTAGTCGTGTCCATGATGTTTCTGTAATCGTATACACCACCGTCTTTCTTAACTGACTCCATGAAGCCATCTGCTAAAGTTTTAATTTCTAATCTAGTTTGAGCAGTATTGAACTCAAATAGGTAGTTCTTAAGGATTTCTGCTAGTCCATCTTCAATGTAAATTAATACCTCTCTTACGTGAGCTGAAGAAAGAGCTGACTGAATTCCTTGTTGTGCAGTCTTGTTTCCTTTGATTGTTAAACCTACGCCTCTTTCGAATACGATTGGGTTGTAACCAAATGGCTCAAGTACATCTCTATCGTTCTTATCGAACGCAAATTCTAATGACTGTACTCCAGTTCCACCAACAACACCTCTTCTTGGTCCTGCGATGATTGACCATGGCAGAGCATCAGAGAATTTATCGATGTAGTTATTAGAAACATAAGCAGCTGGTGGTACCACCTTAGTTCTGCCGTTTTCAATAACATTTAAACCTGGACCGTAGTAGAATGCATACGTTGCTCCTTCGTTAATTGAAGGTAAAGTATATAAAGCACTTGGGTTTAAGTTTAAGTTACCACCTGTTGCTACGTTATTAATATCTAAAGCTCCAGTAAATTCATTTAAGAATGATGGGTTAGTTGATGCTTTTAATTCTTTCACCATTGGTGCGTTAAGAATTGCAGAAGCATTTTGTCTTTCTTTACATAAGAATGATAATTCTTCCTTATTTAAGATACCACTATTTTCTAATGAACCGAATGTATCAACAACATATCTGAATGTGATATTGTCTTTATCTACTAATGCATTACCTAAACCAGTACCTGGCTTGATTGCTGATAAAAGACCTTCATCACCTCCAATTTTCTTGTCTGATTGTGAAGCTCCATCAAGTGGGAACATTTTGTAAACACCTGCAGCATCTTCAAATCTTCTTAATGCATATAATGGATTGTTAGATACAGGCTTATGTGACTCAAATGTATAAATAGTAGTTATACCAGAAGTTGATTTAACAATCTTCTTAATTCTAGATAAACCAGAATCACCTGGTACATACATACCTACTTTGATAACTACGTCTCCGTCAGCATTTTTTGTAAATGTATCTGTTACTACGTTATCTTTATAGAATTTGAATTGTCCAGCACCTTGATCTTCGAACGTCCATCCGCTTTCAAATGCAACTGCTCTAGCGTTTAATTCAATATTGTTTACTGCGAATGAATCACTCACCGCTGATTTTTTAGCTAAGAACTTTGTACCTGCAGGAAGTACCCCTCCGTTAGTTACTAACGATGCAGAGAATCCTAAGTTTCCACCATTTGGTGGTACTAAGTAAGAATCTGCGCCAAATCCACCAGCTTCTGAATCGTTGTAAGTACTGTTAATCTGACCGATTCCGATATAAATACCGGTATTTTCTGATTCTAAGAAAGATATTGCACCATTTGCACTTGCAGATAAAAATGCATCACCTTCTGTAACCGTTGGAGCTGTTTCAAATACTAAGTTCCCGTTACTATCAATTCTATAGTTAACATCATTAGTCCATTCTGCACCGATAAGAGAATCAGAATATTCTTCGTAAACTCCGATTTGTTCAGAAATATCTCCGTCTGCTGTAATTAATACTGCATCTGCAAGAGATGGGTGTACTGCTATGTTTGTAATTCTTACAAATTCGTCAGCTTGTTGTGCTTTTAAGAATTTACCAGCAACAATTGGGTTTGGTAAGTTAGCTAATGTATTTTCATCAAATGTAGAACCTACTGCTAAATCTGTAGCGTGAATAGTCATTGTTTGACCATCAACTTGTACTTTACCGCCAAATGCAGTAAAATCTGCAGCTAATGGTGTTACAACTTGTTCTACTCTATGTGAAAGTACTTCGTAATCTTGGTATACGTTGAATCCGTTTCCGATTAAATCAATATCAGCTAATTTATCTTCTGCAATTGCACAGAATAAACCTGTTCTTCTAGCTTCTAGGTTGATTAAAGTTTCAATGTATAATTGTCTTCCTTCGTTATCCATAAATTCTGGAATTAATGAACCAGAGTATTGTGCTAATAATGTCACTTCTCTTAATCCAACGAATTTAGCTAATTGATCTTTAATTAAACCTTTACCAGTAAAGAAATCCCCATAAGTTGGATCGTTGTTTAATAATTGAGAATCAAATTTACCTTTGAATATAAATACATCTACCATGTAATCTGATACATACTCATCTGCAGCAATTCCTTCTGGAATATTTGCTTCACCATACCACTCTCTTGCTGTAACTTCAAAACCTCTTACATCTCCAGCTTGTCTAATAATAACTGAGATAGGATCTTGTTTGATATTTACAAATGAAATAGCGTGGTTTGGATCTTGTGCAGCGGTAGTAAGTAATTTTTCATCACTTGGTACCCAGAACTTGTCTGTATCAAATACATCGCTGTATTTAGCTTTTAACTGAGTTCCACCTAAATCAAGAAGATTTGGTACTGATGCAAGACCTTCAAGACCAGCATTTGTAACTGGTGAGAAGATTGCTACTTTATCGTCATCATCTGAAGTAGTTAAGTTTAACGCTAGGATAGGACCTCTAGATAAGCATTCTAATGCTGATCTGTGGAAAAACATATTTTTCTTTTCTAACGACTTGTCAATTCCACCGAATACTTGAATAAATTGCTCTACATCTTCTATTAATACTGGAGTATTGTAAGGACCTTTTTTAGATCTTCCTACTACTAGTCTAATAGTCTCCGCAGGGATGTTTACGGTTTGTGACTTGTCAAACTCTAGACGATATACGCCTGAGCTTTTGAACTGTAATAAATTGGGACTTAATGCCATAGTTGTTCGTTTTTATTTTTTAATTCTTTTATTATATATCCCTATGCTTTCGTAAATTTATTTCAATAGGTCATAAATATCATATTGTAAATCTCCGGCCTGGTCATTATCTTTAAATAGTATCTTTTCCATCTCATCATGAAGGTCTGGATCTATAAAATCCAGAAGCTCTTCTACAAAATCTGCATAGTCTGTTGTGTTAAAAAATTCGGTAGCAGTGATACATGTCATAATCACATCATCATGTCCCATTTGAGCACCATAACTTCCATTAGGTAGTGTTCCAAATAGAGACGCCTCTGTTACTGTTACTTCATCAGTTAAATCTAATCTATTTATCTTATACAACTTGGCAAAATTCTGACAAAAGATAGCTTTATTGTCAGATTTTAGTTTGATTCCTGGTTTAATAGTCCTTGCATCATGGCGATGTTTAAATTTAACTATCATCTCATCATCAAAATCATTTCTCTGTGGAAAGATACTTCTTAGATATTGGAATAACACTGTACCATAAGTATTATATTCTACAATCATCTTTACATTCTCAGAATAGAATATATCGACTGATAGAGTATAAAGTACCTTTGCAAAATCTTCAATTACATGTTCATTTGATCTAAATCTAGCTACTTGTGTAAATTTAAAAAAATCATACATCGCACCAGCATTTAGTACGTTTTGAATTTCATCTTTGCTCATAGCATCTACCTTAAAGATATTAATTACCGATGAGTCACCACCGTTACCTTCGGCAATATCTACAGAGAATACCCAAAAGTTTTCTGCATCTTTACATATATCAATATCAAATTCTGGATCCCATTCTAAGAAACCTTTCGTATCAATTGAAATATAGTCGAATTGATCGAAGTCATGATAGACATAAGGCTTCATTCTCTTTCTCATCTTCTTCATATCGACTGGGTCTAATAATAAGTTAGATGAGCTGACGAACTCATTTCCGTATTGTTTATTAAATGCTTCAATTGAACCTAGGTTCGCTAATTCTCTTTCATACCATTCTTCATCTCTATCTGGATGTTGCCACCAGTCAATTCTTGTCGCTAGATATTCATTGTCACCTCGATCTGCGGCAGCATAGATTTGATAGAACTTATTAAATCCATTTGGCGTAGATGTAATTGTTATTCTTGAGACTTTCGATGAGGATAATGTAGGATATACATTCTCATAGAAAGAATCAGCAATCGATGGATGGACGTGGGCAAACTCATCTAGGTATAAGTTATGGATTGTAAAACCAATACCTGATTTTGCTGTGGTTGATTGTCCTATTAGTCGACAACCATTATCACATCTTACATTCATCACATCATATTTGATAATACCTGGTTTCATAAAGAACGGTAAGTTCTCGATTACTGTTTTGGCTTTATCAATAATTTCTTTTGTTGAGTCGGATTTGTTGGCAAGTAGCAGAGTATTCTTATCCATATTAAATGTCAAGTACCATGCATTAAAAATAGATGCGGTTACTGTTTTACCCATCTGGCGAGATGCTAATACAATATTAAATCTATCTTTTTGGAAATTCCTCAACATATCTACCTGATAATCTCTCAGCTTCACCTGTTGAATACCCTCATCTGTCATTACCACCGCATACTTCTCTGCAAAATAGACAATATCGTTGGCGCATCTAGCTAACTCTTGAATTTCCTCATCAGTATATTCAAATACAATATTACCCTTCTTTAGAAATTGTCTACCCTCGTAGAATGGTAACTTAATCTTAGGACGATAACCCTGGTCCATAGCAACCAACAAGTCGTTGATTTGCCTGGTAGACCAGACAATTCTCTCCGAGGCTGCCTGTGGCCCTTCCTCTTTGGGAATCCATTTATTATCTCCTATTCCGTCTGACATTTATTCTTCTGTTGGTTCTACGTCTTCAATATCCTCTTCTTGAGAAGCGCCATGAATACCTGCTTGAATTGCAGCCATTAAGTCTTTTGTACCTCTTTGGATATTTTTATTACCAGTGTCTCCACCAGCACCTTCAATCTCTGATTGATTTGCTCTTTGCTGATATATCTCAATATCTCTAGCAATTCTTTTCGTGCCTTCTTCTGCAGCCATTAAGTACATGGTCTGCGATTTAATAATATCTAACATTGACTTCTGTAGAGTTGCAAGAACTTCAAACATTCTTGGTGCTAATTCACCAGAGTCAATTGTTTCTAATAGAGTGGTTAGTGCCTTTTCGCCGGCTTGTAATTGATAAATTAGAGAAGACATTGTCATCTCATCCATTTTCTTTTTAGCCTGAATATATTCGTCTTTTTCAATAATATCTGCATCCAGATAAAATTTCATTAGACTTGTAATAGTCTTCTGTGCTTTCTTAGTTGCACCCGCTTTTAATTCTGTATAATTTACTATCGGTGCTAGATCTGTAGGTCTAGCCTGAATAGGTAAATCACCTGGATCGCTTTCCACATCCATAACCCCATCTCCAATCAGGTCATCTAACTCTTGTCTTATTTGATCTGCTTGTTCGGATATTGTCTTTTTCTTTTCACTCATAATATGATATTATATTCTATATATCTAGCAAATACTTGTAACAAATTTAGTAAATGTTTGTTACCTACTCTGATTGTATCTTCTCAATTGAATAGATGGAATTGCGTTATCGATAATAGTAGCTAATTGATTATCTCTAACAACGTATTGCTGTAATACGTTTCTTTGTTGACTTTGACCAATAGTCTTTTTAAACAATCTAATATTTGTTTGTTTTAATTGACCTGGCATTAAAGCGTATTGTTTATCTGTTACCCAACCAACTGGAGTAATTGAATGTTTCTTATTCATTACCTCAATTAAAGTTTGTGTAATTGGCATATTAGGATTTTTATTGCTAGCGCTATTTAATTTATATGCGTATGCTCCTAATTGACTATACTGATTATTTAAGTTAAATACTAATCCATACCATTGTCCCATTACAGGATTAATTCCAAAATCAAATTGATATGTTTGGTCATTTATATAAGCCTTTACATTGGTTGTATTAAGTGCTAACTTAAGACCTTTGTTACCTAATTGTCCATCAAATAAAACTTGTTCTCCAGCATTAGCAGTCATATTAGGCTGGAACCATGTTGTAAATGCTAAATTCTCATTAGCACTTAGAGTAGAAACTTTTTTGTAAACTAAAGCTTCAATACCTTGATCTTTAATTGAAGATAGGTCATAATGATTTTTAGAAACAATAGTCCACTTATTTCTAAGTTCCATATCTGAAATAGTTAGACTATTATGAATTCTATCTCTAATTCCATCTGCTACTGGACTAAATACAGTTTGATATTGTTCTGGTTTACTAGTCTGTGCATATTCTGCCTGTAACTCTTCTCCGAATACTTCTTCTAGGCCAACTGTTAAGTCGTCCATTTCTGTTTGAATTGCCTGTCCTGTGGTATCGTCTCCAACTAGTGTAGAAGTTCTCTCTTCGTACTTTCTTAACATGACTCTCCAATAAGTCATTTCCATATTGAATTCATCAGCAAAAGAAACCGAAGCAACTTCATACATTCTATTCATTAGAGGGAAATATAAGTAATCTCTTGCTCTTGGTGCAATACCTGCGCCAAATGCAGCTTCCATCTGACCTTTTGTAATATGGATTTCAAAGTCTTCCCAACCCATGCCAAATATATCAAAATTAAATGTTTGTTCTGGCATTGCATTATCAGGAACCATAATCTTAACAGCTCCTTGCTGTTTTACATTATATAGTGAGTATTCCATAAGAACAACATCTTTCGATCTCTTATCTGGTTCTACTCTAAAATATTTAGTCTCATGTCCCCACATGGTTGCTGCTAGATCTGTAATCTCTTTATAGATAGCAGTTGGTTTACTTAAATTATATGGGTTGTAAACAGGATCTGTGCAGTCTACTACAATATTAGTACATCCATCTAAATAGGGGTCATTACAGTCATTACAAATTTGTGGACAAGATTGAATTGTTCCTGCTTGAGTCTCTAATTCAAAAGTTACACTAAATAGGCTAATTGTATGTAAATCTGAAAGGGCTGCAACTTCTGCTCTAATATCAATCCAAAGTGGCTTTGCAGGGTCAAAAGTATGTCCTAATAAATCTGTTGGAGTATTATTGATACTAAGAGGGCTAAATTCTGACATTTGACCACCATCACTTACAGTACCTTCTTGAGAATATCTCCATTCGTATGTAAATCTATTATTAGTATCTGGTACTTTATAGAATTCTGCTGCCGCTGCAGTAAAAGTAGCTGGTTGTGTAATTGTAAAAATATTACCAGCTGGAAGCGTTGCAACTTCTAAAACATTAGAACCTACTAAAATTTTATCACCAACTTGTAAATCGAAGTTAACTCCAGTACCTATAATTTGAATACTTCCTTGTGTTATTTGTAAAGTACCTATAGTATTAACCGAACTAACACCCGCTAAAATATTCCAAGATAAAACCCTTAATGTATCTAAGTAAGGTTCTTGAAGTTTAGCGAAGATTTGATCTCCTATTTGATTTGCAGTAAAATTAGTTACCATTTAATGTAAAGACTGTTTTAGTCTATTTTTTATTATATATCTGAATCTTTATCGGTGATTAAAAGCATTTCAGGATTATCGGCTTCATATCCCTCTAATCTAGAAATAAATGCATTTGTTACACCGAAAACCTCAGCATTATTGTTTTCCGATAAGTATAAATCTAATTGACTTAAAAAATCCTTTACTTTAATTAGTTTAAAATGTTGATTTGATTTCAATAATCCTGCTCTATGTAGGACTCTATTTACTAGGTCAACCTCGTTAGGATGGAACATATCGAAAGTCCTAATAAAACCTCTAAGAACTTTTATATCGTATTTAATAGTTTTTGCCTGATCTACTTTGACAATTCTATTATAGCTAGAATTAGAATTTAAGTTGACTCTAATGTATTTTAAATTTGGCATAGTATCAAATATTTGCCAAATAAAATAGATTGAAGTAGCCTCTTTATGAATAGTAGTATCACTTACGGCATGGAACCTATTAATATCTTTCTTAAAATATTTAGTAAGATAATCTCTCATTGTAGTAACTGAAACTACTCTACTATTATCTGGACCATGGTTAGTAGAAACATATCCTCTAAGAATAATACCCCAAAGTTTTAAGTCGATAGAGTTATACTTATATAGAGTAACGTCAATTATCTCTGAAAATGTATCATTTATTGTAGACATCTATTTGCTCTTCAATTTTTTTAAGGTCAGCGTATAATTGATCTTTAACAAATAGTTTTAATTCATCAAACTCACGATTACCTATTTCGTTTTTATTCATGTAAAGCTCAACAGCTCTATCACTTGGATTATATTTATCCGCCGCATTTTTTTTAGCCTTCTTAGTTTTTGTATAAAACCATCTAGGAACCGATTTGAATCTTGAAGCAACCATTGACCAACTATCCACTACATTACCACCATTAATACCATTAATATTAAACATTTGAGCATTAGCGGGATATTTAATAGACATAAATCTATTAATCATGAAGTGATGTCTCTTCTTATTATGTTGTTTTATTTTCTTGTAGTGTGCTGGCTTCGTAAACATTATCTTCACAAAGTCGAACAGCTTAGTTTCGTCTAGCATATTGATTATACATTAATAAGTGGGAAAGTTTACTTACACCACTCGTTAAAAGCCATTTGATATGCAGCCTCATAATCATAGCCTTCTTTTAATAATTTATTAGCCCATGCTTGAACTTCTGCCTTTAATCCATAGGCATTAGCTTCTGCTAATATTTCTTCAATTAAAAGATAGTCATTTAGATTCATGATTTGCTCTGGCATTAAAATAATTTTTTAGTTGGATCTTTCTTAGTAGACTTCTTAGTCTTTTTACCTACTAACTTCATTGGAGGCTCTTTCTCTTCTGGAATATCCATACCGACAAATGGGTCTGGGGCAAAATTGTTTTTCTTTGCACCTTCTAACCAATCAGTATCTGCTAAGATTTTATCCATCTCAAATAAAGATTCTTTGTTTTCTAATGCACCTTCCCAATCTTTTTCAATAGCATCGTAAATAGCTTTTTGAATTGGATCTGGAATAGTTTTATTATGTAACAACATTAGGCCAATATTACTAGTAAGATTAGCTTTGATTAGAGTTAAAGAACTATGCCCTACTACTCTGTAGATAATATCGGATAGTTTATCTTTAGCTTCTGATGAGAATAGGTAGTCAATCTTAAAGTCTTTATATTCTTTAACAAATTGATTGTAGATAGACTCTGCGGTTTTATCTGTAATAGAATAGTTTCTAAGTTTACCTGTCTTCATTTCTTTCTGCCATGTAATTACAGATGGGATATTATCTGATTTATCACCTGTTAGTATTTTCTTAAAGATAAATTCATCACAGTCAATTTCTGTAATACCAATCTTATTAGCTCTTACCCAACCCATAATATCTTGTTGATAATTATCACGTAGCATATTCTTACCACCCATATTGAATAGCATATCATCTTCTGTCATGTCTTTAGAGGCTGATAGAGCCATGTCTTGCTCAAAGCCTTTATATCCATAGAGAGATTTCTTGGTGTTGTAGTACCATACCGTATGCGCGTCATTTGTAGTAGAATAGTTGACTAACTGAATAAGGTCTCTGTCACCTGTCCATACAATACAAGATTTACCCCTGGCATTCAACATTGTTGACCAACCAAAGATAACATCATCTGCTTCTGCGCCTTGGATTTGATGTACAGTTACACCTTTCTTAGCAACAATTTTTTGAAATGCTTCATAGACTTCATAGACTGCTGTCCAATCTACTGTTTTGTTTTGTTTTCTTGTACCTTTATATTGTGCATCTGGATAAAGATCTTTTCTCCATGATTTAGAGTCTACTGTCAAAACTACATCATCAACAAACATCTTAAGCTTACGCATTTCAGATGCAAAGTCAATTGCTAGTTTTCTCATGAACTGAGACTTTTGTTTGTCATCACCGAGTAGAAGTGCACCGGCCTTAGGCTTAGGCAAAACGAATAACCTACTGAAGACAAAGTAGTTACCGTCGATTAATAGTGTATGTTTTCCCACTTTCATATTTTGTGTGTTTTAATTCCTATACTAATATACGAAAAATATTTGACATAGAAAAATGTTTTAGCATTTATTTTGTTACTTTTTTACAATTCCTTGAATATCGTAAACGCAACTTAACATTGTGATTACGGGGTCTATAACATGAACTCTCTGAGCTTGATGTTTAGCAACCGAAATAATTACTTGCGGGATATGCTTTACACTTTGCAGTCGTTCTTGTTGTATATATTCAACAAACTCTGCTCCTAACGATTGTAAAACATCATCAACTCTGTTAGAATAATTACTAACCAGAAGTTGATAGTTCTTAGCTGGATCTGACTCGTTGAATATCAAGTCAAAAACATCTTTGTATACAGAATTAAACTTCTTAACATCTTCTACCGTAATATTATTAGTACCTTGTGTTTTATAGCCTTGTAACTTATTTAGAGTACTTCTTAGATCTGGGAAATTACGTCTAACAAACTCAACTAGAGCTTCTTTGTCGATAGTCATTTCCTCTTGTTTACAAATATCATAAACTCTTCTAATATACTTCTTTGTCAACTCAGATTCTTCTTCTTTATCAAAGTCAAAGTTAATAACTTCAAACCTAGATAGAATAGGATCTGGTAGTTTGTTGATATAGTTACAAGTAGCAATAAATCTAGAATTACTAGCGAATTGCTCCATTGTAGCACGAAGTGCTTTAAAGAATTGGTCAGATACACCATCGACCTCATCAAGTATTACTACTTTAAATGAGCCAGGAGCATCCATGATTGATACTGTAGAACAGAAATCTATAATTCTAGTTCTAATAACATCTACAGATGTGTCTGTAGACGCGTTAATGTAAAGGTATGGTAAATTAAATTGATTTACTATAGCTTTAGCACAAGATGTCTTACCTGTTCCAGGAGAGCCTGCAAATAGCATATTCTGGACTAGTCCATCTTTGAATTTAGACATTACTCTATCTGGTAGAATTAAATCATCTAAATTTTTTGGCCGATACTTTTCGGTAAAGAGTTGGTTTATTGATTGCATACAACTTTGTTTAGTTATTATAGTACCATAGTGCTAAAATGTTTCATAGATAAATATAGTATATGGCGATAATTATCAGAAAGACTGGTGGGCCTTGGCCGGCAAACAGATATGGTATTGTTCTAAAGCATTTACCAAGATTTTTAAGAAAGTTTCTAATCAATCACAGAAATCTTGCTAAATGGTCTGACGACGATCAATTCATGGAATGTGTCTTAAAAATGCAGAGGCCTAAATCTACAACTTCCACCAAGATTTATTGGGATATGGTTAATGACAGAGCTCTAGACGAGAAGGGACTAGAGAGGTCATATAATACTGTTGATTGGTATTGTGCCATCTCATTAAAACCTATCAAGTCTAAGTTTATGAACTTCGATCTTAAGAATTTTATACATCCAGAATATTACGATGTCTTAGAGGCACCAATGGTAGATAGTCGTATCTTGAAATCTTCAATTGACTTTCGTAAAAAATGTAAAAAACTCCTGCTCGAACAACGAGAGGAGTTTCTTAAACTTGCTAAAAAGAACGCTAGGCGCTCTCTTTAATATTATTACATTAAAGCTTTAAATCTATCTGAAATAGAACCCATTTTAAATGCACTTGATTCAGTTACTGCTTCTGTAGCAATACCTTCTTCATCTGCATATTCTTCTGCGTTCTCTTCATCTTCCTTAGAAACATCTTCTACTGGATATTCTTCGTCGCCAACTTTAAAAGTCTTTTCGCCTTTTGCAATTGCTTCTGCTCTTGCAGCACCGAATTCATTTCCTTCTTCAATTTCAACTGCTTCAAATTGTAATTTATCAATTGCAATATTCATTGAAGCCATTTCCATTGGCTCTGTACCATCTTCATAGTCCACTGTTGCGAACAGTTCACCCATTTCTATGATTTTAAATCTTCCAGGGAATCTAACATTCTCACCGTAAACTGTTTCACCTTTCTCAACAGCTTTCATAGCTTTCTTTAATTTAGGGTGTAAACCTTCGTTAAGAGCTTTACCGCCTCCTGTATTAGCAGATTGAGTTTCAGTGTAGCTAATTTCTTTTGCAACAGTTACTACATCGTCATCGGAACCATCTTCTTTTTTACCTGTGAAATCTTTTTCGCCTTCATATTTAGGCTTTTGTTCTTCTTCTCCAGTTTCTTGATTAGTAACTCCAACTGTTGCACCTTTATCTTGAATAACTTTAAAACCTTCATTACCTGCGATAAATTCATCAGCTAATTGTTTTGATGTCTTTGCAGTTTCCGTTTCTTCATCATCATCTGGTCCGGCTATATCATCGAAAGGCTCTTCCATCATCTGTATTCTTTCTTGGAATTCAAGCTTAGCAGCTTCAACATCAGTTTCCTTAGAATCACCCTCGTATCCAAATGCTAGAGCATAATCTTTTTTACCGATTGCGTTATAGGCATCGTTTAACTCTTTAAGTTTTGCTTTTGCCTCTTTATATAATTCTTTGTTTTTTGGATCTCCAGCTGAAGCGGTAGTGGCTGCTGAAAATGCTGAAATACCACCCATATAAGCTTTAACTTTTTCAAGTGCTGCTTTTTCATCTTCACTTGCATTTGCAATGTCAGCATCTAATTTAGCTTGGGCAGCTTCAGCTCTTTCTGCTGCTTTCTTAGAAGCTTCAGCTTCCTCTTTATTTTCTTTATTAACTCTATCCGCGGCTGCTTTTTCCCATTTTGCAATTCTGTCTTCGTCCTCGATAAACTCGTCCATTACCTTTCTTTCCTTCTTTAAGAATGCATCATCCGTGTCTCTATCAATCTTAATTTTAGTCTTATCCCATTGAGCAGCAATTAAAGGAGCGTCACTCACTTTGTTATCAGCAAGTAATTTAGTGATTTTGGCTTGGACATCTTCGACATTTCTATCCATTTTTTTAGCATAGTCTTCTTTACTTCTGTCTAGTTTTTTGCTAGCCTGATCCAACTGAGCCTTAACTTTTTCGTCTCTAGCAACTCTCATTTGCTTCTTTTTAGCAGGATCGTCAACTGCATCAATTTTCTTATTGATAGCATCTTTTAATTTACCTTCAGCTTGATCTAACTTATTCTGCTTCTCTGCATCAAATTTAAAGCCGGCTATTTTTTTATCTAATTCAGCCTTCTTTTTCTTCTTTAATAATTTAGGGTATTTAGCATTAAGTTTACCTGCAGCAGCACCAGCTTTAAACATCGCCATTAAAGTAGCACCTGCGTTTTCGTTTAATTCTAAATCAATATCTTCACCGAATACTTCTTCGATAATTGAGTCAATACTTTCTGTAATCTGCTTTGAAAGTGCTTCTAGGTTAGTTAAAATAGTATCAACGTCTTTTACAATCTCTGCTCTTACCTCTTCACCGGTTACCGGGCCTGAGGTTTTATCAATACCTACTGTATTTGTGCTTGTTTGAACAGCTGGAGTAGCGTTCTGGTTTGGGTTTGAAACCTCGCCAGCAGCGAATTCTTCTTGTAATAAGATAGGTTTCTTTAATTTCATGTTAGCCATATTGTTTTTTATTATGTTTTAAACTAATTTGTATATGGTTTATATATCTACCAAAGTATGGTAAAAAGAAAAGGCCCTCAAAAAGAGGGCCTTTAAAAAAACTTCTATAAATTAACTAGTTATTATAGTGAGAAGTCTAACAACTCAAATTTCTCATATTGAGTTTCAGGATGGAATCCAGCTTCAACTAATGCGTATCTAGATTTTACAGCTACTTTAGGAGCCATAGTTCCTTCAACGATTGCTTGTACTGATTCAGCCATTAAGTAAGGCATGAATACTAATCCAGGTCCGTTACCGTCACCTTTTCTACCAACTAATACTTCACCAGAATTAAATTCAATTGAAGGGTCAGTATAAACGTTAATACCAGCAATAGATCCTAAAGGATAGATTGAACCAGCAACTTGGTTGATTGTGTTAGCCATTGGGTATGCAACGAAACCAGCAACACCTTGTAATGCAGAAGCAACTTTACCGCCTACGACAGCGAAGTTACCAGCACCTCTTCTACCTTTTTGCGCAATTAAGTTTGCAGCAGCAAGGATTGAAGTTAAGATTCTTCTGTGTGAATCACCTTTAGTCTCACCAGCCTCTAACGTTAATGAAAGTCCGTTAGTAGCTAAACCACCGTTAGCATCATTTTCATCATACTTACCGTGTAAGTTTGAACCAGCGATAAATCTCATCGTAGATAAGATGTGGTTGTTGATAGACTGAGTTAATTCGTTAGTTAAAACTGCTTCTACTTGAGCAACAGCGTCAACACCGAATTGTTTAAGGTCTTGTACTTGCTCTCTAGTTACAGCAGCAGCTACTTGGAAAGTCTCTGCAGAAACTGATTTAGAGAATAAGCTTAAGCCCATTACTTTGTCTGGAGTTTGTTCCCCAACACCTCTTGACATTGGTCTTCCAGTATCACCAGTAGCACCTGAGAATCCAGGAATGTGATCTTCTAAAGCTTTTACTAATTCAGCACCAGCATATAAAGATGCCATTGTTACTGGAGTAGAGTTTTCAGCATCTAAAAGAGCTTCAGTAGTAGCACCAATTTTGATGATGTCTTTACCGTCGATTCTTGAACCACCAACTCTAGAGTCACCAGCTAAAATAGTTACACCTTTGTTAGCTTTGATGTAAGTTGGAGCTGTGTCGCCAATTACTTTACCACCTTCGTATACGAAGTCTAGGTAAGATAATAGACCCATTGGTCCAGCCATAGGTACAACAGGTACTAGGTCTAAACCGATTGTTTGTGCAGCAACTTGCATTGCTAGCGGTAATAATGTTGGAGCTTTGTCACCTGATCCTGTAGCACCTGCGTCACCTTGAGCAGATCCAGCTGGGAAAGATGTTGCACCCATACCAAAGATGTTACCAGCAGTGCCTAAGGCCATGATGTTTGCATCTTCATAAAGCTTGTGATTGTGGCAGTATTCTGACATCCAAGCTAGCTTTGAGCTTTCGTTAATACCAGTAGCTTCCGAGATAATCGGTGACCACGTGTTTCTAACTTCAGCTTCGTTAATTAAATTTGCCATTTTGTTAAATTT
>Ga0098055_1000441_pt1 | contig 25167 bp, 32 predicted proteins | sample 17_taG_FD_75107 | JGI IMG/M metagenome (GOLD analysis project Ga0098055, IMG submission 75107) | Marine viral communities from the Subarctic Pacific Ocean - 17_ETSP_OMZ_AT15314 metaG | ecosystem: Environmental > Aquatic > Marine > Oceanic | place: Pacific Ocean | collected 2015-01-18 | reverse complement strand
GCAGTATATACCTATAATATTAATGGAACAGGAGAACAAAAAATTGTCAATCCTGATGATGGTAATGCTAATGCTGTTGCTGCACTTTTTGGGTGGTCAATAGATACAGCTGACGGTCTTATTGTAATCGGTGCTCCAGGGACTAGAAGCAATTCTGGCAATGACACCAATGTTGGTGCGGTATACTTATATCAGACCAATGGCACATATCTTGGGAAGATGCAGGCACCCACTCTTACACCGAAGTTATATTATGGTGCCTCGGTTTCTATTGGTTCCGGTAGAATTATTGTTGGGGCACACGGAAAAGGTGATTTTGGTGATCCAGCAATTGCCCCATTTGGTAATGGTTCAGTATATGTTTATGATTATAATAGGAACCTAAAGCAAACACTTCGTCCTTCGACATCGGGTAGTAGGTATGGGTATAGTGTTTCTATGTCTAATACTGGTAAGTTTGTTGTCACTGCATATCTTGAAGCAAACAAATCTATTTACTTATATGATTGAATAGATAGAGCCTCCCGCAAGGGGGGCTTTTTTTATGCCTGTAAAAGATGAGTATAAATACTGCCCTTTATGTGCTTGACGACACATAAGCAATCTGTTATACTATATAAGTCAGGGAAACGAGATAAAACTTCACGTTTCTTCTTACATCTTTACTTACTACGAGAATATAATATGACAGCTTCAATCGCAATGCGCGAGTCTTCCCCTTGGGAATCCTTCTGTGAGTGGGTCACATCCACCAATAACCGCCTCTATGTGGGCTGGTTTGGTGTGTTGATGGTTCCATGTTTACTCGCCGCAACCACATGCTTCATCGTTGCGTTCATCGCAGCACCCCCCGTAGACATTGACGGCATCCGCGAGCCAGTAGCTGGCTCTCTAATGTACGGTAACAACATCATCTCTGGTGCTGTCGTCCCTTCATCAAATGCAATCGGTCTACACTTCTATCCCATCTGGGAAGCTGCTTCACTTGATGAGTGGCTTTACAATGGCGGTCCTTTCCAACTAGTGGTATTCCACTTCCTCATTGGAATCTACGCCTATATGGGACGCGAATGGGAACTATCCTATCGTTTAGGTATGCGCCCATGGATTATGGTCGCATACAGCGCACCAGTAGCAGCTGCATCTGCTGTCTTCCTAGTCTATCCTTTTGGACAAGGTTCTTTCTCTGATGCGATGCCTCTTGGAATCTCTGGAACATTCAACTATATGTTAGTCTTCCAGGCAGAACATAACATCTTGATGCACCCCTTCCATATGCTTGGAGTAGCTGGTGTCTTTGGTGGTTCATTGTTCAGCGCAATGCACGGTTCACTTGTTACATCTTCACTTGTAAGAGAGACAACTGAAACCGAATCACAGAACTACGGTTACAAGTTTGGACAAGAGGAAGAGACCTATAACATCGTGGCTGCTCATGGCTACTTTGGTCGCTTGATCTTTCAATATGCCTCATTCAACAACTCACGTTCATTACACTTCTTCCTTGCCGCATGGCCGGTTGTAGGCATCTGGTTCACCGCTCTTGGTGTATCCACAATGGCTTTCAATTTAAACGGCTTTAACTTCAACCAGTCTATTGTTGAATCACAAGGTAAGGTAGTCAATACCTGGGCAGACGTTCTAAACCGCGCTGGTCTAGGAATGGAAGTAATGCACGAGCGCAACGCTCACAACTTCCCATTGGATCTAGCATCTTCTGAGTCAACACCAGTTGCTCTAGTTGCTCCTTCTATTGGTTGATATTGAATCAACTTCAACAGCCTCCCGCAAGGGGGGTTTTTTAATGTCTAAAAATGTCTAAATATTAATTGGTAAGTGGTAACTATATTGTGTCTATTAACAATTCTGATAAGTTTCAAGTTCAATCTGGATCAACTCAGTATAGTGATACTGCGTCTAACTTAAAATCTGGTGCAAAGTCATATAATCATCTCCTAGTGAGGAGAGGTTCTACAAACTATAAGTTACCAAAAGACAGAAGATATGATGTAGAATATACTGATAAAGTAATGGTAAACCGATCAAATATAGATTATTTAGAGACGGGAGAAAATTACTTAAACTATATGTGGTCTTACGGCATCTCCGGTAAGAAGGGTACTAGTTTTGGGGAAACACAATCCCAATATGGTGCTAGGATAGCTGTAAGTGAAGGTATTGTTGGGCTCTCGGGTCGACAAGGTGCTGGCTCTTTTGGAATTGCTGGTGTTTATGATATAAAAGGAGCAGCAAAGTATAGTAAAACTGGACCTTCTAATGCTAGTCAGTATGGATATACGTGTGCTGCCGGAGATGGTAAGTTTGTGGTTGGTGCTTTTACGGCGAGAGCAGTATATGTCTATAATTTATTCACTGGTGCTTTGGAAGCAACAATATCTCAACCATCAATGCAAAACTTTGGTGTGTGGGTTTCTGTTGGTGATGGGATCATTGCGATTGTTGAAGATGCTTCAACTGGTACTGGTGCTGGTGGAGTTGCTAATGGATCCACTTATATCTATAGTCTAAGTGGTAGTTTTATAACAAGAATATTCTGCCCAGAACCTTATGCCTTTTCTAGGGTATTTCTTTCTTATATTAAAGATGGTAAACTTATACTAGGAGCATCCACTGGTGGTGGCTCATCCAGCGATAATGGTATGTTGAATGTTTACAATTCATCCACACGTGCATTTGAGAGAACAATTACTGGTGCCGCTAGTGATAGGTTAGCCTTTGTTAGTAGCTCAACCATATCCCAGGTCTCAATTACGAGTGGTCTTATTGTTACAGGAACATGGAATCGGGTTGTTCGTGTTTATAATTTTAGTGGTACATTATTGTTCAGTATACCAAAGCCCGCTGCTGCCGATTCTTTTGGTTGGGGAAAAGCTGTAGTCGCTGGTGCGGGTAGAATTTTTGTACTAGACCCAAGAAATAATAATTTTGGTGCTACTAAAGTGGTTTATATTTATGATTTATCTGGCAATTTTCTAAGTAGTGTCACTTTTACCGGTAATGGAAATAGCAGTGGTGCGATTCAAGTGGATAATGGACGTGGTTGTTGTGTGGTTAGTGAGTTGGCAACTTCAACTGATCCAGGTGGCTTCTTTACTATTGGCAATACAAATTGATAATAACGGGGTTTTTTAGTGTCTATTCCTAGTGCTCTCAAAACTCAGAAAATAATAAATAGTTCTGTATACACACATAAAAATATCCATTAATGGCTTTTCTATTACAAGATTTGGTCATTATTAACGATAATAGAGAGTTAATTGGTGTTAATACCGCAGGTATTACTACCGCTCTCTATGTTGGTGAAACTATACAATTGGACGCCCAATCAGGCGTAGTCACAGCTACAAAATTTGTAGGAAGCGGTGCTAGTTTAACCGACTTACCTCCAGGTTCTTTTATTTCAAGCGAAGCCCCAGCCACCAGAGAAGATGGTTCTCCTTTACAAGAGGGGGACATTTATTATGACTCTAGTGTATTAAGGCAGTTTACAAGATATGATAATGACGGAGACCCAATTTGGGTCGATTCCAACCCAGCTGCTTCAGCTGCGGTATTGAGCGTTAATGTTGGTGTTGATACAGCACTTATTGACCTCACAAGTGGCAAGTTAATAATTGAAGGTACTGATGACGAAGTAACTGTCGGAATCAATACATTAACTGATACAGTAACGATCGGTCTACCAGACGACGTTAGTATTGCTGGTACTATGACTGCTGCCTTCTATGAAGGTGATGGTTCTAAACTAACTAATATTAGCGGTGGTTCTGTTGACCTAACTGGTACTTATCAGAATCTAGGTGGAGTAAACATCAGTGGTCCTGGTGTTGCACTAACTGTCACTAATGATGCCACTATAGGTGGTACTTTACTTGTAAGTGGTGATCTAACTGCAAATGGTAACCTCATAGGTGATGGTGCTACTAATATTAGTGGAATCAATAGCGTAACCGCTGGATCATACTACGGTGATGGTTCTAACCTAAGCGGTCTAGTCGTTGGTGCTGCGGTATCAGTAACTAGTTTTGACAACCAGGATAATGTTTCATACCCAGTACCATTCTTAAGTGGCGTTGGTGTTGGTGCTACTATCTATACTGATAGTACTGCTAATGAGGAGTTGACTTACAATCCATCTACTGGAACTCTAGAGTCAAAAGAGTTTAATGCTCTATCCGATCAACGTCTTAAGACTAATATCACAGGCATTACATCTGCTCTATATAAATTAGAACAGCTTCGTGGTGTTGAATATGATTGGGTAAATGGTTCTGGCTCTTCCGTGGGCGTTATTGCTCAAGAAGTGCAGTCTGTTTATCCGCAGCTCGTAGCTGATAGCGAAAACAGGATGACCGTTAACTACAATGGTCTAGTTGGCTTATTGATTCAAGCAGTCAATGAACTATCCGTTCTTTTGGACGAGTACAAATCAAAATAGTCAATTGACTATAATTATAAGACCCTCCATATTGGGGGGTTTTTTTATTATAAATATATACATAATTAAAACTATATTTGATATGGCATCTATAATTTTCCCATCCAATCCTGATGTTGGCGATACTTTCGAATCTAATGGTGTCCTATTTTCTTGGACTGGTGACCAATGGATTTCCGCAGTTACTGATGCTAACTTTATTGGAGTCGTTGGACCTACTGGTGCTACTGGTATTGGTGGTCCTCCAGGTCCTAGCATAACTGGTCCTGATGGTCCTACTGGTCCTGATGGTCCTCCAGGTCCTAGCGTAACTGGTCCTGATGGTCCTACTGGTCCTGATGGTCCTCCAGGTCCTAGCGTAACTGGTTCTACTGGTCCTGATGGTCCTCCTGGTCCTAGCGTAACTGGACCTCCTGGTCCTCCTGGTCCTGATGGTCCTGATGGTCCTACTGGTCCTGATGGTCCTACTGGTCCTGATGGTCCTCCAGGTCCTAGCGTAACTGGACCTCCTGGTCCTCCAGGTCCTAGCGTAACTGGACCTCCTGGTCCTCCTGGTCCTAGCGTAACTGGACCTCCTGGTCCTCCTGGTCCTCCTGGTCCGGCAGTTAATATCTCTTCATTGCCAACTCTACCATAAGTTACATACTCCCCCACCAAAGTGGGGGTTTTTTTTTATGATAAATAATACTGATAAGAAGTAATAGATATAATTATCATGGGTTGGGATAATAATAGAATTACAGAAACTTCGGTTTTTGATGTGGAATTGCCAGAAATGGATTTCTCATTGGATTCAGTTTTAGGTGAACTAAAAACTCAGCTAAAAGAAGAGAGAATTAGGACAGGCAAAAAGGTAAGAAAGCGGTCCCCTAAGCGGTCCCCTAAAAAGCCTAAGAAAATAGTAGAACAAAAAAATACTTTAAAAAGTGTAGAAGATATTGCGTCTAAATTAGAGCAATTTGATAGAAAAAGTATTACACTAACTGAAAAAACTAGCGATCCACTAGCCCTAGTCAATACTCCAAAGTATATGACGCAGGCGGAGTTTCAAACTCACTACAAGCTTTTGCTAGATAGAATACAGATACAGCTGGGTTCATTAGGTGGCGGTGGTGCTGTTAACATCAGAGATATGGATGATGTTACTACAGAGTTTATAACAGATCCATTATCATTAGATGGCGCAACAATGAAGATGCGCTATCTACCCCAGCAAAAGATATTACAATTCTATGGTGATACTTCTGTTACTGATGGTTTTAACTATGAAGGAGACACTCTTAATATCTTAGGTACTGATAGCCAGATTAATCTAACATCTGTTGGTGGAACATTTACGGCATCATTTTCAGATACTATTATTACTCCTGGTACATTTGAGTCTGTAGGCGTAACTACATTGGCTTCTGATGGAGATGATACTTCCACTGGAGGAAGTTTAAGAGTTAGTGGAACAGCTAATGCAACTAAATTTAGTACAACTTCAGATGAAAGGCTAAAGAAAAATATTAAAAAAATTGAGAGTCCACTAGAAGTGTTGGCAGGAATTGAGGGTGTTAAATTTAATTGGATTAATGATGGTAGTCTGGATGTTGGTGTTATTGCCCAAGATGTTGAGAGATGCCTACCAGAAGCTGTTAATGAATATAATGGAACTAAATCTGTAAATTATAATGGAATTATTGGACTATTAGTTGAGGCTGTAAAGGATCTCTCGAAGGATAATCAACTACTAAAAATGGAAATTAAATCTTTACGACAAAATAAATCTTTATAAATAGTAGATAGTATCTTCTAACTTATATTTCGCATTGATGAAGGAGATATGCTACATTATTAGTACGTACATTATTGTAGTCTATACTTTAAGAAACGAAAAATGTCATACGAAATTAACGAAGTCGTCATTATTGACGAGCATCGTCATATTGTGAATGCTGGCGTCGGTACTTTTACCAAAGTCCATCCAGCTGAATTAGAAGTTGGAACATCAGGACTAGCTATTTCTGACGTTCTAAATGAGACCGATCTAAGTAGTGATAGTGCATCAGCACTCCCTACCCAACATGCTGTTAAGGCATATGTTGATTCTGCAATCTCCTCTGTTCAGTCAGATGTAGATGCAAATGAAACCGCTTCCGATAATGCTGAGTCAGCATTGTCTGGTCGTTTGGACACCCTAGAGGCTGATCCAACAACCGCCACAGCACTAGCTGCTGTTCAGGCTGATGTGGATGCCAATGAAACCGCTTCCGATAATGCTGAGTCAGCATTGTCTGGTCGTCTAGACACCCTAGAAGCAGACCCAACAACCCAGACTTTGTTGGATAATGAAGCATCTACTCGCTTAGCTGCAGATGCTGTACTCAATTCACTAGTTGTCAATGCCAACCTAGCTATTGCTGCTAACGAAGTCCATATTGATAAAGCCGCCACACTTTCTGGTGTTGCTAAAGATTCTGAGGACCTTGGTACTTTCACTGGAAGCACCATCTCAGACTCCAGCACCATTAAGGCTGCTTTACAGGACCTAGAGAACGGTGTTGATAATGCTCTTGGTGGTGGCGCTGCTGCTACTTCCGTAGAGACAGTCACCACAGCTACTGATGCTGCCCATTACCTAACATTCGTTAACGCGGATAATAGTACTGGTACTCAGGAGAACGTCTTCACAGATGCTGGTATCCAATACAACCCATCATCTAACATCCTAACTGCTGGAGAGATTGTTGTTACTGGTGACTTAACTGTTAATGGTTCACAAACCGTTATCAATACAACCACCATCACAACAGAAGATAAGAATATTACCCTTGGTAATACTGCTTCTCCTACTGATGCTACTGCTGATGGCGGTGGTTTCACTCTAAAGGGTGCAACCGATAAGACCTTCAACTGGATCGCTTCAACTGGATCCTTCACGGCTTCCGAGCACATTGATATTGCTTCTGGTAAGGAGTTCCGTATCAATGGAACTAAAGTCATTGAATCTGGTGCTCTAGGTTCATCCATTGTTAATTCAGCACTACAGACTGTTGGTACTCTTGCCAGCCTAACTGTTTCTGGTGATATTACAGCTAATGGAAACATCACTGGTGATAACTTCACTGACATCACAGGTGTCAGAACGATGCACTCCCAGTACATTACGATTGATAATGTCAATCTTAATGCTAGTGCTACCGAGCTTAACTACCTAGATGGTTCTATCAAAGGAACCGCAACTGCTTCTAACGCAGTTGTTCTAGATGCTAGTAAGGATATTGCTGGTATTAACGTTCTTTCAGCTACATCTCTTGTAGGTGAACTAACTGGTAATGCAGATTCTGCAGACCAAGTTAAGACAGTTCGTACCAATACATCTGCTGCTCACTATCTAACATTCGTTGATGGTGATAATAGTGGTACTGCTGCTAATGAGGAACTAAACACCTCACTACTAGCTACATTCAACCCATCTGACGGTAGCCTAGTTGCTAACAAGCTAACTGCAGCTAACAACTTCTACCTAGGTGTTCAGGAAGTTACTTCCACTGCTACCGAGCTTAACTACCTAGATGGTTCTATCAAAGGAACCGCAACTGCTTCTAACGCAGTTGTTCTAGATGCTAGTAAGGACTTTGCAGGTATCAATAACCTTGATATCACTGGAGACCTAGTTGGTGACGGTTCTTCCAATATCAGTGGCATCAGCAGCGTAACTGCTTCTGGTAAGATGTTTGCTCAGGCATTCACTGTTTCTTCTGATGCTGACCTTAAGGAAAACATCGCTGAAATCCCTAACGCAGTTGAGAAAGTTGAAGCCATCCGTGGCGTAACTTTCGACTGGAAAGATGGTTCTGGCTCTACTGCTGGTATCATTGCGCAGGAAGTTGAGGCAATTATGCCTATGCTAATTGATAACGGTGAGCACAAGCGTGTTGACTACAACGGTCTTGTAGGTCTTCTAGTAGAAGCCGTCAAGGAACTTTCCGCTGAAGTCAAGGCTCTAAAAGCTAACAACTGATAATATCTCATTTTGATAACAGACCTCCTTCGGGGGGTCTTTTTTATGCTATATAATAAAACTATAGACTAAATTATGGGTCCAGAATTATCTTTCTTTATCATCTTTGGTTTTTTTATGATATTACTAATCTACATTACTATATTGTCAATTTTTGGTGATTATTTTATGTAATAAATAAATTGTATATCTAATATATTATGACTTCCATAACTTCATATCGGTGGGGAGACCTTGAAAAAACTATAGTTATTGGTTTTATTGAAGGTGTTGATGCAAAATATATTATCCCAGTTGATGAGGATAATAAAGAATACAAAGCATTTGTTGCGATAGGAACGGAAACGGCAGCAGAGTATGTACCAGAAGATGATGTAATTACTGTAGATTATGTTAGTTTTTGGGTGGGTCTTATAAGCTCTCCATATTATATGAAGGTTAGGGCTAGTGCTTCTAATAGACTTACAGTAAATGTAGTTGCCACTGAGTTTATTGCGTTGATTGGGGATGCTAAAAATGGACTTCGGATTCAGCCTCTCATCCAAGCAGCCTTTAATGAATTGTTAGAATTAGTTCCGCCCGATTCAGAAGATCAAGTATATTTGAATAATCTGATGGATAATAGTGGGCTATCATCAGTGTACACTTTATTATTTTAATATAAATACTTCTGTGATAAATATAATTTACTAAACAATGACGATTGTAAATACAACTTTTAGAGCTTTTGTAGAAAAACTTGGTGATGTAGAGGCTTCAACTTTTATTGGTAATGAGGGTGATTTATTCTATGATCCAAATACCGCATCATTAAGAGTCTCTGATGGTACTACACCTGGTGGTGTCGCTGTTGCTGGTGTAACCTCAGTATCTGGTCCAGTTAACCAAAGTTTAATCCCAGATGCTGACGATACATATGACCTTGGCTCCCCCACAAATCAGTGGAGAGACATCTATGCAACTGGAAATACGCTATATCTTGGTGGTACTGCTGTTTCCGCTAATGCTAGTACATTATCAGTTGATGGGGAAGATTTAGCAAAGACTAGTGAAGTCCAAGAGATTGCTTCTGCTGATGCTAGTGCTTCCAGACTAATCGTTAATACTGACCGTCGCGTATACACAGACGCAACTCCAGGTGCTATCAACCCCAATGCAAACTCAGGTGGTTGGTATCATAGAACAACTGGTGGTAGCTACATCCGTTGGAACTTCTGGACACCCAAGCCCAATGCTGAAGGTGAAGCTGTTGGTTTGCTAGGTAATTTGGAGAGTGGCTGGTGTCTATTCACCCCTTGGTCTTCCACTACAACATATCCATTCTTTCAATTCTATACAGCACCCAAACTTTCTTTGGGTAATGAGGAAACTTGGTATCGTTCTAAAGTCACATACTCTAGGGCACCCGAAGCACATACACCAGGCACACCTGTACTATTGTACTTTGGTGTAGATCCTACTGATGTATTCCCTGGTGTTCCTCGTAGGGAGATGACCCTTGATCTATTGAATACAGCAGGTCCACAGGATGCTGATGAGTTTATTTACTCATCATATCTCAATACCTCAACAGGATTGCCTGATGGTGATGTAGAATTCTCAACAGTTGGTGTCGGCTTCAGATACTCTGGTAAGAACTTTGGTTACAGCTTGTATGCTGTTCCCGAAGATACTGGTCTTACAGAGATCAGAACTCTTACAGGTGGTGAACTTATAGAAATTGTTAATGGTCAGATCATCTCAATCACCTGATGATGTGCTACTATATGGTAAGCGAAAGCAACCCATATGAATATCTTCTGTACCGAACAAGACCCAGATGGCAGTGCCCGTGTACTGCCAGACAAGCACGTTGTAAAAATGCCGCTTGAGTGCTGCCAAATGGTATCTGTGATTTACTCACATTGGTACCGTGACTGCGGTCAAGTCTTTAAGGCAGACGGAACCCCATACAAAACAACGGGAGGTTTTCGTAACCACCCCTGTACTGTATGGGCTTCTTTATGTGACGAGAACCTAGCGTGGCTCATCGCACACGGTCACGCCTTGTGTGCCGAGTATACCCATCGCTACGGTAAGCATCACGCTTGTGAGCAGTCCCTGCTTGGCGCAGAAGAAGTTTTTATTAGGACTACAGGTAAGCCAATTTCGTGCTATACTGGAGCTTGCGGGTTCGCCCGTGCTATGCCTGATGAGTTCAAGCTAGACCAATCAATCTCAACCTTTGAAGCGTACAAGATGTACATCTCTTCAAAGCCCTGGGTCTCAGCCAACTATCTCCGCAAACCTGAACGCAAGCCCTCCTGGGTTTGATTACTTTATTATCTTTTTATTATGAGTGAGCGTACTGACTTCTTATGGGTGGAAAAATACCGCCCACAGAAGATTGATGAATGCATCTTACCTGACCATATCAAGGAGACCTTTAGTCAATTTGTGGATAAGGGAGAGATCCCTAATTTATTACTTGCTGGTCCCCCTGGCGTTGGTAAAACAACCATTGCTAAGGCACTTTGTAATGAAATTGGTGCTGATTACTATGTGATCAACGGTTCTGATGAAGGACGCTTCCTTGATACTGTCCGCAACCAAGCTAAAAACTTTGCTTCTACTATGTCTTTGACTAGTGAAGCAAAGCATAAAGTCATCATCATTGATGAGGCAGACAATACGGGTAACGATGTTCAGCTTCTTCTCCGAGCAAATATGGAAGCGTTCTATAAGAACTGCCGTTTCATCTTTACTTGTAACTACAAGAACAAGATCATTGAGCCCCTCCACAGCCGCTGTGCTGTAGTTGAGTTTAGTCTCAAGGGTAAAGACAAGCAGCAGGTTGCTGCTGCCTTCTTCAAGCGCCTTACGGGCATCTTAGAGCAGGAACGTATTGAGGCAGAGCCTAAAGTTCTAGCCGAGCTAGTCCAAAAGCACTTCCCAGACTTCCGTCGTGTCCTCAATGAGGTTCAGCGTTATTCTTCTGGCGGTAAGATTGACTCTGGTATTCTCGCTTCATTCTCCGAGATCAAGGTTGAGGATCTTATGCGTGACCTAAAGTCAAGTAACTTTACTGAAGTCCGTAAGTGGGTTGTTTCTAACCTAGACAACGATACAAATGCTATTCTCCGTAAAGTATATGATGCTTTGTATTCCCACCTTCAAGGACCATCTATAGCTGCTGCTGTTCTTATTATTGCGAAATATCAATATCAAAGTAGCTTTGTTGCTGACCAGGAGATTAACCTCCTAGCTGCCCTAACTGAAATTATGATTGAATGTGACTTCCAATGAATTTTCCAAGTAATACAATTGTTTTATATACCAACGGCGGACAAGAATCCGACCGTTGCCGAGACTTACTCATTAGTCTTAATGGTGAGTTCCTAGAATATCAACTAGACGAAGACTTTAATGATCGCCAATTCCGATCCGAGTTTGGTGATACTGCCGAGTTCCCCCAGGTTGCCGTTGGCTACCAGCACATTGGCGGACTAAAAGAAACATTACACTATCTAAAAGAACAAGGACTTATTTAATTATGAACGTAAAGCTTATCCGTATGCATTCTGGTGAGGATGTTATTGCTGATCTAATCAAAGAGCAGGCTGAAGAATTGATCATAAACAATCCAATCGTGTTAGTTCCAGGACGAGATGGTACTGTTGGTTTCGCACCTTGGTCCCCAGTGATCTCCCCCGATGTAAAAGAGCTCCGCATTAGAGCCAACTACGTTGTATATGTTACAGACCCCAATGAAGATGTAGTTCGTAACTATAATGACATCTTCTCTCCAATTATCAAACCATCAAACGCAGGTAAAATTATTAGCTGATTATGACGACCAAAACTATCTTTGTTCTTAATATAAATGACTATGAACCGGAGGTTACTAAACATACCTATCCGTTAATAGAACAGTACGCTGATAGAATTGGCGCCCAGCTTACTTTCATAACTAAAAGAAAATATCCAAATTATCCAATCACATTTGAAAAGTTTCAGATCTACGACTTGGCAAGCAGTGACTGGTCAATTTATATTGATAGTGATGTTCTTATTCACCCTGAGTTTTATGATATAACTTCACTGATTACTCCAGACACTGTTGTTGTCCCTGATAATAATGTTGCTCTGGGTAGATATGAAATAGATAAGTATTTTAGACGTGACGGTAGATACATCTCGGTAGCAAACTACATTTCGTGGGTTAGCAGTGATTGTATTGATTATTGGAAACCCGATTTAAATAGAACACCTGAAGATATAATATCTTCAATATATAAAGTTCCCAGAGACAACTTCTTTAATCCACAACACCGCGTTGATGATTACCTTTGCTCTAGAAATATTTCTAAGTATGGACTAACAGTTGAGTATATCCACAAAATCTATCATAAAATATACGGTCACTCTAATCTAGAATACTGGTACCACGCACATAGAACTGATATGTCCAAGGCAGATGAGATACTTTCTAAATCCAAAAGCTGGACATATCAAGCACATTAACCTACAATGTTTCTTTAGTATAATATTATGGATTTGAAAGACTGGCTAACAGTATCAACCTCACCAAGGAGAATCTTATTGATGGAGATCCTGATGTTGAGAAAGAGTATCCCCCCTTTATTATCAACAAATGCCTGTCTGGTCAAATGGATTCATTGATGCAATCTAATGAAATGAATAAGTTTCCTAACTTGGATAAACGTCTCCAATATGATTTTTTTATAAATAGTCTTAGGAAGAGGAAAAGATTCTCTCCCTGGTTGAGGAAAGATAAAATACAGAACATAGCAGCGGTGCGTCAGTACTACGGATTCTCCTCCGAAAAGGCAGAACAAGCTTTGAACATTTTATCTAATGAACAACTTGATTACATCTATGAAAAACTTAACACAGGTGGATTAAATCCATGCAAGCAGACGAGAGGGGCTTAGTATATTGGGAACCTTCCCATATGGTAGAAATTTTTCTATCCGAGCCCGATGATTTTTTAAAAGTGAGAGAGACACTTACTCGTATTGGTGTAGCTTCTCGTAGAGAGAAAAAAATCTACCAATCTTGTCATATCCTCCACAAGCAGGGAAGGTATTTTATTGTTCACTTTAAGGAGCTTTTTGCTCTTGATGGTAAACATACAAATATCACACTTAACGACCTTCAGCGTCGCAATCGTATTACTAAGCTTCTATCTGATTGGAATCTTGTTACTATTGCTAATGAGGATCAAATTATTGATATTGCTCCTTTGAACCAAATTAAGGTTCTTTCATATAAGGAGAAGGGTGAGTGGGTGCTGGAGCCCAAGTACAACATTGGTGGTAGAAAGTCTTGATTTCAAGACTGATACGTGTAGTAATGTAACCAATTTCATCTTATCCCCATAAATAGTTGGGAGTCAAGGCTCAAGTGTTAAGGGTAAGTGAAAGAGTGTAAAATCTACATTATATATTATTGACTATAGTATTTGTAGGGGGTTCGGGTTTCCGTTCCCCCTTTTTGATGCCTTGGATTATAAATAGTGGTGGATGCCTTCGGGGTCCACACACAACATCTCGCTTACGAGGAGAACAAATGAAGATGTACGGAGCTGGCGACTTAGATAAGTTCGTCAAGGATATTGAAAGACATTCTATTGGAATGGATGAATGGTTTCACCGAATGGGTGCCGTTCACGAAAGTAAGGAAAACTATCCACCTTACAATTTAATTAAGATGAGTAATGTGAGATTCAAGTTGGAGGTTGCTCTGGCTGGTTTCAAAAAAGATGAAGTAAAAGTTTACAGTGAAAACAACAAACTATTTGTTGAGGGTCATAGTACCCGTGATGATGAAGCCATTGAGTTTATCCATAAGGGAGTAGCAGCAAGGGACTTCACTAGAGTATGGACTATTTCTGATGATGTTGTTATTGAAGAGGTTGATTACGCTGACGGTATTTTGAGTATTGAGTTACAAAGAGTAATTCCAGAGCATCAGAAGCGTAAGGACTGGTTATAAATAAAGTATATCGTCGTCGCATTACGGGGGGTCTTGGCAAAAACCAAGGCAGCCCCCTTTTTTATGTGCTATAATGGATAGAGCTATAAAATCCTATGAATAATGATTATGACAGAGGCGCCCAAGATGATGGAAGTACGCCAAGATATACTATGACTTCTTTTAATAAAGATAAAAAATCATTAGTTACAGAAGAAACATATGATTTTCATTCTCCTGTAGAGAAACCGATTGGACTATTCCTGCTAATGGATGGAACAACTCTTGTTAGTCAATATACAGAAAATATTGGTAATGATTCTTACATACTTGAGCAGCCACTATTAGCGAGTATTCAATCTTCATCTATGACTGATGGTGTGTTTACTAGTTCTATTGCATATGATGTTTGGATGCCATTGTCCAAGGAGAGAAAATTCACCATCCTAAAATCTGTTGTTGTCGTTGTTTCAAAGCCACTAGATACATTAGTTGAATCTTATAAAGGAAATAAAAATGGATGAAATGATTAGAGTCCTCCTTCTAAAGGATGGTCGTATTATTGTGACAAAGTTAGAAGAGGTCATAGAGCACGAGATAGGTGAACCAGATTGTGTTATGATTGATCCAGTATTGTTTGATGAATCAAATAGTGATTTAGAAAAAGCCCTCACAAGATTTCCTGGAAAGCACGTCACCCCAGATACTAAAATGGCAATTTTGTCTGATAATATCTTGACTATGGTAACTCCAGATACCAAACTCCTCGCAGAATACCTCGTTGCTATTAGTGATTAATGTCTAAAAATAAGTTCTACACCAATGTACAAATGTACGGAAACTCTATTCTCTTCAGGGGATATGAGAACGGTGAGCGTTTTAATGTAAGGAAAAACTTTTCACCTACATTGTTTGTGTCTTCCAAGAAAGATAGTGACTGGAAGACACTTGATGGTGAGAATGTAGAGCCAATAAAACCTGGAACAATTAAGGAGTGTCGTGAGTTTATCAAGAGGTATGATGAAGTTGAAAACTTCAATGTCTATGGGAATGAGCGCTTCATCTTTCAATTTTTAGCTGAAAACTATCCTGGTGATATCAAATTTGATACATCATTGATGAAGATGGTCACTGTTGATATTGAGGTTGAGACTGAAATGGGTTTCCCAGACCCAGAGAATGCTGCCGAGGAAGTACTGTTAATCACAGTTCAGGACTATAATACCAAGAAGATTATTACTTGGGGTCAAACTAAGCACGGCGACTTCACCAATAAGCAGGAGAATGTTGACTTTCGCCCCTGCTATGATGAGCATCATCTACTCAATTCATTCCTAGCTTGGTGGACAAAGGATACCCCAGACGTTGTTACTGGATGGAACTTGGAATATTATGATATTCCATATCTCTGTAACCGCATTGAGCGTCTGTTAGGTTCCAAGACAATGAAAACGTTGTCACCGTGGAAGCTAGTATCCGAAGAGAAGCACTTTATCAAAGGTCAGGAGAAGATCTACTTTGATATTGCTGGTGTTACTCAACTTGACTATCTCAATCTATATAAAAAGTTCACATATTCTAATCAGGAAAGCTATCGTCTAGATCATATTGCTGATGTAGAGCTTGGGCAGAAGAAGTTGGATCACAGTGAGTTTGAAACCTTCAAAGATTTCTATCGCCAAGGTTGGCAGAAGTTTGTTGAATACAACATCATTGACGTGGAATTAGTTGACCGCTTGGAAGATAAGATGAAACTTATTGACCTTGCTCTTACTATGGCTTTTGACGCTAAGGTAAACTTCCGTGACGTATTTTATCAAGTGCGTATGTGGGATACTATTATCTACAATTATCTTCGTGATAAGAAGGTCGTCATCCCACCAAAAGTAAAAGTTGATAAGGACTCAAAGTATGCTGGAGCATATGTTAAGGAACCTAAGCCAGGTAAGTATGATTACGTTGTGAGCTTTGACCTTAACTCACTATATCCTCACTTGATTATGCAGTATGCGATCTCCCCAGAGACGCTTATTACTATGGATGATCTAAACATTATGATTCATAATGCACAGAATGACCCGTCATATGATCAAGAGAAGCTAGAAGCTATGATTGAAATTAGGCAGCTATCGGGCAAGATTAATGTCTATAAGGTCTTGGATATGGAGCTAGATTTATCTCCATTGAAGGTTCTTGACTGGACTATGACTGCTAACGGCGCTATCTACCGTCGTGTTAAGGGAATGTTGCCCGAACTAATGGAGAAGATGTATGCAGAACGAGTTATCTTTAAGAAGAGAATGCTCGCAGCCAAGCAGCTCAATGAGACGAAGCCTTCTAAAGCACTTGAAAAGGAGATCTCCCGCTGTAACAACATTCAAATGGCGAAGAAGATTTCTCTTAACAGTGCTTATGGTGCTATTGGTAATCAATACTTCAGGTATTTCAAACTAGCAAATGCTGAGGCTATCACCTTATCTGGTCAGACTTCTATTCGCTGGATTGAGAATAAGCTCAATGGGTATATGAATAAGACACTAGGTACAGACAAGGTTGACTATGTTATTGCGTCAGACACTGATTCAATCTACCTACATATGGGACCTGTTGTTGATAAGGTGTTTGGTGATAAGGATGTATCTAAAGAGAAGATTGTTGACGCACTAGATGGATTCTGTCAAGCTAAGATTGAGCCCTTTATTGATAATTCATATCAAGAGCTTGCTCACTATGTGAATGCGTATGATCAGAAGATGCAGATGAAGAGGGAGAATATCGCAGACCGTGGTATTTGGACCGCTAAGAAGCGTTACATTCTGAATGTATGGGATAGTGAGGGTGTGCGTTATGCTCAACCTAAGCTCAAAATGATGGGCATTGAGGCAGTCAAATCATCCACCCCTGCTCCGTGTAGGTCAATGATTAAAGAGGCACTCAAGCTTGTTATGGTGGGCACTGAGGACGAAGTTATTGACTACATTGATAGTTGTAGACTTCAGTTTAAGATGCTTCCACCAGAACAGATTTCATTCCCTAGATCTGTTAGTGATGTTGTTAAATATAAGTCCCCAGTCAGCATTTATGCTAAGGGAACTCCCATCCATTGTCGAGGAGCACTTCTATTCAATCACTACATCAAAAAGAATGGGCTAGATAAGAAGTACTCATTGATTAATAATGGGGAGAAGATCAAGTTCTGCTACTTAAAGGTGCCTAATAAGATTGGAGAGAATGTTATTTCATTCATTTCAGACTTCCCTAAGGAGCTAAATCTAGAGCGGTACATTGATTATGACTTACAGTTCAACAAAAGTTTCTTGGAGCCACTAAAAATCATTCTTGATTCTATTGGTTGGCATTCCGAGAAAACAGTTACACTAGAATCGTTTTTTGGATAATAATATGAATGATACAGAATTACTAGCATTGGACCTTTTTATTGAATCAGTCATTAAGGTTGATGAGGATCTGAGGTCTCAAGCTAGGGATCAGAAATGTCTAGACGAATTGATCAATATTCGTGTTGATGTGCTAGAATACCTATACGAAATAAGGAGGAAATCCAATGGCACTGTCTAAGACAGTAATTGACTCCCTTGATGACGCTAAAGCCGCATTAAGGAACGCATTAGCATATGCTGCTAGAAATGAGCGCCCTATGATTTGCGAAAGCATTGCGAAGATTCTCTTTACTGTTGAGAGCATTGAGTCTAGTGAATGTCTTATGGATACACTAGACAACTTAAAAAGTAAAAACGGAGATGGGGAAAACCCCTTCGACAAATTTGATTTCTAATTAACAACTATGGATTTTCTAAAGGATATTGTAAATGAGATTGGTGGCGACTACTCTAAGATTGCGTCAGACATTGACGAAACCGAGACATATGTGGACACTGGTTCATTCATCTTTAATGCTCTTGTATCTGGGTCTTTGTACGGTGGCGTTTCTGGTGACAAAATTACTGCAATTGCTGGGGAAAGCTCTACTGGTAAGACTTTTTTCTCACTCGCAGTCGTCAAGAACTTCCTGGATTCTAGTCCCGATGCATCTTGCATTTATTTTGATACTGAAGCAGCAGTCAATAAGTCACTTCTTTCATCACGTGGCATCGACCTTAACCGTTTGGCTGTTGTCAATGTCGTAACAATCGAAGAGTTCCGCACAAAGGCACTTAAGATTGTTGATATGTATCTAAAGACACCTGAGGCAGACCGTAAGCCTTGTATGTTTGTGCTAGACTCCCTTGGTATGCTCTCCACTAATAAGGAGATCAACGATGCGCTAGACGATAAGCAAGTCCGCGATATGACTAAATCCCAGCTAATCAAAGGAGCATTCCGTATGTTGACTTTGAAGCTAGGACAGGCTAAGATTCCAATGCTAGTAACAAACCACACATATGACGTTATCGGTGCTTATGTTCCTACAAAGGAAATGGGTGGTGGCTCTGGTCTTAAGTATGCCGCTTCTACTATCATTCATCTCTCTAAGAAGAAAGAGAAGGATGGAACAGAGATTGTTGGAAACATTATCAAGGCAAAGACTGCTAAGTCGCGTTTAAGTAAAGAGAATATGGACGTAGGCGTCCGTTTGTATTATGATGAGCGAGGACTTGATAAGTACTTTGGTCTTCTAGAGCTAGGTGAAAAGGGTGGTATGTGGAAAAACGTCGCAGGACGTTATGATATGGGTGATGGCAAAAAGACCTATGCTAAAACCATTCTTAAAGATCCAGAGCAATACTTCACACCAGAAGTTATGGAAAAGCTAGAAGTAATTGCTAAAGGAACATTCTCATATGGAAACTAACTAGGACATTTAATGGAAAGAATTGAAAACCTTATTCTACGATCATTAGTATATAATGAAAACTACTCACGCAAAGTCATTCCATTTATTGAACCTGACTATTTCCACGATTCATCAGAGCGAGTCCTCTTTGAGGAGATTGCCCAATACATGGTCAAGTACAACGCTCGCCCATCTAAAGAAGCACTTGGAATCGAGGTAGAGGCACGTAATAACCTCTCTGAAACTGAAGTTCAAAACATTCGTACCATCCTCACATCCTTTGATGATGTAACAGGTACTGATGAGTGGATGCAAGATACTACGGAGAAGTGGTGTAAGAAGCAAGCCATCTACAACGCCCTTATGGAGTCTGTAGGCATTGCTAATGGTGATAGTAAGCAGAAGACAGAGGACGCTATTCCCAGCATCCTCTCAAGCGCTCTGGCGGTCTCCTTTGATAGTAATGTAGGACACGACTACATTGAAGATGCCTCTGAGCGTTTTGACTTCTATACACGTAAGGAAGATAAGATCCCATTTGATATTGAGCTACTCAATAAGATCACCAAGGGTGGTCTGACTAACAAGTCACTCAACATTGCCTTGGCTGGTACTGGTGTTGGTAAGTCACTCTTTATGTGTCACGTGGCTGCTGCTTCTTTGATGCAAGGTAAGAATGTTCTATACATTACTGCTGAGATGGCTGAGGAGAAGATTGCGGAACGTATTGATGCCAACCTACTCAATGTAAATATCCAAGATATTTCAAGCCTATCCAAGAAAATGTTTGAGGATAAGGTAACCAAGGTAGCCAAGAAAGTTCAAGGTTCCCTTATCATCAAGGAATACCCCACTGCCCAGGCACACTCTGGTCACTTCAAGGCACTTCTAAATGAGCTACAACTCAAGAAAAACTTCCGCCCAGATATTATCTTCATTGACTATCTAAACATCTGTGCTTCCAGCCGTATCAAGGCAGGAGCGAATGCTAACTCATACACACTCGTCAAGAGCATTGCTGAGGAGCTACGTGGTCTAGCGGTAGAGTTCAACCTACCCATCGTCAGCGCCACCCAGACGACCCGTAGCGGCTATGGAAACAGTGATGTGGATATCACAGATACTTCTGAATCCTTCGGGCTTCCAGCCACTGCTGACCTTATGGTAGCGCTCATCTCAACAGAGGAGCTAGAAGGTCTGGGACAAATTATGGTAAAACAACTTAAGAACAGATACAATGATCCCACCATCCACAAGCGTTTTGTTGTCGGTATTGACCGCGCCAAGATGCGCCTTTATGACTGCGAGCAATCAGCTCAAGATGATATTATGGGAGGAGGGGAAGAAGAGTATGAGAACTCTGATGACTCACCCAAACCATTTAAAGAAAAGTTCGCCAAACTAAACTTCTAATGAAAAGTGACTTCATCATAGAACGTAGTTCTAAGAAACAAATACAGGATATACTATATACTTATCACTATCTGAAAGATGAGTCAAAGGACTTTAAAAGTGGCTATAACTATGGTCTATATAAAGATGAAGTTCTTCATGTTAGTGGCTGTCTAGGGGCTTGTATCTTCACAAAGATACCTGTTCCTGAGATTGCTGTAGGTGCGTTTGGTTTACCCAGAGATCAGCAAGATGGTCTCTGGGAACTTTCGCGTTTATGTATTCATCCAGAAACTCAGAGAGCTGAATATAATATTACATCTTGGTTTGTTTCTAGATGTATTAAAATGTTTAGGAAGGATGTTAATGTAAAAGCAATACTAAGTTATGCTGATAGTGCTCATCATGAGGGCACTATATACAAAGCAACTAACTTTAAGTACTATGGGCTATCTGATGCTAAGAAAGACTTTTGGATAAAGCAGTCAGATGGAACATATATTAAGCACTCAAGGGGATCTGTTAAAGGTGTTGAAGGTGAGTGGAGACCTAGAAGTAGAAAGCATAGATTTTTACTAATCTATGATAAGAATCTTAAGAAGAGCATTAAGTGGAAAGAAACTAAATACCAATAGGAAGGTATTATGTAATGGCATCTACTGGTAACCAAGCGTGGTCAAAATACTTTAGGGGTCAAAATGTTCCTACCAATATGAAAAAGGACTCTATTGGCTATGATCCAAGCAATCCATCCAGAATTTTGACACAAAAGATTGGTGCTGGGGAAGAAGTTATTGCTATGTCTTCGGACTATAATACTAAATACCCAATACTACGAGTAAAGGATAACAAGCAGTACCTAGTAACTTTCAATAATTTACAAAAACCTGGATCTCAGACAAGAGTTAATTTAAAACCACAGGCATTTGGTATAGTTGATAAAGATTATACGTTAGATAATTATGTAAAAGTTCTGCTGAATAGTATTTCTGATGGTGATTTGGCACCTTTTATCAAAACATATCTAGAGGCACTTGTTCTTTATTATATGAAGAAGAAGCCACTATCATATGTTAATAGTGTGTATAGTCCAAATCTACCAATAAATGATATTAAAAAGGACTTCGGTGAGATTCTCGGTCCAATTGCTATTATTAAAGATAGGCTTTTACAATCAAAACAGATTACTATATCTGCATCATCTAAAATATTTTTCCCAAGTAGACCAAACGAACCTCTCTTGGATTATGTAATTAAGACTCCGACTAAAGCATATTCGATATCAGCAAAATCTGGTACAACTACTAACGTAGTTAAGCCTGGTGATATTATTGATTTATTGAGTAAAGACCCACAGAAGTTAGCCAAATGGCAAAACACACCACAATATGCAGTACTGAGACAACTAAATGAGGGTACTGTTGTTAGTGGTCCTATACTTGCTGCTGCCAATTTACCAGGGGGTCCTCCCTTAGCAGCCGCTCAAGATGTTGCCAATAGGCTAAGGACTGGATATAAGGATGATGCGTTTGACTATAATGCTATGCTCCCATTTTTAGAGAGTAATTCTTACTTAAGTGGTAAGGGTGAGCAAGTCACATTGAATGAAATTATGTATGAATCCGAGAAGATGGTTTCTGCAGATTCCAAAAATAATACTTCATATAATAAAATATTCCAGGATGCTATCGAAAATAAAGTAATCTATGTGAAGTTTGATATCATCGGTAAAACACCAAAATTTTCTTCCTTGGTGGCGGATGACTTTAAGTCTAATAAAATTTTCTTAAGGACTAAAAATGGATATACTAGAAAATCTGATAGGATGGGTGTTCAGACTTAAAATATGCTATAATAGATCAGTAGCACGATAAAAAAATTATGAGTCAAGTTGATTTCAACCGATATCTAGAATTCGTAGATGGAGTTACCAGTGAGCCATCAAAAGACCATGAAGCTTTTGTCTACCGTATTCAAGAGTTAGAGGGAGAAGAGTGTGATACTCAACGCCTTCTTACTGCTGCTGTTGGTGTCTGTGCTGAGGGTGGTGAGTTTATGGAAGTTGTAAAGAAGATTTTGTTCCAAGGTAAGCCATATAATGAAGATAATATCTACCATATGAAGCGTGAGCTTGGTGATATTATGTGGTACATGGCTCAAGCCTGTATCGCTCTTAATGTGACATTCGAGGAACTGGTCGAAATGAACGTAGCAAAGCTAGAAGCACGCTATCCTGGTGGAAGCTTCAACGTTCATAGCAGTGAGGTCCGCGTAGAGGGGGACATTTAATGTCACCTAAAATTTATAACCTTGACGAAATTGATGTCTCTAAACTCCCACTTCCTATTACCTCACTACATATATTATTGAAACCTTTTTATTATTATGCTTAAAGCATCGAATCAAATTCAACACAACATTGTTGTTCCAGTAATCTATGACATCAGCGCTTTAAATTTGACTCTGTTGCCAGCTGAAGTTCAGCAACATATTAATGAGTCTACTGAAATGACTAGGATTTCTCAAGCCGACACACCAATTAAACCAGACGGTACTATGGCTACATTCTGGTATTTGTACAAAGACGGTGACCTGTTGCCAGCAGAAACATTTGAAGGATCTGAAGTAGCAGATAACTTCCTAGCTAATTGTCTCCTATGAATTTCCTAGAACAGTGGTATGATGTATGGTGGGTGGCTATTTGTGAAAGGATGGACCCACTACATCCAATAGCATCTTGGGAACCAGACTTCTTTGAATACATCAATCAAGGCTGGTTGGATATGTACTACGAGCCCCAAGAGGAGCCAACTAAAGAAGAGTACATTAAAGACTTCTTTAACAGCAACCCATACTATAATGAGAAGTACTACGATTATGAAGTTTGACTTAGACCTGGAAGACTTCACTATCATCCAAAACGCCATCCACTACTACAAGCACGTAGAGAAGCGAGGCAACTTTAAGCAGTACGACATCCCTAGATGCGAAGCTCTTAGAGACAAACTATCACAACAACTAATGGAGAATGAATGAGTAACCCAAAGCCAGTTACACTTGAAGAATACGCAGAAGTAGGACCCGAGTTCTTTGCTAAGTTCAACTATGTAAAGACACAATTACCTTCTGAGTCAGACGTAGAAGAAGTCCTCACTATTATGGAAACTCTTGCTGGTCTTGTAATGATTAAGCGAGATGAGGACGAAGAAGACGACAAACCATCTATAGGATTTAACAAATGAGTAAAGAAAAAGTATTATTAAAGCAGTTAGTCAATAGACGTTTAGAACTAGGACGTACTATTGATGAATTGCGTACCAAATTACAGCAAAGTTCAGAACTTCTGTTGCGTGTAGAAGGTGCCATTGAAGCATTTGGTTTAGTTGATATTAAGCTAGATGAGGAAGCGGCATCAGTAGAACCCGAACCAGAAGTTGAAAGTCCCGAATGATAATTGATATTAGAGACTTTCCTGTTTATTATATAAACTTGGATTCACAGCCAGACCGTAAGCAATCTACCGAAAATACTTTACGAAGTCTTGGGTTTAGTATGATTCATAGAGTCTCTGGTATTCAACATCAAAATCCAACAGTTGGATGTGCTATGTCTCATCTAAAAGTTATGGGTGATATAACAATACCTACTCCATTCCTTTTAGTTGAGGATGATATACAATACACTGGAAACGAAAAACTAGTTTACGAAGTCCCTGGAGATGCCGATGCGCTATTTTTGGGGACTTCTATATGGGGTAGATTCTTAAACTTCAATGGGCAGTTTGTTCAGTATAAGGAAGTAAATGAAGATATTGTAAGAGTATACAATATGTTATCAGCCCACGCTATACTATATCTGAATGAAGGATACAAAGAACATCTCAGCCGAGTAGCTTATCATAGTGCCCACGAGATACAAGACCATATGGATGTTGGCTACGCAGAGACTCAAAAATACTATAATGTATACTCTGTGAATAGACCAGTATTCACCCAAAACACACACCAGGAAGCTTCTACCTCAACACCCATAACTGAAATGGGTATGGACCCAGAAGAATCCAAGAGGTTCTTTGAGTCTAAAAAGTGGAATCTACAACTGTCTGGTATCAAAACTATCTCTGGTTGGGATAGTAACTATGATCCAAAACATTGGTTTAAATAATATGAAAGTTCTATTCTATACAGATGTTACTTGGTCACTAGGTAATATCCACAATAACTTGGTAAAGGAGTTCTGTAAGAGGGGTATATACTCCAATATGCTTAACTGGGATTTTGATTACTCTGTTAGGGAGTTTGATTATCTCAATAAGATATATGATGTATTTGTAACTCTCCCAGGTCCTTGTGTAAACCTATTGATTAGTAAGGGTATTCCTGCTAATAAGATCATCTGTGTGGCTCATAGTCGCTTTGATGTGAAGCACGGTGTAGACTCCAATATTCCCTGGGCATCCCTACGTAATGTTGTAGCAATCTCACCAGACCTAGTGAAGACCCATAAGATTCTTGGGGTTGATGTGAATGTTGAGTTGGT
>Ga0098055_1000437_pt1 | contig 25350 bp, 9 predicted proteins | sample 17_taG_FD_75107 | JGI IMG/M metagenome (GOLD analysis project Ga0098055, IMG submission 75107) | Marine viral communities from the Subarctic Pacific Ocean - 17_ETSP_OMZ_AT15314 metaG | ecosystem: Environmental > Aquatic > Marine > Oceanic | place: Pacific Ocean | collected 2015-01-18 | reverse complement strand
TGTTTAATTACTCAAGGTGCTAACAATTTCATGTTAATGAAATAAGCACTGTTTATACTAAAGAACCGGGGCTTCGGCCTCGGTCCTTTTATTTATTAATTTTATTATATATTATATTATGGCTAAAAAACAAAAAACACAAGAGGTAGAGGTACCTGTTGTTGAAACTCCAGTAGTTGAAACACCAAAACCAAAAGTAAAAATTGAACCTAAAAAACCAACTTGGCAAATAAAAGATAGGTTGTATTATTTAAAAGGTGGTAAAAAACCTTTGTCAAGATCAATAAAAGCTGCAAATGTTTATTATTTTGACGAGGAAAAAGGTTACGAAAGAGAACTTAAGTATTGTCAAAATCAAAAAACGCCTTTTGTTGACGAGATGGTAGGTGATCAAAGATTAGAACACATTATATTTAGATCTGGTTCTTTATTTGTACCAAAAGAAAAAACAGTTTTACAAAAACTATTATCTTTATACCACCCACATAGAGACAATGTATTTTATGAGCACAAACCTCAAGTTATAGCTGAACAACAGTTAAATTCTCTAGAAATAGAAGCTGACGCAATAATAGCTGCTAGAAACATAGACGTAGATATGGCTGAAGCAATAATGAGAGTAGAGGTTGGTTCTAGAGTTTCAGAGATGAGTTCTAAGGAACTTAAAAGAGATTTACTTATATATGCTAAAAACAACCCTTATTTATTCTTAGATCTTTTAGAAGATGACAACATACAACTTAGAAACTTTGGTATAAAAGCAACTGAAATGGGATTGTTGAAATTATCTAGAGACCAAAGAACATTTAGTTGGGGTTCTAACAATAGAAAATTAATGAACGTTCCTTTTGACGAGCATCCTTACACAGCTTTAGCTGCTTGGTTTAAGACTGACGAAGGTATGGAAATTTACACAGCTATTGAAAAACAATTAAAATAATCAAACTGTAGGAGCGGTCGCTCTACGGGGCGATCGCAAACTACAATAAAGAAATATGGTAAAAATAGATACAGTATATCAAACAGTATTAGCTTTGGCTAATAAAGAGCAAAGGGGATATATAACTCCACAAGAATTTAACCTATTTGCTACACAAGCACAGATGCAAATATTTGAGCAATATTTTTACGACTTAAACCAGTTTTTAAGAGCACCTGGTAATAACACTTCACACTCTGATATGGTGGACTTGTTAGAAGAAAAGATAAGTTTATTTGAACACACTAACGTTCCAGTTGGTAACGGTACTCAATTACCAGAAAATTTGTACAAACTACAAAGTGTGCATTGGAAAGGTAATCATAGACCAGCGGAATATGTTGACAGAAAAACATATCATCAAATGAGAGACACTGCTCTTTTAAGACCTAGAGACAATAAACTAGTATATGTTAGAAATTACAACGGTATAGCTGTTATAGGTACTGGACAAAAAACAAGTGATGTAACTTGTCATTACATAAAAACTCCTCGAGATCCTAACTGGACATATGTTGTTGTTGATGAAAAAGCTTTATTTAACCCAAATGGTGGAGCTGTAGATTTTGAACTTCATCAATCAGAACAAACTGAGCTTGTTAAAAGAATTTTAGGCTTAGCTGGAATAACACTAAAAGACCAAAGTCTTTATCAAATAGCTTCAAACGAAGAATCTAAACAAATCCAACAACAAAAAAGATAACAAATGACAGTAAATGTAAATAGAATGCAAAAAGATTATTACGAGGGAAACAGTTATGGTGATTATCAATTTACATCTCTCAAAGATATTATACAACAATTTTTAGTAGTATATGTTGGTGAAGGTAAAATAATAAGTAAAGCTAGCGAAATTGATGTTTCTTTTCATGCTCAAAGAGCTTTACAAGAACTTTCTTTTGATACGTTTAAATCTATTAAATCTCAAGAAATAATACTACCACCATCACTACAAATGATACTTCCTCATGATTATGTTAATTACACTAAATTTTGCTGGTCAGATTCCTCTGGTATAGAGCACACTATATACCCAACAAGTAAAACATCAAATCCTTTTAAAGTCAAGCAAGACGATGATGGTAATTATGATTTTGGCGGTATAACTGGTGGTTTTCCAAATTTTAACAATTCAGACTTTGACAATAAGCTTGATCCAACTACCGATTGGATTTTTTCTAATGCTAGAGTTATGACTGCTGGTAATGTTGCAAATCCAAACTCACAACAAACAAAAGATATATTCGCTGCTGGAACTACTAATTTTGGTGGTAAGTTAACGGCTAATATACACAAAGAGCTTAGTGCTACTGGAAACACTTTTGGTAGACATTATAGTTGTTGGCAAGAAATAGACGTTAATGGTCTAGATGAAATTAACATTTCTGCAGATGGTGTTGCACCAGCTGATCAAACAGGAGCATCTGGCGCTACAATAAGAATGGGTATAAGTAGTACAAAAGGTGATACAAAAACAAGTCCTTGGGCTGTTTATGGTGACCCTACTCTAAATGGTCAGATTTCTGGATCTCCAACTAAGGGACCTAACTTTATACCGTACGCTGAAAATGCCGATGGAGTAGCATATGTACAATGGACTGGTGGAACTGCTGCTGACAGTGCAACAAAGACTTTAGCTAGTGTTGACGTAAGCGGGTATAACAATGTTTTTGTATTAATAACAATGTTCGTACCAGGTGATGTTTCTGGAATGGCTGATATGGCAACTGTAGATTTAACTTTAGATAATATTATATTAGAGTTTGAAGGGGAATATGATACTTTACAACAAGATAAAGAATCTAAAACTTGGGAAAACTTTAAATCATCAAATACTTCTGAAACAAACACTCAAGAGTATGACACGGACAATTACGATTTAATTGTTGGTAAAAGATATGGTCTTGATCCACAGCATTCTCACGTTAATGGTTCTTTTTATATTGACAACTTAAAAGGTTTAGTGCACTTTAGCTCTAACATTTCAGGAAAAACTGTGATCTTAAAATATATAAGCGATAGTCTTGGTACTGATCAAGAGATGCAAGTACACAAACTAGCTCAAGAAGCTTTGTATAAACATATAATGTACGCTATATTATCAACCACTGCAAATATTCCTGAGTATATAGTTAGAAGGTACAAACAAGAAAAGTTTGCAGCTACAAGACAAGCTAAACTAAGACTATCAAACATCAAGTTAGAGGAAATAACACAAATACTTAGAGGTAAATCTAAGTTGATAAAACACTAATACATGCCAGAGATTAAAAACACTTTCACTCAAGGTAAAATGAACAAAGACCTTGATGAGAGAATTATTCCTAATGGACAGTATAAAGATGCTTTAAACGTCAAAGTAAATTCATCAGACGACGCAAGTGTTGGTACTGTTCAAAACATACTAGGTAACTTAGCGAGGGACACTAACGGTATTGTGCCCGGAGACTATTTGTGTATAGCAACTATTGCTGACGAAAAATCAAATAAGTTGTATTGGTTTGTAACAAAAGAACTAGTTCCAGTACACGCTATATTACAATATGATTTAGATTTAAAAAAGGTAGAAGTTGTTTTACTAGACAAAAACGATTCTACTTTAAAATTTTCAACAAAAATAATTACAGGTATAAATATTATTGACGACCTATTGTTTTGGACTGACGGTGTCAATGAACCTAAAAAAATAAATATAAACGACTGTATAAAAGGTAGTGTAACACAAGACCTAGATACAGCTCCTCAAACAGTTTTAGTAGATAACGATGGTATTCCAACAGGAATTGATATTGAAGAACGCCACATAACTGTTATTAAAAAAGCTCCTAGACTAGCTCCTCAAGCAAAGATTCTTTCTGAATATGATGGAGAGGCTGCACTTTTCGAAAAAGTTTTCCCAAGATTTTCTTATAGATATAAATACAAGGACGGAGAGTACTCTTCTTTTGGTCCTTTTACTGATGTAATATTCAAACCAGTATATAAAGACGAATATACTTCTGACAACGCTTATTCTCTTGAAGAGGGTAACAATGTTGGTATGGTAAATAATATTAAAGCTATTGAATTTTATAGTTATAATTATGATAACTTACCAGAAGACGTAGTTCAAGTAGAGTTGCTTTATAAAGAAGATGGTTCTAGTGTTGTTTTTTCTGTAAAAAAAATAAACAATGATGATACTGAGTGGAGTTTAAATAGATTCACCCTAGATTCACAAGATATATTTGCGGCAATACCTGAAAATCAATTATTAAGAGTTTGGGATAATGTACCTAAAAAAGCTTTAGCTCAAGAGGTGACAGGTAATAGAATTATATATGGTAACTACACACAAGGTGAAAATTTAATTTCTAGTGATGGCACTAAATCTAAAGTAAGAGTTATTTCTAATTATGAAGGTAGAAACTTAGATTACTATCCTGTAAATGACGATACTGCTTTAGGTGGTATACCTTCTTTAAAATCACAAAGAGAATACAATGTAGGTTTAGTATGGGGAGATAAGTACGGTAGAGAAACGCCTGTGATGGAAAGTACTGGTAGTTCAAGATTACCTTGGAGTGACCAATTTTTAAATCTATTAGCAAGTCACCCTACTTCATTGAGGTTAAACGTTGCTGGTAAAAAACCACACTGGGCTGATTATTATAAATTTTACGTTAAAGAAAAATCTGGAGAGTATTACAATCTTTTGATGGAAAAAGCTTATTTTACAAATAAAGTTAATATTTTTGAAGAAGGCGAAGAGCGTATATGGTTAGGATTTGTATCATCAGATAGAAATAAATTACAAGATCAAGAGTATATAATACTAAAAAAGAAGGTAGGTGCAAATCAAACTCAAATACCTTTACAAAATAAATTTAAAATACTAGATATAGTAAACGAAGCGCCAGACGCTATAAAGTATAGATATGCAGACATTGGAAGAGTAACTCATGATTTTGATGGTAGCGGTAGTTATTTAAACACTATATTTACTGATATTGATCAAAGGCCAAATGCAGAGATAGACATGCTTTATATAGATAGGTCTGAGTGGGTTAATGGTACTGGTGGTTCTTTACAGCAAAGCGCTGACAACAAGGAAATGTGGGTAGAGAACTTGTATGCATCTTGGAGAAATTTTACGACTGGAGAAAGATCTGAAAGATATAGAATAATATCCTCTGTATTCAACACTAGTGAGTACATGTTAAAGTTAGATAGAAAGATAAGTGCAGAAGATGCCGCTTTAGGTTTAGGTGGTGCAACTGCTGGTAATTTATCTGGTGATTTAGAGTTTTTAATGGAAAAAAGAGAAGAAGTAGAAGTTGAAGAGCTTTCTGGTAAGTTTTATGTACAAATAAGTTCTTTGTCTTCAGTACAACCAAGTCAAGATATAACTGTTTCAAATTACATGATTTCTTCCTCTCAATCAACACATTGGTTTTATAACACTGCTACGCTTGAAACTCTTGGAGGAACTGGAAATCCTTTACCATCTATAGAGCCAGACACTGTTGAAGATGCAGGTTTTACAGGTCACGTTGGTGGCTTAACAAACTCAGAAAGTGACTTTGCAGCTATAGTAACGTCGGCTTTTGATGACACGGCTTCTTTCCCAGCTGGTAGAGGGTTTTTTATAGACAGTCTCTATATGGTTGGTGGACAAATATCAAGCTCTAACTATGCCAAAAGTACTGGTCGTACTTGGATGGGTAGAAGAGATAATCATAGACCATATACACCGCGATGGGGACAATTAATTACAGGTTCAGAATTTAACAACAGCGGTGGAGGATATAGCCAATTTACTAACAACGAGAGTGAATACGGGTGGGGCATAGGAAACGCTTTTACTTTTGGAACTTATATTGGAAAAAGACTTGCTTTTATAGATCAAATATACGATGATAATGGTGATAGTTACGCAACTACTAATAATTTTGATCAACGTTGGGAACAAGGTCAAGTATTAAGAACTGAGACTGGTCAAAGCATAAACAATGCTCACATAAAACAAAGCATGGAAGGTATGTTGACTACAACCGCTCAGCATTGTGCAAATCACGCAAATGGTTATAAAAGATGGAGAAAAGAAGGAAGTATAAACAATTTTCCGCATAACTACTGGAATGGTGAGGCAGAATTTACTTATGGCACGCAGGCTGGTGTTCATTATATAGAAATATCATTTATGGCGCCAGGAGTTGATCTTCATGATACTAATTGGGGCGCATTGAACGATGATGCACCTTTTTTTGGAAATGAAAGTATTGGAGCTTACTTACAAGGTATATGGGGAGGTGGTGTATTTAATGACATTCACAATGCACATTCATATCCTAACAACACTTTATATGTTGAAATGGAAGGTAACTACGACCCTATTGATGGTACTGCTTTAGCTCAAGCACCAGGTCCTGGTGTTGGTTATGGTTATGATACAAGCGGAGATAATTTCCAAAATCACACTAATCAGTGGGATCCAACTTACCCAAGCGATCCAGGTGGTAAGATAGCGAAATTTATATCTAAACTTGCTCAAGGAAATAAGTTTACATTTAGCTCAAACCCTGATGTTGAATTTGAAATACTAGCAAACCCTAAAGTAAAAAAAATATACAATCACACTGCTTGGAATATAGATTATAACTATGACGGATCTATATACGTACCACTATCTCGCGCTAGATGCGTGCAGAGAAAAGTTTTACAATGGGCAAACGCCGACTCAGCAGACAAGGCAGCTAGAATGGCTGAAGTTAAAACTGTTATACAAAACTTTGGTAAAGCAAACAATAGAAGAATTTCTTACATATTTCCTGTAGACAAAGATCCGTTGCTCAATGTAAACTCTGGTATAACTGCTACTAATTTTGACGCAATTGATGCTTTAGATATTCAATTTAGAACAAAAGACTCTAGTTATGTTTTAGAGCAAATAATGACAGAGCCTGCTATATGGGAAACAGAACCTAAAGAAAACGGCTTGGACATTTACTACGAAGCAAGCCAAGCATTTCCTACAAAAATAACAAGCGAAACTAATGTTGAATTTGCTCCAATTGGATCTTACGTAGAGATAGAACTTGACGCAGCTAGAAATGGTCAGTATATCATAACTGGTAAAATGGTTCTTGCTAGGTGGACTGAAAGTGATGTTTTTAGAGTAGCAAATAGAGATCAAGATGGTTTTAATGCTTTTTCAGACGATTCTGGTACTGTGGTAGATTATACAGACGCTTTAGTGAAGTTTTATAGAAGCGACGGTAGTTATACAACTGGTAAAATTTTGGGGCCATCAACACAAGGAGAGGTAAACGATATAGATACTGGAGTTCCTTATACTCCAACAACAGATTATTATAATGAATTTATTATAGAAACTGATGTTGACACTAGTTTAGACACTGGTATAAGTTATTATAATTGCTTTACTTTTGGTAATGGTATTGAATCAAATAGAATTAGAGATGATTTTAACAACCCTACTATTAAAAATGGTGTCAAAGCTTCTATAATCTTAGATACAGATTACAAAGAGGAACATAGAAAATCAGGATTAATATTCTCAGGTATTTATAATTCAAACTCAGGTGTTAACAACTTGAATCAGTTTATAATGGCTGAAAATATCACTAAAGATTTAAATCCTACCTATGGTAGTATACAAAAGTTATTTCAAAGAAGAATAAGTTTAGTTGCTTTTTGTGAAGACAGAACTGTAAGTATAACATCTAATAAAGACTCCTTATTCAACGCGGATGGCAACTCTCAGTTAGTATCTACAAACGCTGTTTTAGGTGATGCAACGCCTTTTGTTGGTGATTTTGGTATATCTAAAAACCCAGAGTCATTTGCTAAAGAAAGTTATAGAGCTTATTTTGCAGACAAACAAAGAGGTGCAGTGCTTAGATTATCTATGGACGGTATAACGGATATTTCAAATGCAGGTATGGACGATTACTTTAGGGATAACTTAAAAGAATCAGGAGAAATAGTTGGTAGTTTCGATGCTTACAGCAAAGACTTTAATATAACTCTAAGATCTAAAAAGGCTTCTGATAACTTTATAATAAATGCTTTTTTTAATGATGGTGTAAATGGTAATTTAGATTTTGAAGCTGAAAATCAACAGTTTGTTACAAACGGAAGCTTAAACAATTTAGGTCAAGCGTTATACTTACCACAGCTATCAATAAGTGGTAATCCATATACTGGTAATTCAGAGTTACATAATAGATATTTAAACTTTAAAACAAATATTGTAAATCACGCTGCTATTTTAGCGGGTTCTATTGCACCAGAAACTCAATCATACTCAACAACGCAATCCAGTTCTACAACTTTTACGACTAGTGCTTTAACTTTAATGCAAATGCCTTTTACTATTACTAGCAAGGGTAATCCTTTTAAAAACACTGGTAGCTCAGATTCTGGAAACGGTTATGGTGGTAATGACAAAAAATACATAGCACAAAGAAATTACACGTCTTCTTTTACAACAGCAAACGAAGCAGGTGTTGTAACTTATTATCCAACATCACCAGTTGGGCCTGCTGGTTCACATAGTAATGGTTGGTATACAGGTCTAGATCCTTTAAACCCTGGATCAAATTTTGGTATGAGTTCAGATATTTTTTGGAACCCAGTAGCAGACGGTTATGCGCAACAAACTCCTCCACTTAATGAAATTCCTTTTGGAATTTCAGCTTCAAATAGACACCCTTGGTTTAATGTAACCTCAGGACCTCATATTGGTAGAGGTATTGCTTTTGATAGTACATTCGCAACGCAAGAGTTAATACTACCTGGTATCAAAAAAACTTCTAACGATATTATTACACCAACATCAGTTTTAAATGAATATAGTAGTGCTGTTCCAACAACAGTATTTAATGGAGAAGAAATTAGAATTATATTTGGTGCGCGTGGAATGAGTTATAGTGTTTTTGGACAATCATATGGCTCTGGTACTTCAAATCCAAACGAAAGTAGTAGTGATCATCACCGCTACGTGACAATACAGCTTTATGATGGTAACACTGCTTTAACAGATTCAGTTATTATGGATCCTAGTAACTTACCTGGAGGTATTAGCCAAAGTTATGCTGATTATAAATATGTCCCAAACACTGGAGCATACGAGGTAGGTTTTAAAACAGAAGCAAGTATAGACTTTCCAACATTAACAAACAACACAGATTATGTTCACGATGTTAGTTTTAAATTTACAAATGGTGTTGACGAGAGCGAGGCTATTATTGTTCAAGATCTTCAAGTACGTATTAGGTTTGTAGACGATGCTGGAAACTACCCAGATAATGTATTTGGCTCTATATCAAGTTTCACAATGCAAAAACAATACTACATGTCTGATGTAGATAGTTTCACAACAACAACCACTAACAATGCAGATGCAGTGCCACCACAAAATATACCTGCTTTTGCAGAAGTTAATAAAATTGGTTATACTTATTGGGCTATAGACACTGACCTTAACTCTGGTATTGATGAAACTCCTTTTCAAAGGATGTCTGAAAATAAATTTGGAAACGATTACATTGCGGTATCAAACCCATATACTCAAACTTGGATTGATATAAATGGTAATACACAAACAAACTCTGGCTCTTACATTTCACCTCCAGATCCAAGTGGTACAAATGGCGTTGTTGCGTACAACGATTATTCTACAGGTGACGAAACAGTAAATGATGTATTTGTTTTCGATAGTCTTGGCGATGATCACTTCTTAGTGTCTTCTAGTGTTAGCTTAACAACTGGTGATAAGTATGCTATAGCTTTAATGAGAGCTTACTCAAGTAATAGTGGTAACACCACCATTCCTAACTCACCTGGAGATGGAACTCCACCAACTGGAGATGTACCATCTTTACCTGACTACAATGAAGATTTTGTGCTTACGCAAGTTCCTTACGAGTTTACAGATGGTAACGCTTATCAACCTGCTTATTTATGTATATTTGATGGTGATAGCAGTATAAATCAAATAAGAATAAAAATACCTGGTAACGCAAACTTAGAGTTTGAAACAATTAACATGATAAATGTTAGTGAAACTTGGTCTGGTGGCCAAGCCAATAATTGGGTGTCTAATTTAGGTTCTACTGGTAACCCAACACCTACAACGGCCTTTGATTTACCTCAAGTTTACGCAAGTGCTTCTGATGGTATAGTTTTTAATGTTCAAGGTTCTGGACTTGAGTATTACACTTCAATAAAACAAACGATAACAAATTTAAATATAGTTGGAGGTTATATATTTACTTTTAGCGCAGTTGTAACAGATGGTGCATTAAGCTTTAAATTATTAGGTCAAGACGGTAATGGAGCGTATGGAGCGGATGTTATAGATAGAACTGGAAATTACAGAATACATATTAACGCTTTAGATGGCGGAAGTTATAACGTAGAGATTGACGAAGGTTCTGGAACTTTCAACATCGTCACTCAAGTAGGTGCTCCATTTATCGGCCAGTTTCCACCTTCAAACATGTTAATTTTTCATGATGGTAATAATTTTAAAGGAAGCATTGACAACATATCTTTAGTTAATGCACAGGCCTTGTACTCTGGAGGTTCTGCAGGTGCCTTTAACTTTACTGGTTTTAATCCAAATAATAATAATTTTATAGTCTGGAACAATGGTGAAATACAATTTAACGACTGTCCAGGTATAGACGCTACAGATCCTAGCAACCTTAATTTTTTCCAACTTCAACAATATATTTCTCCTCAATTTCACCCAACAAACCTTGGTGATACTTATAAAATAAGATTTGACTATGATTTTGACCCTTCAAATGGTAATAGCGGTGGTATAAATGGTTATTTTTACAACGGTGATGGTGATGGCTTTATAATAGGTGACGTTGGGGGTATAACGGGCTCAGGTACTTACAACGTTGTGCATACTATAGGAGAATCAACAAACCCAGACCCATCTGTTTATTTAACAAACACTCTTGTTATATATTCAAACGCTGCGCCTGGTACGTTTACGAACGGTTATATAGATAATATTTTATTTAGACAAGAGTTTGAAGTTAACTTTGGAGAAACAGTTTCTTTTAGTGAGGACGTTAGAGGTTGGACTAGTAGAAAGTCTTTTGTACCTGAACAAGGTGTTAGTTTATCAAGCTCTTACTTTACATTTAACACGGGTCAAATATATGAGCATAATATTGAAACTTATGCTGACGCTGTTGATCCTGCAATAATACATGTTCAACCTAGAAACACATTTTATGGTGTAGTTTATCCTTCAACTATAACAACAATGTTAAATGCCGAACCTGGAACAATGAAATCGTTTAATACATTAAACTATGAAGGTAGTCAATCTAAAGTAAATCAATATCAAGACACTGTGATAGATGGTAATAATTATAACACGCTTAATAATTACAATATTGTTGATAAAAAAGGTTGGGAAGTAAATTATATAAAAACAAACAAACAAGAGGGTTACGTTACAGAGTTTATAGAAAAAGAAGGGAAATGGTTTAACTATATAAAAGGTAGTAATGATCAGTCGACAGTAGATACAAGCGATTTGAGCTTTCAAGGACTAGGAACAATTAAAATACAGCCGTAATGACAAAAAAAATAATTAAAAAAGTTTTTATAGACCAGTCTAGCATGCTTGATGTTGGTGCAAAAAGAGAGATAACTGTTTTCGGAGAAATTGGCGCAGAGTTTAATATTAATATCATAAAAATAAACGGTAACTCAAAAGAAAGTTATTATAACTTTGTAACAAACACGTTTACAGAAGCTTTTGTTGCTGCTAATAATTTACAAGTTGAGTTGTTTACTGAAAGTTTCTCTAAATTAATTGTTTTCCCAGCTGACACAAGTGGTGAGGTGTATAGCATAAAAACTATAGCAAAAGAACAAACAACACAGTTTTCAAAAAATAATTTTGTTGATACAAAAACAATAACCCAAGTTGGTCAAACTATAATTTCATTTCAGGCGCCTGATGACTTTAACTCAGATAGTAAACTTACAGCGCTTCCAAGCGCCGTTCAAAGTACTGGCTCTACAGCTTTATCACCAACAGTTACAGTTCCTATAGAGTGGACGTTTACAAACACAAGTAGTGACACAAAAGGTTTTGGATTACGACTACCAGGTTTACCAGTTTCAAATGAATTCATTATACCTAATAGCTACTGGTATTCTCAACAAGTTGTTGTAGTAGATGGTAATCACGTTAGTGTTACTGAGATCACAGTAGGTTCTATTGGCAATACTGTTGCTGGTATGGAGTTAGATGGTGTTTTAGCTGCAGGAGGAGGTAAAATATTTGTAACATCTATTTCTGGTACTACTATAACATTTAGCTCTGTAGTATCAGCTAACAATAATGATCAGTTAAAACTTAAGGCTTACGGGCCAAATCTTATAAAAAGTATTTTTGGTCAAGAAGTTGAGTTTAGTAATTTTGTAGCTAGAGGAGTGCCTTTAGAAAAACAAGTTAGAACAGAGACAACGTTTCCACTAACTACGGGAAATGTTACATTAAATCTTAACGGAACATATGGTGTAGGTGGAGGTGGTCATGTTAGGTTAGAAGGTTTTAACGTAAACAATAGCGCAAATAATAATTTAATAACAACTGTTACAGCTAGCTCAACAGCTGGTAGTGTTGTTATAAACTACGCTGGTGCTAGCGATGACATTACTAAAGTAAATGTTATACCTGTTGGAACAAAATTAAATGTAATAGGTTCTCATCAAGTAATAACTGTTACTGGTAACATTAAGATAAAAAAATATCCTGACGTTAACGCTAAAGTAATTTTAGACATGACACAAATTATAACTGCTGGTACAGCTGAAGAATAAACAATATGATTACAATAGAATTAAACAACAACATACAAAACGCATCGTTACAAGTTGGTGACTTTGCTTATTTTAGTAGCGGTTATACAACTGTAAATGGCTCACCTATTACACATGCTTCGTCTCCAGAGCTTATTGGTAAAATTACAGCGATAGGCTCTAACTTCATAGAGATAAACAACCCTACAAACACTACAACAATAAATGATGGTGATTTTTTAATGTTTTCTAAAGACACAAGAGTAAACAAAAATAGTCTACTTGGGTATTATGCTGAAGTTCAACTTGAAAATAATTCTACAGATAAAATTGAAATGTTTTCATTAGGTTCTGAGGTAACTCAAAGTAGTAAATAATTCACAAAAAATGTAACTATAATAGATATGAATAACAAAATAAAGAAGAAAAGTCCTTTAAAAGGTTGGTGGGCAGCTTTACCTGTTTTAGCTCAGGTAGGTATAATAGGTGCTGGAATATTAGGAGTAAAAAAAGGTATTGATAAAGCTAGATCAGCAGATAGAAAGCTAAGGGGAGATCTTGGTGATGCTCAAGCTGAGTTTGATAAAAGACTAGCAGATTATGAAAGCTCTGAGTTTCAACCTATTGACCCAAGTATTGTAGATCAAGAAAACATATTTGAAGATATGGAAATAGATACTTCTGGTTTTGAGATGCAACGTAAGGCTTTTTTACAACAACAAGCAAATATACTACAAAGCTTACAAGGTGTTAGTGGTAGTTCTGGAGCTGCAGGATTAGCTACTGCACTTAGCGCTGCTGGTGATAAACAATCACAGCAAATGGGTATGTCAGTTACTCAAATGTTAAATAGAGCTAAAGAATTAAGATACCAAGAAGAAGCTAGAATAGGTGCAGCCGTAACAAATGTTAAGCTTGCAAACGCTGAAGGTTCTAGACAATTTGAAATAGATAAACTAAATACATTACTAGGTGTTGCTGGTCAAAAAATAGCTGGTATTAGAGGTCAACAAGCCGGAAGACAACAAATGTACGGGCAAATAGCGTCGGGAGTTGGGTCTATAGCTGGGGCTTTTATAGGCAAAGCATAAAATAAATATAATATGGCAAACGAATCAATAATAAAAGCAGCTGGACAAGCATACGCACCTAACCCAGGTCAGTATGACTTATCTGGTTTTATACAGGGTATTACAGCCGTTGCTAGTGGACTTGTTAAAAGACAACAAGAAGTAGCAAAAAGAGGTAAGCAAGCAGATGAGCTTTATCTTTCATCTGATAACAGTGTTGTTCAAGGTATAGTTTCTAACTTACAAGATCAAGTTAGAAGTGGAACTTTAACACAGAATAAAGCTAAACAAAAGCTAGCGGATTTAGATAGAAATTACAATAAAGATCTTCCGCAAATTGAATTAATGGTAAAAGATATTTTTAAAAAAGGTGTTTCAAGATCTGCTGGTGAGTTAGAGGAAAACTATTTATTGGGACTATCGCTTGGCGAGCTTGATAATCCTATTGTAATAAATGGAGAACAATTTAGCACTTTTTATAGCATTGACCCTTTAACAAACAGTTTAACTGTATTGTCACCAAACGGTGAATATGTTAGCCCTAGAGAACTAAAAAGTATTATTAGTAATACACCAACTATTGATGATAGAAACGAGGGGAATAAAGTAACAGCTACGTTTCTTGCAAAACCTTATAAAGATGGTGATTTTAGTACTTTTCCAGCGGCTTCAAACGCTTTTAAAAACGGAATGAAGTCCGTGTTTGAAAACAAAAGAAAAAGAGACAGTTGGTTGCTTGACAATCCTCAAGGTTTTGAAATAACAAATAATGTAGGTGAGGTTAAAAAAAGAAATTTTTCAGAATTTTATTTACAAAACGGATTAGATGAAAAACAACAAGAGGTTTTTAAAAGTGAATTAGAACAAATAAAAGACAAAGATGTTTCAGACAAAACCAAGCTAATGATAATAAAAAAGCTGATGGAATCTGACCCAAATATAGATGCAGATATTGACATGTTTTTAGATAAGTTTGTTGCAGATAAAACACCAAGAAAATCTACTTACAAACCTATAAAAAATCTAGAAACAACACACGGCTTTACAATAAATGGTAAGTTAACAAAGTCCGAGCAACAAGATCTTGTGGTAGTAGATACTATTGAAAGAGGTATTGAAGACGCTAGAGCTGATAAAACTGCTTGGAAAGAAGGAAGATCAATTAAACTAATGGACGGAACGGTTTTATTAACACCTGATCCAAATAAAGAAGGTTATTTCTACTTTGAAAAAAATATGAAAGGGGAAACAGAAGAAGATGAGCTAGGTAATATAGTTCCTGTTAAGGGGGCGAGATATAGCGCTGCCTTCCCATTGCACAACCAAACCCCTGAAGGTTATAAAACATTAATGTTAGATGTTTTAAGAGAAGTGCCTGGAGGCTTAAACTTTGGCTCTACAGTTTACAATAATTACAAAACATTTTTAAACGCAAACTAGATGATTGATACTTACTATCTTGATGGTCAAGAATATAATTTTAGCACGCAAGAAGAGCTAGACAAGTGGTTAGCTGCAAATCCTAGCGCGAGCAAAACTAATGACAAAGTAGATCTCAAGCCAGAGCTAAACATTGATGTAGAACCAAGCGTTGGCCCTACAGTTGAAAGTGCTAATAACTTTGGTATATCGCAGCAAGATTTTTTAGAGCTATCTGAAGCTGGTTATGGTCTTTTTGGCAAAGGTAGAGAAGAAGTTATAGTTCCAAAATTAAGAGAAACTTACGCTAAAGATATAAATGGTAACGCTTCTAATATTAAGTTTGAAGAAACTGGTTCTGGCAATTCTGTAAAAATAACTTTACCAGGAAATAATTACGGAGAGGTGTTTGATTTACCTTCAGCAGATGATGTAGATGGTGTTCAAAAAGCGTATGTAGACATTACAGAGTATATAGAGTCAAGAAAAAAGCTACAAATAAGTGACAAGGCAAAAAGTAAAATAGAAAATGTTTTTACTTCTAGAGATTTAAAAACAAAACAAACAGATAAAGGTGTTGAGTATACTCAATACGATGTTGCTGACCCTGTATTTAGACGAGACGAAAATATTGCTAAAGAATTAAATTTAATACTAGGTAATGATGGTTACGATTTTGAAGAACAAAAAATGTTTACAAACGCTGTAAAAGTTACGTTGCCTAATAAAAACTCTAGAGTATTTAATGTTAACGAGTCTAATAAAGAAGCTTATAACCAAATAATTAATTTTATTCAGACAGACAACAAAGGGTATAAGCAAACTAAAAAATACGAACAAGGTGTTGAAGCATTAGACTCTAGATTAAACGATCTAATATCTAAATATGTAGAATCTGACAAAGACGCTATGTTACTAAGTGATGATGGTGCTAGGTCTACTCTTAAAAGAAAAATAACAAATGAAATTAACTCTGCTGGTTGGCAACGGCTTTTTTTTGCTGATAGAGAAGAGTTTAAAGATTTATCAAGAGATGAAAAATCAGAGTTAGTAGATCATAGAATACAAGAAGTTCTTAATAACGCTACAGAGGGTTTTACTAACAAACAAACTATAACTAGGGTTAAAAATAAAAGATCACAAGGTTTTACTGATAATGAAATAGAAACTGAAGTAGAAACTTCTACTAAAAATAATTTTAAAGGAACAAATGAAGTTAAAAGAATAAAACAAACTATATTTGATCTAGGTTTAGAGTTAGAAAATGAAGATATAACAGAAGAAAGAAAACAAGAAATACTTGGGTTTGCAGACAAGCCCGGTTTGCTAGCTCAAGCAAATGCTATTAGAGAAGATTTAGAAGGTATAGAGTATAATTATTTTATTGATCCTATGTCTGGAGAAAGAGCTTTAACAATGCAAAGTGAGTCTCAAATAATTGATTTAACTGATAAAGTTCAAGAAAAACAACAAAAGCTAATTGACGACAAGTTAACTAGAAAAGAATTAAGAAAAGAATGGTTATACACAAACTTGGCACACTCTCAAACTGTTGATGATTATAAAAATAAAAAAAGAACGTTTAAAATTAAAGGAGATGTTCGAAATTTTATGAAAACATTTTCAGATATTGTTGTAAAAGATGGAATGGCAGTTATTTCAGACGCAAGAGCTACTAGAATAGGGGGCACTCTTCTTGATTTAGGAGATAATGATCAATATAATTCTAGACTTAACTATCTTAAAGAAATATCTACAGACAAAGAAGTTTACAACAAAATGTATGCTTTAAACGAAGATTTGTTTAGTCAGAAAAAATCAAACTTTGTAGAAAGCGTTGGTGTTGGTCTTAGAGAAAGTGTTTCTACTATTTTTGGAGGTCCTAGCCCTGCTGATGAAATGAGACAAGCCTATCTTGGTACAATGCAAGATTTAGGAATAGAGACAACTGCAGAAGAAGAAGAATATGCCAACACTACACTTCCAGAAATGTCTGGTAGAGCAATTGGTGGTTTGCCAAAGCTAATTGTTGACTTTTATGTAGCAAACAAAGTTACAACTGCTATGACTGCTATCAGTGGTGTTACTAAAATAGTTCAAGGGTTAAATGCTAAGAAATTTGTTGTTGGTGGCAAAAGACTTACACAAAGCGGTTTGGTTACTCATATAAACAAGGTAAATCCAAGGTTTTTAAAAGGTGTTCCTGCTAATCAACAAGGTGCAAAAATTGCACAATGGGTTACTAAAAATAAAATAGTAGTTAAACCACCAAGTTTTCAAGCAAAAGCAATGTCAACAGCTATAATGGCTAATGTTGAGGGGGTTAAAATGGAAATTGCTATGCAAGATCCTTTTGGACTAAGCGGTATTGAAGCGCCTATAGGAAGTAGTTACGCTACTGGTGTTGGTTTTGGAGTAGCTGGCCAAATTATACCTTGGGCTAAAATGTGGACTGGTTTAACTGGTAATAGAGCTGGCGCTTGGAAAGGTTTTTATGATTATGTTGTTGCTGCTCCTATTAATTTTGAAATAGGTGCTAGAGCTGGTGAGTTAGTAAATGCTCTTGCTGATGATATGTTAGGTAACGAAACATGGAGTAATTTCATGGAAGAACATTACGGTGATTTTGATAAAAACCTTAAGCATACTATTAGTAATTTAATAACTGGTTTTGCAATGAAATTAGGTCACTTTAATAAGTTTGATTTTGCTTCAGAAGGTAAGTTGCAAGCTGTTAACAGAGCTGCTAGAATAAAACTAGACAAGTTAAGAGATAATAACAAGTTGTATGACAAAAAAGGTGAATTAACAAAAGAGGCAGAAAAAGCTAATACACTTGTTAGCATGTCTGAGTTTAGATTGGCTCAAATAAGAGATACTAAAGATTATTTAGACCCAGTACTAGGGCCTTTAAAGTTGTTTAACGATTTTTTACCAACAATAGAAGGTGCTAAAGTTAAAGGTCAAACTAGATTTACATATGACTATAATATGCCTAAAGGTAAAAACATGTCATTTACCGAGGTTAAGCCTGGAGAACTTTTAGCAGATGGAAAAGGAATTAATAAAAGTAAAAAAAGTATTTATGAGTTTAAGTTTAATCCTAACAAAATAAACCCTGGTTTAGCACCACACGAATTAGGTCATTTTGGATTAAGTAGAATATTTACAGAAGATGTTATGTTTAAAGCTGAGTTTATAAACAGTTTAACAGGCATTATGAAAAAAATTAAAACTACAGGTAAAGATCGTAAAACTGGTGAGTCAAAAGAAATGACACTATTTGAAGCTTTTGAAAACTCTGGATTATGGAAAAGACAAGATAAATTTAGACAGCGTCAGGTTAAAGAAGAAGAAATGTTTGCTTTTTTAGGCGAGTATTTATCTAAAGAAGGTAACCTAGATATTGTAAGAAAATCTTATGGCTTTGATATACTAGCCGGTTTTTTAGAAAATACGCTAAAAGACAAGCTTGGTCAAACTACAAACTTAAACACTGAAAAAGAAGTTTTACAATGGTTTTCTACATACATAGAAACAATTGGTAAAAGCAAATCTATAATGCCAAATATAAAGGCGTTAAATAAATTTGTTTCAAGAACTAAAACTGATAATCAAAGAAAAAGAAGAGCCGAGTATGAGTCTAAAAACGGAACTGGAGAGACTGTAGAAAAAAGATCTGAAGATTTAGTAAAAAGAATTGAAATTAAAGAAAATCGATTAAAAAATTCACCTGTATTTCAACAATGGAAAGACAAAGAAATAAGCACAGAAGAATATCTTGAAAAAACTAAACAGCTTAGAAACGATCTTGTTGAAATGAGGAAGAATTTAAAAAACATGCCCAAAGAAGAGGTTTTTAGTAAAGAAACTAAAGAGGGTAAAATAATAAATGATTTTGCTAAAAAAGACGGTAGAATGATGACAAACGCTGAGTGGAGAGCTAAAGGCAAAGATAGAGCGATGTTAGAACTTTACAAGGAGAATGGTGCTTTTGTGGGTATAATAACTAAGGGTTTAGATTTTTCAAAAGGAGGAATCGAAGGTAGATCAAGAGAAACGTGGATAGAAGATGTTTCGTTTGGTATTGAAGGAAAAGGAAAAAAAGATAAAGAAACTGGAGAACAAATAAAAACATTTGTTACTAAAGGTATTAGAGGTTTATTAGAGAATTTTAAGCCAGAAACAGACTTACAAGGAAACGAAAGTTTAAGTGGTTGGGTAAATAGACTGTATCAATTAAAAAGAGGTGATGTATACAACCACTACGAAGCAAATCCTCTAGGAGTACCGTTGGGTAAAAAAGCTGGTGAAGGCCAAACTATTGGTGATAGACTGATGGCGGATAAAGATTACGCTTTAGAAGCTTTTGAAAATATAGATTTAAGTAAAGAATTTGTTAGAAATAAAAAAGGTGAGTTTAAAGAGGTTGTAAAAGTCCCAGGCGAAAGAAAGCTTGAAAATGAACTACCCGTAGATAACAAGGTGTTTAATGAAAAAGGCGGTTGGAAACAAACTATAGTAAGTGAAATACCTGGAATAAAAAACAAAGAAAATGCTAGCTATAAAAACATTGGCGATTTAGCACCTAACTTTACATTTGATTTAGTTGGCGCTAAGTTAACCCCTACGCAAAAGAAAAACCCTAATGACTTTAACCAAGTTAGTTTAAAAAACCTTCAAGACTTTGTCGGTAGTAAGTTTAAACAACCTGTAATGGAGGAAAGCGTTAATAAAAACGGAGAAAAAATTGTTAGACAAAAACTAAACGAAAAAGGTGAGCCTGTTTTTAGGGACATCAACATAGGTGAAACTTCTGCTGATTTATTTAGAGACGCTACTGTTAAGTTTGATAAGGGTGTTAGTGATAAAATACAAGGAACTTCTAATTTTAAAAGACTAGGTGTTTTAGGTGATCTTTACCATAAGGCTAGCGCTAAAGATTATACGGCGATAGAAATGAAAAACATGGGCTACGATGTAAATCCAAAACCAGATGCTAGTGGTGCTTGGCGAGTTGCAAGTGGACCTGGTGGAAACATATTTATAAGGGGTAAGTCTAAAGGTAAAGATATAACAGCTAAAGATGTTATGGAGTTTTTAGGTCAAAAACCAGATGGAACATTTAAAACATTATCTGAAGACAGAACTCTTGCTGGTAAATCAAGACGTTTTATAGATGAAATAGGAGCTGCTTTTTCTAGTCAACAAGTTGACATAGCTGTTAAAGCTAATCCAAATATAGTTGGTGAAGTTAATTCTGCTAGATTTTTACTGAACACATCTGCTGGAAGATCTAGAAAAATATATTCTGAAGCTTTAGAAAATGTAGGTAAAGGTCTAAAACCAAAAGAAAGATTAGAGCTGAAAAAAGAGTTTTTTGCTGGTATTAATTCTAATGAGTTTAGTTATTTATATAGTAAATACAGATCTAAAACTGATAAAAATCCTTTAGGTAAAGCCCTAAAAGATTACTTTACTTCTTTAGGACCTGAGTCTGCTTTTAACGTTAACAATGCAAAGCAAACTGCTAGTGAAATGCTAAAAATAGGTAAACAACTAGAAGTTAAACTAGGCTTAGAAGGTGTTACTGGTAAGTTAAAAGCTTTAAAAACTAGAGTTGCTAAAATTTTATTAATGGAACAAGATTTAAACGCTATAGAAAGAAATCTTGGTCTTGAAGCAACAGATGCAACATATTTGTTTGATGCTGGTTCAAAAGGTGGTATAAAACTAGCACAGTCTTTAGATGCTATGTTAATGGAAACGTTTGAGAAAAAAAATGGTAAAGGTTGGTATGAAGCTATAATGTTACTAGGTAACACTTCTGGAACAGGTATTGGTGGTAAAAGAAGAGCTATTTACAGAACAGCTAACGATGCAAGAAGCCTAGCTGGTAAAGTAAAAACAACTAAAGATTATAAAGATATATCTAGACCTGACTCTAACAGACAAGGTAATAAAAAAGCTTTAATGGATTATGTTGAGTTTACTCCAAACGGTGCAGAAATAAACGTTAAACGAGTTAAAGAAGCTTACAAGCATGGTGAAATAAACAAAAAAAATTTAAAGCAATTAATTAAAGAAATAAGAAGACTTTACAAGGCTCGTGATAAAGATGGTAACAGGTTAATTGACCATAATCATGTTAGGGCTTTTTTAGAAGTAGCTGGTGGTCCCATGGAAGGTATACTTAAAAAATCTGCTTCACTAGCTATTGTGCCAAAAGGAACCGGTAAAGAGTTGTTTAAACTTTTTGGAAGTGAATGGGTGTTAGAGCATATAATACCAGCTAAGTTTGCTAAAGCTCGTATATACGAGTATATATTATCTGGCACTAAACAATCTAAACAAGCAATGGACTTAATGTTAAAAGATTTTCATACTACATTTATTCCTAAAAACCTAGACACAAACGTAAACAAACTATACAAGTCTGAACTACCGCCTGAATGGCTGCCTGGTATGGATGCTTTAGAGTGGAGATATTATAGAAATGCTTACCCTGCTGATTTTAATATAGCATTGAAAAACGTTATAACAGGTAAAGTTTATGACACAAACCCTTCTTTTACGCATACACAAGCTCAAGCTAGAGCAAGGACAATAAAAGCCGCTAACGCTAAGCTGTTTGGAGATATTGGCTTAAAACAAGCTGTTTCTAAACGTCTTAACTCTGAAAACTTAGAAAGTGCTAAAAAAATAGATAAAGCTTTAGAAAACGCTAGGAGACTTGATAAAAAATCTAGAGGTGCTAGTATTTTTGATTTTGATGAAACCGTAGCTTTTAGCGAAAACTTTGTATATGCTAAAAAAGGAAAAGAAACTAAAAAAATATCTTCATCTAAATGGCCAGAGGTTGGTGACAAGCTATTAAAAGAAGGTTGGAAAATGGACTTTACTGATTTTAATAAAGTTACTAAAGGTAAGCCAGGTCCTTTAATGCAAAAGCTTAAAAATCAAATTAAAAAATATGGGTCTGAAAATGTATTTATATTAACAGCTAGAGCTAAAGAAAGCCAAAAAGCAATATACGATTATTTAAAAAGTGAAGGTGTAAACATACCTATTAAAAATATAACTGGTTTAGGTAATAGCACCGGTGAAGCTAAAGCTTTGTGGATGTTAGAAAAGTTTGCAGAAGGATATAATGATATGTATTTTGTTGATGACGCAATGTCTAATGTAAAAGCTGTAAAAAATGTTTTAGATCAACTTGATATAAAGTCTAGCGTTCAACAAGCTAGAACAATGTACAGTGAAAACCTTGATGTAGATATTAACAGCATAATGGAGCACTCCTTAAACATTGATTCTAAAAAAGTGTTTTCAAAAGCAGAAGGTAAAATTAGAGGTAAAGATATTAAGCGAAGAAGAGTATTCATGCGAGATAGTGCGGCTGATTTAGAATTATTAATAGAACCTTTATATGGTAAAGGTAAACAAGGTAGCGAAAATAAAAAGTGGTTTAAAGAAAACTTTGTAATGCCATTTGAAAGAGGCACAAGAGATTACAATATAGCTAGACAATCTGCTAAAAATGATTATATGGCTCTTCGTAAACAAAACAAAGATGTAGTTAAGTTGATTTCAAAAGAAGTTGAAGGAACTAACTTTACAAACGATATGGCAATGAGGGTTTATCTTTGGAATAAAGCTGGATATAAGATACCAGATTTAGCTAAAACTTCTGAAACAAAACTAGTTGAGCACGTAAAAAATAACCCAAAACTACAGGCATATGCTGAGCAGTTTGGCAAGATAACTAAACAAGAAAAAGGTTTAAAAGAACCAAGCCAAAACTGGTGGGCAGAAACAATGGCTGGTGAAGTTACAAATATTGATAGAGGTGTAAGTAGAAAGCAGTTTCTTCAACAGTTTATAGATGTTAAAAACGTGGTGTTTTCTGAAAAGAACTTAAACAAAATGGAATCTAAGCTAGGTACTAGATGGAGAGAAAACATAGAAGATATGTTTGATCGCATGGAAACTGGTAGAACTAGATCTTTAAAATTAGACAGAGGTAGTAGTGCTATGATGAACTATTTAAACGGTGGTATTGGTACTATTATGAATTTTAATACTAGGTCGGCAGCGCTACAGACTATATCTACTCTTAACTTTCTCAATATGAGAGAAAACAACCCTATATCTGCAGCAAGAGCAATGGCTAATATACCTCAGTTTGCCAAAGACTTTAAGTTTATAATGAACTCTCCAATGTTAAAACAAAGAAGAGATGGTTTGTCAATCAATGTTACTGAAGCTGAAATTGCATCTGCAGCAGCATCTTCACCAAACATGATACAAGGTATAATTGCTAAAATTCTTAAAGTAGGTTACACGCCAACAAAGCTTGCTGATAGTTTTGCAATATCGTTTGGTGGTGCTACATTTTATAGAAACAGAATTAGAATGTATGAAAAACAAGGTGTGGAAACTAAAGCAGCTGAAAAACAAGCATTTTTAGATTTTCAAGTTTTAGCAGAAAGAACACAGCAGTCGTCTAGGGCAGATTTATTATCTAAGCAACAAACATCTTTAGTAGGTAGAATTGTATTACCTTTTGCCAACACTCCTATGCAGATGAATAGAGCTGGTATGAAAGATATACTTGACATAGCCAAAGGTAGAACAAAAGGTGTAAGAGATGTGTCAGAAGCAATGGGTAGAATAGCTTACTACATGGGCGCTCAAGTTACTATGTTTGCTGGGTTACAATCAGCATTGTTTGCAATGTTATTTAATGATGAAGATGTTACTGATGAAAAAATAGCTAGTACAAAAGCTTACACGCTACAATCAACCATGAGTTCTATGTTAAGAGGTTTTGGTGTACAAGGAGCTCTTATTGACTCGTTTAAAAATGCAACTATGGAGTTTTTAAAACAAAATGCAAAACCAGGTTTTAAAGCCGACTACAGTGAAGTAGCTGAAGACTTGATAAATATATCACCACCAATTGGTTCTAAGTATGGTATGTTAGACTCTGCTGGTGATGATTTAAAATACAGTAAAAAAATTCCTTTTAAACTTGAATTAGGAAATCCAAAACTAGAAGCAGGGTTAAAAACTATACAAGCTGTTACTAATGCACCTGTTTACTCTCCATACCAAAATATTGATAACTTAAAACACGCTCTAAGTGATAAATATGAAACATGGCAAAGAGTACTTATGGGTGCTGGTTGGACACCTTTTAACGTTGGTATAGAAGAAAAAAAGAAAACTAAAAAGAAAAAGAAAAAATCTACAAAATTTAATTACTATGTTGAATAAAAAAATAATTATAATATTGTGTATAGCATTGTCTGCTTGTGCTGTGCCAAAAGATTGTTGTTCACAAAACCTTAAGAAGTATTTTAAGTTTGCTACATTTTATGCCGCAGCTAACGGTGGTAACTCTGTTTCAGATGTAGACGTGTTTTCTGTAACTAATGGCTTAGAAACTGTAACTGTTGAAACTCCTTATGATTATAATCTAGCTTTAGGTATACGTAAGATCGCAAGGTTTGGTTACGAGAACAGAGCGCAAACATTTTATGATGGTACAGAAGAATCATGGTCAGACGGCGCTAGTATAGGTAAAGTACGTGGCTTAGAATTTTTATTTGAAGTAGATTACAAGAGACAACAAGGTGATGAATACTTAGATCAACATCACTTTATTAGATATGTAAGTGATGATGGCTGTGGTAAAGGCTTTTGCTTAAATCATTTTATAATAAAAGGTGAATACCTGCAAGATGGTTTTGCTGATATTAAATACTTTGAAACGTCAGAAAGATATAGATATAAAGTTAATGACAAATTATCATTCAACGCTGGGTTTGCTCAAAGGCTATCCGAACCTTACGGATATGATCCATTAGAAGAGTGGATGCTCAGCAGTGGTAATATACATTACACTTACCTAGCACTACAAGAAGGCTACAATGTCGACGTTGCTGCTAGTGAGTATTTTTCTCCAGATGGAGAGCTCGTTGCTACAAGCAAAGAGGTTTGGGAAGAGGTTGTGATACCTACAGTGCTGTCAGA
>Ga0098055_1000434_pt1 | contig 25533 bp, 47 predicted proteins | sample 17_taG_FD_75107 | JGI IMG/M metagenome (GOLD analysis project Ga0098055, IMG submission 75107) | Marine viral communities from the Subarctic Pacific Ocean - 17_ETSP_OMZ_AT15314 metaG | ecosystem: Environmental > Aquatic > Marine > Oceanic | place: Pacific Ocean | collected 2015-01-18 | reverse complement strand
TAGTTGCCACTATCTTCTCGCCTTTATAATTCGTTCTTGTCTTTCTCGTTCATCATTTTGAAGTCCAAAGTATGCTATCCACATATTAAACTCTTGAACTGACATTTGCAAGATTTCGGCAACAGTCTTGTGTAGTTTTTCAGCTAACCCAAAAAGATTATGTAATTCTGGGTCGCTATTTAGTTTTTTTTATTGTCGTCAATATTATCGTTGCCTGTTCCCATAATTTTAGTAGCAACATCTGCAATTACATTTGTATCAGCTTTGGTTTTAAAAGCCAAAACATGTGAAGCATTAAACATCTTATCACCATCTTTGTTCAAAGATTTTTCAATAATTACATCTATTAAAACTATTAAATCAGTTCCAGTAGCACCTTTAAATATCTTTTGTTTTTCAAGCATATTAAAAGGTTTGCAATAAATCGCTTTATCACCTACTAAATCCCATTCTGGTACTTCAATTATTTGAGTGTCAAGGGTACTGAAATGGTCTCTAATACCATCAAAATAATCCAATTTATCTGTCATTTACACAGTACCAATAGTAAGACCACCATTGCCTTGTACTGATACAGTTCTTGTAATGACACCATCTAGGGGCACACTTACTGACATTCCAGTTACAATACCAGTTCCAGAGAATTTTCTATCTCCAGAAGCATTACCCTCTGGTAAAAATGCAAATGTAAGTTCTGCACCTTGTACTAGATTAGTTTGTGCTGTATCTGTTTCATCAAAGTTCATATCAATACTTGCTGTATAAGTACCTCTACCAACTATATAGGATTTCATTGAATTACCTAATGCTGTATCTTCGACAACGTCATGTGTAGTATCTACTGTGAAACCAGTTGCATTACCTAGTGTATCACTACCTATAGTTACAACTCCTTCTTTTCCGTGATGTGTAGCCATTTATAACTCCTCTTTAGCTTCGTTAGTTTCTTTTATTTTTTCAGTTTTTTTAACAACTGCTTTTTCATTTCCCAAAGTAAAACCATTATTTTTAAAATGCTCTACATGGTCTTCTGAACATTTTATAATAGTTTCGCCTTTTTTCATAGTAACATTTTTAGCCATTATGCACTCCCTCTAGTAAATTCATAAATAACCCTTGCTGTTATTCTTACACCACCATAAGGATAAATAGTTCCCTCGTCTGATGATGCTTCTATTATTTGGGTATCTATCGCATTACCATTTCTAGTTATATCATTATCTAAAGTTTCTTCAACAACTTCTATAATTTGATTTCTAACAGTATCTATATTTGTTGTTGTGCCTTTACCAAAAGCAACTATTAAAAAATCTATTGTACCTCGATATGTACCTGCTCCAGTATCGCCTATGCTTAACACTTCCCTTGTTTCATCACCACTTTGAATAAACATTGCAGGAAACTGGGCATCACTTAATTCTTCAACTTCAAAAGGTTCTCTAGTAATTTTTTTAAACTCGATAGGACTTGTTACGGCATCAAGTTTTGTGATTATATCACTAGCTATGTTTTCTCTTTTGCTCATAATCTCATTTCTTTAAAATAAAATCTTGAAAAATCTGCTTTAATCTTATCTTCTTCCCTATTACCAATAGCAAAAAATGGTCTTGTAACTTTTCTTTTACCTACTCCAAACGTATCATGGAATGAAGCTATTTTTGCTCTTTCCATATTTGAGAAAAATAATGTGCTTTTAAATCCACCAGTTTTGAAATCTAAACTCCTAAACATTTTACCAGTATCTGTTAAATCAACAAATCCAGTTTGCCTGCCCCTCTTTTTACGCCCTCTCACAGTTGATGAAGCATAAGCCTTCATATTACCTCCATCTGGCAATTTACCTTGCTGTGTACGCTTTGTAATCATCAATACAGCCATATTAGATACTCGCTTTAAACCTTTATCAATTACTGCCTTTTGCCTAGATGTAATATTTTTTAAAAATTTTGTTACTTCAACAGTATTTATATTTGCTGTTACTTCCATTATCTCACTAATCTAAGGTGATGTATGGCTTCCTTTTCGCTATCTGAAACAGTACCACCACCATCTTCGTCATATTCAACACCATCTCTTAAAATAGCTTGAAATTCTTCTTCATACCTATCTCTGTAAAAATCTAATTGCACTTGAAATGTGTCTTTGCCCTCGCCAGTATCTGGGTCACGCCATTTAGTTAATATTGGATAAATATATTTCCACAAAGCTAGATATACAACTGATTGTGTCCATTGTGAGTTTGTTAACTTGCTACTGGTCATTTCCACAGATGTAACTTTAGTAATATCCTTGTATCTGACTTGATGCCTATATCTTTCCCACCATTCTTCTCTAACTCGTCTTAAAACATCATTTTCAGCAAATTGTAATTGATCGCCAAAATCGGTAATGCCAAAACCTAATATATCTGGTTGTATCTTTTGTAAATCGGTATTAGCAACTGCAAATTCAGATGTAGCCATTTACTTACCCTTTTTTTTAGATTTTTTATGTTTTGCACTTTTGTTGTTAAAAGAATCTACATCAATAATTGATTCTTCTTTTTTCCATTCATTATCTATTTTGGGTTCTGGCTTAGGCTCAACATAAGGTTTCCACCCTCTTAGTTCCCATATTTTTATATTAGGGGTGTAATCAATCTTCTTTCTTTCGATAATATCGCCTTTACCATTAACTAATTTAATCATTTCCATAATACAAATCCTTAGATAAAAAGGGAGGTTTCCCTCCCTAGTTAAATTAGTTAGCCAAACTATCTGCTGTTAGCTTAACACCATAGCTGTCGTGAAGTTCTGCAACTCCATAAACTGCTGTGGCTACGATTTCATCTGCTCTTAATGAAGCATCTCTTTGTGATTCAATTTTAAGGTCTTGCATCATAGCTAAACCTAAAGCATCTTGAGAGAATACACCACCAATAGAATCATCAGAACCATCTACAGAAACATTTGAACTTTCAAATATTTGTATTCCTGCGATTTGTCCTACAAAACCATTTCTTAAAGCATCATTACCTAAGTCTGGAATATTAGCTGAACCTGCAAATGTATTTGTTAATGCTTTTTTAACATTAAAGATTTGCTTTGGGTGAAATACACCATAGTAAGTTTGAGGTGCATTGTTTGTTCTTAACTCTGTACCTGCTTCAAATAGGTCTTGAATTGTTAACTCTACACCTGCTCCACCACCTTTTTGTGTTGAAAAGCCAGTAAATAAAGCACACAAATCTGCATCTATTTTTTTAGCTATAGCTTCACCAAACAATCTACCAATATCTCCTGCAACATTTCTTGATGCTGAATTTCTTGCTAAGTCTGTTAGTGTTGTCATAATTCCAACTTCAGATGCTGTTATAGTAACTGAACTTGGGTTTACTGCTGTATTACTTAAATCTGTTGCTTCGGCTACTGCTGATGCTGATACTGCTGAATAAATCGGTACTTCTACTGACTTACCACCACCAACAATAGTATAGTTTTTAACAAGATTTCTCATTATTGATTGCTCATTTGCAACGAATAATGCTTCTGCAACTATCTCGGTGTATAGTTCCGAAATGGTTGAACTGGTAGTTTCATTAGACATATTTTAACTCCTTATAAATTTAATGTCATTTAATTATTAACAACAATCGTACTAGGTTTGGAATCTCTTTGTCTTCTATATTCAGAATACTTTTTCCTATCCGTTGGATTGTTCATATCTAAATCACTCAAATTTAAAGGCTTGTTGAGTTCTGACCTATCCACATTTGACACCGAGCCAGAACCACTAGGGGTAGCACTAACGAAGTGAGGGTTTTGTGTTAAGAACTCTTGTACCAATTCGTCTGTGGATAAAAGTTCACCCATTTTATTGTATCTTGCTAATCCAGATTTATCAAGTATTTCTACATTCCCTGCTTCATTTAACTTAATATCGCTTTTTAAAAGTTCTACAACTTGATCTGGATTTATAGCTTTATTCCTTGATGCTGATGATAATAAAGACTTGTTTATCTTAATATCTTTCAACTGATTTTCTAAGTTTGATTTCTCTTTATTAAACTCTTGGGTTCTTGTTTTAAGTATTTCCTCAAACTCACCCTTTTGAATTCTTTGCTTTTCTTCTAGGTCTTTTTGTGTCTTTACAGCATTTACAGCTATATCTAAATCTTCAACACCCAGTTTCTTATACATTGAACCCCTTTCTTTGGCTAATCGTCTTTCAACAATGTTATTAACCTCATCTTGGGTAAACGTATTAGTTGGCTGTTCTTGTACTTGTGGTGCTTCTTCTTGAGTTTCAGCAGTTTGTTCTACTTGATTTTCTTCCATTTTAAATCTCCTTAGTTGGATAGTATCCTTATAACAAATTTATTCTAAAAATGCTACAAGTCTTAGTTTTCTGGCTCAACCCAGTCATAATTACCCTCTTTTTGTGCTATTTCTGGCAATCTTAAGGATAAACCCTCAAGCAACCAAGCAAAATTACGTTCTTCATTTTCTGTTATATTTTTTTCAATTTCTTTGAATCTTTTATAATCTTGTAAAGTTAAATCTCTTTCTAATCCTAATATTTCACTTGCTTCGTCAAATAACTTACTCATAACACTTTTTCCTCTAAAAATTTTAAGAACTTAGGGTCAACTAATTCTGTTTTTCCTAATTCATACAAAGTAAAATTTTCTGCAAACCATTCATATTTATTTTGTTCAGCATATCTAGTGGCACTACCTCCTCTAAATCTTCTTAATTTCTTTAGTTCTGTTTCAACTGGGGGTAAATAATAATCACCTGCATCTTTTACAAATTTTTGTTGATGTATATGATGCCCAAATTCGTGATAAAAAGTAGTTCTTATTTTATCTAATTTATCTTCAAAAAATGAATCTGCTGTAAATGGTCTATCAAAAACAGCACTTCCCTTTTTCCATTTTGTAACCTCCGTTCCAGTTCTTTCTAAAATGTTAAATCTTACATTTAAATTTAAAACACCATCACCCATAGATGCTATGTGACCTTTTTCAACATTAATACCTCTTAACTTTGGAACATCATATTTTATCGCTAATTCATCAAGTTCTTGCATTAATGCTTCTACAACTCCATAATCTTTTTCAGACCATTTAAAATCTCTTTTTTTCCCAGAACTGTCTTTAAATTCAGCAACAGCAATAGGCTCATTGTTTCTTCTACGTTCAAGACTTTCATTATATTTTAAAACTTCTTTACCCTTTCCATCTCTTGGGTATCTTTCATCTTTTGCATTTTCTTTAAATTGTTTGTTTAATTTGTTAGTTAAAAAACCTATTGAAACTGGTTTTATATCATCTAATTTTATTTTATTAGTTAAAGAACTAGGATTTTTAACATTTAGTGTTTCATCAAATGCTTCTTCTTCTGTTGGCAATTCATCTACTGTTTCTTCACCCCATGCAGGGTCTGTGGGTATCCAAGTATGTCTACATCTATAACCACCCCTTACAATAAAAGGGTCACCAGTAGACTTTCCCTGCCATGCTCTATTGTTCCACATATCCCTAATTTGTTCTTCTGTAAGTGTCCTATTAAGCATATTTACACAAAATTCACGACTATCTCGGACTAATGTACCAGTATATGTAAAATGATTTAACCCAGATGCTTTAGCTTTCGCTACTGTAAACTGCCCATGAAACTGCATTACACTATCATGAGCAATCTGACTAGCATAACGTCTAAGATTGTTTCCTGCTCTATCACTAGCATATTGAGTATGCAATTTTCTTACTGCATCTTCTACTTGTGCTTTTTTTGCACTATCAAATTTATTCTCGTTAACAAAATCAACTAATTCATTTATCTCACGAGTATTTGAGGATTTATAAACCCCATTAATATGTGATTTAATATTACTAACCATATCGTTAAATGGTCTACCTGCTATTGTACTTTGGTAAACCTCATCATTAATTACCTTTAAAAATCGTTCTGCAATATCTTCAAAGCCACTAAATGATTGAGTTTTCAAGGCATTGATGGTTGCTAAATCTACATCTGTTAGGTTCTTAAACTTTGCAGGAATAGGCATTTTACCAAAAGTATCTAATGTTTCTTTCGCTATTTTATTATAATCATCATTAATAAATAAATCAGCTTCATTCAAAAAGGTAGATTCAATAATGGTTCTAAGTCTGGGTTGTAACTGAATAGCTAATCTTTGAGAAACTAAGTTCCCTTTTGTGGCTCTAGTTATTTCATTAACTACGTCATTTTCTAGCTTATATAATACGTTTATTATACGTTCTTCATGCTGATCGGCTAGTTTTTCTAAAATTCTTGACATATTTTATAATGGAAAGTTCTTTTTCCATGCCCTTATTGACCAGTAAGCAGGTGAAAGTGTTTTTTGCCCTTTAACTTCTTTTAAAACCCCACCCATTCTAGCTAAAAAAGACTTTTGTCTTGCAGGTATGTTTTTCTTTATGGTCATTCCCCTAGCACCAAATGTAACCTTTTTTACGTTACCAGTAGATTTATTCTTAACATAAACCCCAAACTTTTTTCTTTTAGATTCGGTTGCAGATAGTCTAAATGGTTTGTTAAGTGATACGTTTTTCCCTCTATATAATGCCATACTAAGTCCTTGTTTTTACTAGGGTTTTCCCAGGATTATTGCTTATCATCTAATCTTTCATTAACTATTGCCTTACATACTGGGCATTTATAAACATCTTTCAAAACCTCCATTAGAAACACCTTACAAATAACACATATTTTTTTAGGCTTTTCCATAACATCAGCATCATTTTCTTTTACGTTTACTGGCTCTTGATATTATATCTTTATCAAAAGAACCAGACCTGCCACGACTAATTAGTTTGTTAACTCTTGCCATTGCCCATGCTGACATTGGTATTCTAGGTCTTGAGCCAGATGAAAGAAATGCTCCTTGCCCTCTGCGAAAACTAGCTTTTAAATCTGCTAAATTAAATAACTTAGATTTTTTGGCTTTTGCTCTAAGTGTTGCAATAGTTCTTGCTGATAAAGGTTTTCTTTTTACTGCCATTAAGACTTATTCCTTTTCTTTAATAGTGCCATAGGTATTCTTGCACCTGCCTTATACAAAGAACTAATCTGCTTTAATAAGGTTGCTCTAGCATTTCTTTTTGCACCTTTTAAACCAGATAGATATTTTTTAGGTATCTTGGTCTTTTTATCTTTAGGAACTTTCTTCGCCAACTGTTTGCCCCTCTACTTCGGTTGTCTGGAATTGCCCTCTAACAGTTCTAACAGCATCTATTTCTTCATTAATAGTTTTCATAGTTTCGTTATCATCTATTACTGCTTCTGCTATTTGCTTATCTATTTCTTTGTTAAAGGTTTCTGATTTAATTCCAGATGCTTTAGCCATTTGTAAATATTGCAGGTCATTTGCCCAATCTCTTATATCAAAAGTGTCTGGATAATTAACTGAACCATTCCATTGTTTATCTAGCCATTTAGCAAATAAACCCCAAATTTGTTCTTCTGCATTTTCTAAATAATCGGCTTTTTCTGATAATCTAGCATTTAAAAGTTGAAATTCTGTTTGTAAGGCAATTCCACTAGCTATTTGTGTACCAGTTGCCCTCACAGAACCCATATGGGTAATTCTATCAATGGCATCAACTTTATTTTGTATACATTTCATTATTCCATCTAGGTTTTGACCACTAGGTTGGATTATATAAGGCTTTAAAGATGAATCTAAATCTTCTGGTATTTCTATTATAGCACCTGCACCTGCACTAGCTTCAACATTAGGTGTTTTAACTAAACTTGGGTGATTGGCTAATCTAATTAATTGTTCTTTCTCGGAATAATCATTATAAATAGATTGTTGCAAATGTGCCACATCAGCCAAATCACTAATACCAATAGGTCTCTTATTACCTCGCAAATTATAAACATTAACAGCAGGAATAGTTCCTATTGGGTTAGCTATTTCTTCTAATAACTTAACTTCACCCTCTGATGTTGGTTGATCGTATTCTTCAACTGAATATGTAGTTATAGTTTCTTCTGTAAATACTTTTATGATGGCTCTATCTGCATTTATATCTTCAACAATAACCAGTAAATCTAAATAAAATCTTCCACTAGCTGATCTAGCATAATTCCAATTAACTATATTTTCTGGTGTATATATTGAAATATAAGGTCTAATATCTTGAGCAAGTTCTTCTGCTCTAGTCTTGGCATTAGATTGTGGCTTATCAACTACAACCCAACAATTACCATAAATACTAGCGTTCATCTGGACTTCTCGCATGACTGAATCAAATGACCTACCATCTAAATCAGCATCTTGAATAAATGAACTTAATTGTGGCTCATTATCTAAATCACCATAATCTCTTGATGGTGGTACTCTCCATAAGAAACTGGTGTATATCTGGACAACATTCTTACAATGATTATCTAAGGGTGTATGCCTTACTCTTTGGTCATATTCCTCTGGAGATTCTAATACATATCTGTGTAAGTAATAACCATTTTTATAGTCATTACCACCTAAATAGCTTCTTATATAAAACTCCCAATTACTTATATTTGAGTGCCATAAATCATGTTTTTGTGTAAGTGTTTCTCTATCCATTAACTCCACCTCTTAGGTTGGCTAGGTGCAAAATTACGTCTTAGTGGGAAATTAAACTCTATTAAATAGCCAAGAGCATCATTCATATGGTCATACCCACTATCTTTATCAGGTACATGAGTTCCCTCTTTGTATATTTGTCGTTCTATGCTTTTAATAACATTTTTGCAAGATTTAACAATAAACAGACTATTTTTCCCATTAACATTTTTTAATTTTGCATTAACTGCATTAATTCTATCCCTAATTAAAGGTGCTGTATTTTTACATTTTACATCAAATCCTGCATTTTTCAAGATACTTAAATCAGTAAATCCACCTGCTGATGTTTTTCTTTGTCTAGCACTAGGGTCTGGATAAACAACTATCTGTTTATTTTTGTATCTATTCTTTATTTCATCACACATTTCTTGGGTATTTGACGAATAAATTTGTATCTCATCAACGACTATAATTTTCTCATTAACTATAACACAAACTACAGCACTCATAGGGTCTACGTTAAAGTCTAAACCTATGTGTAAAATTGCTGTTTCTTTCTGATATTTTTCAATAATATTACTTTCTCTACTGAAATTGTAATAAATCATTCCAGAATAATTAACAAATGTGGCTTCATATTCCTGCTGAAATGTTCTTATATCTAAATCTTGTTTTGCTTGCTCTACTTCGTCTTTATCTACATTACCACCCTCAATAGTAGTATATTTAAAACTTGCCCAGTCTTTATTGGTTTCACCTTGCTTAAATAGTTCATATGACCAGTTACCAAACCCTCTTGGACTTCCACAGAATAAAGCATGACCTTTTGTGTCTGACAATGTAGGTCTTAAAACCTCATACCATGCTTCTTGGCTTACATCTGCAAACTCATCAATACATAAGAAATTCAAACCAACACCTCTTAATGATTGCTCATTATCACTACCTCTTAGTGTTATCTGGCTATTGTTTTTTAATGTAATTGTTAAATCACTATGGTTTATATTCTTAACCCATTTGTGATATATCATTTTTTCTTTTAATACATTCCAACATATGGCTTTAGCTTGTCTATAAGTTGGAGCAACATACCAAACTCTTTGATTAGGTTTACTGGCAAACTTAGCTAATTCATTAATCGCTAGGAATGTTTTACCAAATCGCCTACCAGTAATAAGAACCCTAAACCTTGCTTCGTTACTTATTACTTTCTTTTGAGGTTTGGTTAATGCCATTAATCTGATGACCAGACTAAAGGTTCTTCTAATTCATTTTGCTCTATCTTATCTTGCTGACCTAACATATTCTTTCCTAGAAAGATTTGCATTGTAACATTGCCATTTTCTGCTGATGCCCATTGAAGTTGTCTTAGTCTTATTTTTACGTCAACTTTCCCTTTTCTAAGAAATTCCGAATAACTCTTTTCTAAAAGGTCTGCTGAACAACCAAAAAAGTCTGCTATTTCTTTATTTGTACACCCATAAGATGCTAACTTAACAACTTCTTTAGTATCGATATTATATTTTTTTGGTCTTGCCATTCCTATTTACCCCATAGTTAGGTAATTAAGATTTATATAATTATTTCTAAAAAAGCTACATATTTTTATATTTTATACATTTTAGGCTTGATTTAAGAGTCATAGAGCAGGGGTTAACTAACCCTATGGTATGATTACACCTCTTAAATTATTCTAAACTCCCTACAAACTTTGCATTGGCATAATCGTAATTTCTATTTTTAGCAGTAACTCCAGATGGTTGCACTTCTAAATCTTTATCTTGATCGAACTTGACACCTAAATAATAATCCATATAACCAATAAACTTATAAGAACCCTCTTTATCTTTATCTGATAGTTCTTTGGGTACATCTTCAAACTTTTCTTCATCTTTTATTTTAGTTTGTTTATTTTTAAAATCTCTAAAAACCTTTTTTAAACCATAATAACTATTTTTAACTTCACTATTTACATACATTCTATTCTCCAAGATCATATTCTTTAATTAACTCTAGCAATTTTAAACCATCATCAAAACCTTTTTTATAATAAGCTGATGAATTATTTCTAGGGTCTGGCTTTTGATTTAATATACCATCATAAATTCCATCTTTGTAAAAAGCTAAATACGTTTGCCTTTTCTTTTCCAATGGATTTCTAATATCTATTACATTCATTTAAATTTCTCCAATTTTTCTTTTACTTTTTGAAAATAGAATTCTTTATCTTTCCCAATTAAATCTACTACGTCATCTTCAATAATATGTTCTATTCTTTCAACAGCTTCACAAACACACCACATAGAAACATCACAGTTTTTATTGGTTGTATTACAAAATTTATATTTTTTTTGTGGATACATAATGATCTCCTAAATCAATGCCATTTGTGTAGTTGGCACAAAAGTTGTTTCATAATACTTATTTTCTGTCTTTGGATATGGTAATATTTCATATTTAAGATTTGCCATAAATTGTTTTTTTTGTTTTTTATTTCCTAAATAATAAATATATATGTGCTTTTGTGGTCTTTCTACTTGCTCATATTTAGATTTATCAGCTTTCATTTCATCTGTTAATATTACCCCTCTAGGGTGTTTATTTGAACCTATAATTTTCCAATCTCTTTTTCTAGATGTAAGACCACAATAAATAAAATTTGTTGCTTGATAGATATAACCTGCATGATTTGTTGATGTATCTGCATATGAAATAATTATATTAGGTTTTGGCAATAGTTTAAGACTTTTACCTATTAAAAAAGAAGCATAATTCTTTTCATTTTCTAATAAACAAAGTCTATTCAATTCCAATATTGGGTGTTCTTGTTCTTCACCTAACATGGCTTGTAATACAAATCTTCCAGTCGGATCGCCATAAGAAACAACCCCAATTAAATATGCACCATCATATAATCCAAAAGCATAACTTGTGCATTTAGGTAATGTTTTAGCATAATGCCTGTTCTTAAACCAATCGTGAGTTTCTTCAGCTTTAATTTGAATGACATTTAAGTTTTTCATATCCAACTCCCCATATCTAAATAAATTACTGCTTCTTCTCTACTAAATACACCCTCTTTAATCGCTCTTTGAACGTCATAGGGGTGTTGCTTTGCATATTTGTGCACAAAAGCACTACCTTTTTTGTTATCAACTGCTTCTTTAAAAACTTTTAATCTCATTGAATATTGGTCTGTTTTAAGTTCTTCTTTTTTAGTTGGTTTTTCATCTTCATACTTTTTAGCTGATAACCAGTAAGCAGGTTGTTTAGCAAATTGCTTATCTTCAACAGAATTATAATATTTATTATACATTTCTGCTAGTTCTTCTGCTTTTTCTATCCACTCTGGTTCTAGCTTGATGAAATTCTTTTCAGCTATGCCCTTACTCACTTTATTGGAAACCTTATTCCAGAACTTATGAAAAAAGGGATTATAACTTATTTTAGTGGTTTTAGTAGTGGTAGTGGTAGGGGTAGGGGTAGGAGGGGTTTTGTCTAGGTTACCTTTAGGTTCTACTCTAGGTTCTGGTCTAGGTTTTTTTGGTCTACCACCTAACTTGCCATTTTCCTTAGATGCTTCCATTCTTCTTGTTATAAATAGATACTCTTGTAATTGTCTTTCATTCTGGAAATGATTGTTAACTAAAACAAAGAAATCTTTAAGAACTGTTTCACAGCTTTCTTTCTCACTATCTGAAATACAATTTGCTATTCTTTGATATTTTAAAGGCTCACTAGGTATTCCAGAACATCTTTTGTTCCAGTTATAACAAAGTAATCTAATATATATGCCTATTTCCTCATTTGTTAAGGCTTGAGTACCTGCTATGAAATCTTCTGTGAAAAGATACCATGCTTTTAATTTCTCTCTTGGTTTTGAATTTTCGTCTATAAACATTATGATCTCCAAATCTATTTAGTTTATTGTAACCCCTCTAAGCATAAACCTAAAGGGGTTTTTTGGTTTAATATCCCCAGACTTCTTTTCTGGCATTTAAAACAGTTTCTTCTTTCCATATCCAATTATCTGGGTTTGGTATCAAAGAGTTTTTAACGTCATCTGGACTATTAACAGTTTTTAAGTAATTACCCATAACTTCAACTATGTGTTCACATATTTTCATAGGCATCACATAATCATCTAATGACATAGCAATATACTCGGCATCTTTAGTTTTAGTTGGGTTTTTAAGATACCATAATATCTGCTTGGCATTAGTTGCCTTTTGATAAATAGCTTGTTGCATAGCATGGGAAATGCTTATCTTTTGAGGTAAAAGTTTAGATGTTTTCAAATCAATAAAAAAATCTTCTTTAGTATTTTTATCTTCAAAATGAAAATCGGTATAACCTATGAATGGAATACCTTTTATATCTAATTCTACCTTTTTTTGATAGTTCAATAAAGTCCACCTATAAGCATACTCTTGAAAGGTTTTAGTACCTAATTCTAATAATGGAACTAGGTTTGCCCTTTCATCATCTATTTTAGGGTCATTTATCTCTAAACAATTAGCATCATATTCAGCTATCATTTTTTCACTAGCTTCTTCAATAGGTATTCCATTGAGAAACATATTGATACCAGATTCAACAACTTGACCTCTAATAGCAGGTGCAGATGTTGGAAATTGATAGCCAAATATTCGCCTTAATGCCCACCTTTCACGATAAAAAGCAAATTCATTAAGATGACTAAATGACAATGGAAGTAATCCCTTTCCATAATCATTAAACTTTTCAAAATGCTCTATCATATTTTATCAATCCACTCTTGAAGATGTTTTTTATTTTCAAGAACTTGTAGCTTTAAATCAAAACATTGATCGTGAACATTGCTAGTCCTGCCAAACTTAATGATATATTCATTTAGAGCAAAAACTAATTTATCCATTACACCTATATCAGCTAAATGTTTAAACATTGCAGTTTCTTTTTCTGTGTCTTGGTCTAATTCTCTTTGGTTTAATTCTTCCTCAAGATTATATTTATCTGACATTAATCTTTCTCCTTTAACAATGTACTGCTTAACAAAGTATATTCAGCGAAAGTTTTGCCATTTTCGGTGATGTTATTTGTGATTATATTATAACCTTGATCTCGTAAATCATAAATTCTAGCACTTAATCTGGTGCATCTAAATTTATGAATACATTCCCATGAAGTTATTGTGTTACCTTTTTTAAGGTACTCTAAGATTGCTTGTGTTTGTGACATGATAATTCCTTTCTACAAATTATGTTTTGCCATTTCCCTTTCATTGACCACCTTAGTTCTTAGGTCATCACGAAAGGCTTTAAAGGATTCAAATCTAATTTTAGCTTGATTCCTCTTTTTTAAGGTTATCTCGTATCTATCAAAATAATCCTTAAACTTTTTGTCCGAATAAATTAAACCATTTAATTCGGTTATATTTTTGTAACCACCTTGTCTGCTGAAGTAAACTGTTAATTCTGCAACAATCATTTTTTCTTCTTTTTTCATTAATTCTACAGCAGTATCAAGATCAGCAAATGTAATACCTAGTTCTTCTTGTTGATATGATAGCTTGTTAGGTTCAAAATCTACTAAATAAATATCACTCATTAAAATGGTATCTCATCATTTAGGTCTGGATTTGGAATATTATTAGTTTGTGCATTTACTGGTTTTGCACCAAATGAAAAGCTATTAACCTTTAAGCTAAGAATGGTTTTGTTTACACCATCTTTTTCATATTCTCTTGTTGATAACTCGCCATTTACGAATATTTGTTGACCTTTTAGAAGATACTTTACTGCTCCCTCACCTTGCTTTCCCCAGATGGCACAATCTACCCATAAAGTCTTTTTATTATCTCCATAGCCAACATTTGTTCCTATAGAAAAATTACAAACATTATATCCACTTACTTCTTTTAATTCGGCATCTTTTGCAAGTCTGCCATCAAAATTACAATTATTCATTTTAACTCCCTTTATTCTTCACTTATACTGATGACTTCTAGTTCATTATGCAGGGTTAAATAATCTCGCCTTTTAGCAATATTTTTCCACCTTTTTTCTGCTTCCTCATAATTTCTGGCTTTAATATTAACATTGTAATATTTGGTTTCCTTACAATGAATAACAAAACTATTTAGATTTATTTCATTTTTTATTGTCATATAAATCACCCCACTTTTTATTATAAATTCTTTCTTTTAACCTTTCTATCCATTCCTTGTTTATAGACTTATCTTTGTGTGCCAAATCATGGCATGACCTACAAACTGGAAATAAATTATCAATTCTATTTAATCTGTTGTTTTTAACCCCACCCATGCCTTTTGGTATTAAGTGGTGTATATCTACTGCTTGTTGTCTAAAGCAACCCCAACAGATGGGAATATCGTCTGCATGATACCCCCAAAAGTCGGCAAATAGTTTTTTATAATTTTTTGAGGTTTTCATTAAAAGCACTTACTGCATTTCTTGTTAATTTTTCAATATCCTCAACACTAAAATGTCCAGAACCCATTGACCTACCTACAATACCAGTTACAAAAATATCTAATCTTTGTGTATCGCCTTTATTAAAACCATTAGCAGGTGGTGTAAAGTTTGAATTGTTTACAACATTACCTAATGTTTGAGGTGCATTATTTTGCTGAACATTATTATCAGCAATTTGAACATCTTTGACGTTAGTATACTGATTGCCATTTGCTGACGTTTTAACATTCATTATAGTGTAGCTGATAGCATCACCAGACTTGGGCATAGGGTTCATTACTACACCTCTATAGTACAATCTAGTTCCATCAATTAGATTTATTGAATAGTTAGGTACACCATCTTTAGTATTATCATAAATTTTATCTATTATATTAGCCATTTTACCCTCTATTTATTTATTACATTATAGCCACGACCCTCAAGACATCTATTAACGAAGTCTGTGCGAGTGTCTAATTTTGGACTTAACCATAAAACTTTCCATCTAAGATTATTATAGATGGTTTTACCTATGTTCCAACCTGCACTTGTCTGGTCTTCAACTAGGCTTTTACAAGTAAAATAGTCATCATGGAATCTGTTCATATCGCCTTTGATATTTGCAGATGATTTTCCCCTACTATCTACTATTGGCATTGTAGAACACCCCCCTATAGATACTAGAACGAAAATTATTGAAATTGTTTTATACATTTTTGATCTCCAAATCATTTATAAACCTACATTATTTCTTTGGTTAGGTCTATAAAAAAAACATTAATAAACAGAAACTTATAGTTGCAAAAACCATAAATTCCAAAAGATAAACACCATAATTTTTTACAAAATTAATCATTATTTCCCCCCTTTTAATTTTTCTAATACTAATTTGTTAAGGTTGTATCTAATCCCATAGATTAAATTTAGTTCTGCTTTTTCTTTGTCTTTGTCTAGTTGCTCTTTATTGATTTCTCTAGCTTGATTAAGGATTTCTGAATACTCCTTAACAATCCCATAATATTGAGCCACAGACATATTCAGAACCCTAGCAGTATAGAGTTCTGTATTTCCGATTTTAGGTAGCTTATTCATTAGTTTGCCCCCCATAAAAATTTATCCCATAAATTAGAGCCTAATTTTTCACTTAATTTATTACCTAATTGATTTAGCTTAGAAAACTTGCGAACTAATATTTTTCTTTGTTCTAAATTTCCTTTACCACCTAATTTATATAAATTATTAATCTGTTCTTCAAGAACCGACATTTTTGTATTTATAGAAAATATTATTAATCTTAATTCCTCGTTGTTTAAATTTGTCATATTGATCTCCAATTATTATTATTAAAAAAAAAAGGAAGTGCATAAAGCACCCCCCATTAGAAGTTGTAGTCGTAAAATTTGATAGGCTTATCTGATAAACCATACCTATCACCATATTTATCTTTCCAAATATAACAAGGCTTATATGATTTGGTTTTACAATCATATTTCTGACCAGACTTATTAAGTCTAATTCTAATTATTGGATTATCTTCATTAGAAGTAATATCCCATTTCTGGTCATGTTGATTTGCTACATGATGAGAAAAACCACCTTGATATATTTTCATATCCCATTTGATTTTTTCTGCACTCATTTCTCTGATTTCAATACATTTATCAGAAATAACCTTTACAACCTCATAAGGGTTAATATCTGTGTAACCTAAGTAATTTGCGAATTTTTGTTTGATTGTCATTAACTTGATCTCCAATTTATTATTATTAAAAAAAAAGGTAAATGCTTAAGCATATACCTCTGAATTTGGTGGAAGTTTAGATAATAAATTACCTATCTTAACAGATAACTGATTATATCTTTCTTGTGTCTCATCTCCACTTTTTATAGCTAGTTTCCAATCTTCTTCTAAATCTTGAGATTTACATAAGACAAACAACCATAACTCATTATAATATTCGTCTTTGACTATTTCTTCGCTGTATTCCATAACGTTTAGAACTTCTAAATCTTCTTTTGTTAAATCTAATTTAATCATTTTATCCTCGTTATTATTATTATTTATTTATTAATTAACCTAGCTTAAACTCTAGGTTTATATATGTCAAACCCTAAATGCACTTTTTTTAATTTTTTTTCAAACTATTGTTAATTATGGCTTTATTTGATACTATATGATAGAAAGTAATTATACTCTGATCTCCAATCGTAGTATAAATAGGGGATAGATTAAGGTTTATCCCCTATGACTAAAGAATCAGCCATACAAATAGCTTGTAACCAGCTACTAAACATCTTAGCCAATACCTACTATTTCAGACATTTTCATGTTCCAAATGAGGGTAAAAGGTCTATTTATCTTCATGCTCAAATGAAAAAAATGGGTTTGAAATCTGGCTGTCCAGATATAATTGTTGAATATCCTATGGGTAAAATTCTTTATATCGAACTTAAAAATGAAAAGGGTAGATTATCCGAAAATCAAAAGTTGTGGGCAGTACAATCTAAAGGATTAGGTACACCTCATTTTGTAGTCAAGGGGGGTCTGACCGAATGTTTAGATCAAGTAAAACAAATTATTGAAACTAACATTCCTATGAGGTGTTGAGGATACTGCCTAACCCTTTAGCCTTTTAGTGGACAAAAGTCGCTGTACTGCCCTTAAATCGCCCTTAAAGGGCATCTTGTTCTTTCTGGTTCTAGTCTTTCTTCTTCTCATAGGTCTTTTTCCTATAAGTTCCGAAATAGTAGATGTAGTTGTTAGACCACTCACTTTTTCTTTTTCTTCATAACTTTCTTTTTCTTTTTAGGTGGTCTACCTACCTTAGTTCCATAAGTTCCTTGTCCTTTTGGCATTTCTCTTTCCTTTCTTTGTTTATTTTTTAGTGTAATTACATGAAGATGGTAAAAATAATTCCCAATCTTATTAAAAAACTTAGCTAATGTTAGCCAATGCCACAACATCATTTTTTTGTATCCGTTTTTTTAATCTTATCAAATGACCTCATTCCACCAATTCCGAGCATACCAAACATTAATGGCATCATTACCGACATATCAGCTTGAGGAATAGTAATGCCAAACCCTGCACAAATAGGTGCGACCATGTAATTTATTCCTAGCGATAAGCCAGAAATCCAACCTATCAGGGGTCTCCACGAACTTTGAAACCAATTACCTTTAGCATCTTCTTTAAGAACCTCGATTTGAGCAAGTGCTAATTCTTGACCATGCTTTTCAGCCATAGTCGCTATTTCATGGGCAAGTTTGTTTTTAGTGTCTTTATCTTCTATAAATTTACCTAATAACTTAGATGCTACTGGTAATAAACTAGCTATCATTTTATTAACCTTTCTCCAGGATTTTACCCCTATAAATCAATGACTTAGATGCTTTTCCTCATCTTTTCTATTAACCTATCCCATCTATTTGTGGTTTGATTATATGCCCTGCTATCTTTCATTTCTACAATAGCAGTTTCAATATCATTATCTTGTAAGGCTTTTTTAAATTTCTTAAATTGATTTAATTTTGGCAACCCTAATTGAAATGACATATGGATTACACATTCTTTAACATTATCGTCTATATCCATATCTTTATAAAAAGTTTCTGCATCTTGTATAGAAACCCCTAAATCTAAAACAAATAGTTCTCTTGCTCTTTGTTCTGTTATTGGGTTCATTAGTTCATCTTTTTCATCATCACGAATTAAATGCCCACAGCCGATTGTCCAGAACCCCAAATGGTCTTGATAGGGTTCTAATACCAAATGACCTTCTTCCCTCATTATATCGTCTTTTAATGTCTCTAAATCCATTATTTATCCACCTTATGTTCTTGACCTATCCAAATTCCAAATATTCCAGTCATTACACCCATAACAACCGACACAAAAGCTGATTGTGATGCTGTGGGTGCATCTAAACCCATAAACCATTCTGCACATCTCCACGACATTACAGTACTAGCAAGCATCATTAATCTTGGCAGTATTTTCCATTTTAAAAAAGTTTCAACATTCATCTTAATAATATCTCATTTAAACCAAAACCCTCTAATAAAATAAGGGTAAAAAACAACAATAAAATTCCACCTGCTATTAGTTTACCAGAAAAATTTGTAGAACCAATCTTTATTGCAACAAATTCGTTTCCTAATATTCTTAAAGATAATTCAAAACTATTTTCATCTATTTTAAGTTTTAATGGTTTTTCATACATTTTTTTTGTGTCTAATTTTTTTTCCATTAGTAAACCTTTACTTTGTTACTATCTATTTGTGGAACTAATTTACAAATACATTGATATGTTTCTGTTCCATCTTCTGACATAAATTGTTGATCGCTTAACTTTTCTGCATAATAACTACAATCATTAACAGATTTGAAATAAATTTTAGAAATATTTTTTTCACTTGGTTGCATAGCACAATACAATAAAAATGCAGTCATCATTTAGCTATACTCCTCAAACTTTCCATTACAGAATCTATTGATGGTTCTTTCCCATTAGGATTTAAAACACATTTGTAGTTTCTCGGACAACCTATATGAACATCTGTAAATTCCATCTCATATGTTTTATTTGCTCCAATATAAATGCAAGCTAATTTATTTTTAAAAACTTTCATTTTTTTTAATCTGCAAGTTGTCATAGTAGGTGGAATTATTGTTCCATTATTTAATTTTTGATTTCTGGTATAATCTTTAGGTGCATTATAAATTTTGCCCTTTGCATATGCTTTAACTCCAATAACTAATAATCCCATCATTAAGCCAATGCCAATAAACGTATAACCAACCCATTTTAGAATCTCCATTATTTCTTCTTGTTGTTTTCTAGCTTGAATTCTTGCTTGTTTTTGTGCTTCTTTTGCTTCATTAATTCTATTGGCTCTTTCAGCAATTATTTCTTCCCAAGCATTCGCACCAAATCTCATATTGATTATGAATTTTAATTCTTCTCGTTTTTCTTCTAATAATTTTCGATTAATAAAATCATCTGCTGACTTTTCTACTGAACCAAACTGTTCAGCAATAGACATGCCTTTTCCCTGCTTTTTATTCATTTGTTCTTCACCAAGAAAGAACCCATCAATTTGCTTGGCTATGCCTGATATATCTTGAACTGTACTGATGTTGCTTTTAATAAACTCTACTGATTTTTGAACTAGAGCAATACCAGTTAGAACTTCTGCAACAACCATTCTACCTCACTAATAAACCTATAAGTAAAACAATAGCAGTTCCACTTGTACCAATCATAATATGTTCGATACGTTTAATTCTCAAGATACTTTCTTTCCATCTTTCGTCTGATAGAACTATATGTTTTTCTAAAGAAACATGAATTTCTTGTAATGATGGTTTAGCCATTTACACCTCGTCTGGGTAGTCAAAAATTGGAGCATTGCCAGTAGGTTTGCCATCACTATCAACTGGAACATCAAATAATTTTTTAAAATCAGCTAACTTACTACAAGCATTTATTTTATCTTCTATAGTTTTACTGGCAGTTCTAACATCTGTTCTATATTTGCTTATATCACTTGGGATTGCTGTATTTGCTTCAGCTTTCCTTGTTACATACCAATCAGAACTAGATAGTAAACTATTAGCAGAAGTTTTAGTTTGTGCAATCCATATAGATTTTAGACCTAACTGAACCATTTGCTTTCCAGTCATAGGGTCAATAACAGCTTTGCCATCATCATCAACTACGTTTTCATCTGCTAGTTTTCTCTCAATACCTTTCGCCCAGTAAAATCTATTGTCATAACTTGTATCAACATCAGCTTCTATAGATACACCCCACTTTTTCAAATCATCAGCAGACCATGATGATGACCAGTTATAAGGGTGCTTAAACCCATCATCATCTTGCCAAGCCTTACCTACCTTGAGGTATCGTTCTTTATATTTATAAGCCATTATTTTCTCCTATCTTGCGTTTGCATACTTGAATGGTGCTTCGGCAAATGCCATGTAGATATATGTTTGACCACTTGTATTTTGTGAACCATCTGTATTTCTTATTTTAAACCCACTACTAAGAATGTCCATTCCATTTCCACTTTCACCATTAGGCAAGTCTGCATATAAATTTGCACCAAAAGAACTTGTTGGATTTGCAAATGACCTTGCAGAATCATTTATATACCAATTACCACTACCAGTTGATTTTGTCATAACCCAAGCAGGTCTAAATCCAGTAAATACAAACGTACCATCTGGGTCACCATTTCCAGTATAACTGCCAATCTTTGAGTAACCCTCTATTGATGCAAAACAGTATGCTACATAGTCATCAGTACTTGCATTTGCATAATTATCACTACCTAATGAAAAAACTGTTGATGTAGGAGATGTACTTTGAAAATATACAGAATTTGAGTTTGTTTGACCACCACTAGAATTTAATAATATCTCTCTGTCATTACCTATTTCTTCGTGATACACAACCCAATTTTGGCTACTATCTCTATTCTTCATTATAATCATTCTTGGTGCAACACCAATTCCATGACCAACTGTAGCATTTGCACCAGTACCAGTATAAGTAACAATGCTAAACCCTGCATCTGTGTTTGCTTGAACTGTACTTGTTATAGAACCATCTGTATTGCTTGAGGTTGTGCCACCATTTGCTTTCCAGTTCCAAGCTACATAGTTGTAACTTGAGTCATTAACATGATTATCGCCTGATGAGCCTGCATTTACAGTAAATCCATCAGAATCTAATGATGTAGCATTACCCTGACTAAACAAGGAATTAGACTCGTCATTTGTAAGATTTGGAAAAAGTGTTAATAGGCTATTTGTACTTGCTCCTCTTGAACTATCCCAAGCTAAATGGTTAAGACCTATATTACGAGGTTTATGCCAACCAAAATCTGGTTGAAAACCAACACCAGTAATACTTCTTGGATTACTGCTATTTCCAGTCCAAAGAACTGTATTAAAATATTCATCAGCAGTACCATTTGAAGAGTTAGAACCTATGGTTGGTTCTGGTAGGTTAGATGTAGATAAAGGGTTAAAATTGGTTGGTGCTGTATAAGAGTTTGTTAATTGTCCAAAATTTGCAAGACCAGTCCAAGCAACTCCTGCATGGTCTCTTAATGGTGTCATAAAAATACTTGTATCAGCTAATGTAAATGTGGGATTAGCACCAGTTGAGGGGTTGCCCGTAGTACCACCTGAGTTATCTGCCCAAACATTTTCAATACCAAACCATATTTTACCAGTATCTCCATCATAAGCATATTGCATAACTTCATCAACTGCTATAGGTAGCATAGCTGATGGAACAGTAATAGTTTGTGTTGCTGAATTGTTTTCAACATGAACAATAGTTTTATTACTTTCATTATCTGTATAAAAATATACACCTTGCTCAAAATTATTCGCATGAGCAATAGTGTTTGCTGATACAAATCCAAGTATTACTGGGTTGCTTCCATTCACAGTAGATTTAAGTTTACATTCCCAATACCATTTCCCTGATGTTACAGCCATTGTACCACCACAAACATGTGAAGCACCACCTGATGTTTGTAAATTACCCTCTGATAACGTAACTCCAGTATTGCTTAATGGATTCCAAGTACAAAAATTATTCTCAGGACTATCAGGCATATTACAATCCTCAGCACCTATAGAATCAGATGCAGTCCAATGATTATTCTCACCTGATGAATCTGCACCTATATTATCTGTCTCGGCATCTCCCTCACTTGCAGGAGCATCATGTGTTGTGCTTGCAAATTGCAATCTAAAACCATTAGTGCCATATGAGCCAGTATATTCTATTGGTATCCACACACCATTTTTTGTTTCACCAAATGAAGATGGTGTTAGTTGTGTGCCATCAACAAAATTAGTTTCTGCATGATATGCATCACTACTAAATGCTACTGGTACATTTGCAAACCCACCTATTACATGTAAAGTATTATTATTAACTGCATAATTTGTATTTGATGACCAAGTTCTTGTTTTAGTAAGTGTTATTTCTGTTCCATTAATATAAATACGACTTCTATTAGCACCAGTTGCTTGTGTAGTATCAAATGCCCAAACTAAATGATACCAAGCTGATGGGTCTCTAAATAAAGCTACTGATTCGTCATATGTTCCAGTTCCTCCTAAATCTGTTATAAACTTCCCACCAGACATATACAATGCTACTCTACCCGTACCAGATGAGCCTGCACTAAGTAAAGTTTGACTTGCACTTGTATTTGCAATTTTAAACCAAGTACTATATGTCCAAGTTTTTCTATTAGTAGCACTAGATGGAGTTCGACTTAGATAAGCATCATCATCATCATTGAACCTTAATGACTGAGTTGCAACGCCATTAAAAAAACCTGCACTTGCACCAAACCAATTTTCAGAACTAAACATTATGCAAACCCTAGTTGTGCTGTTCCTAATAAGATTGAATTATCAGCTTTGACTACATAAGGAACAACGTCATAAGCACTATTTGCACTTGATAGTGTAAGACCACCTGCACCAACACTTTCATAGTCTGTTCCAAGCGATACTGTTCCTGCCGAGCCACTTGATGGTTGTATAAATATAATTACCCCAGTTTGACCTATCTGGCTTGCTTCTGTGCTTGGGTTGGCTAGTGAATTAGAACCTGCTGATAATGTTAATATGAAGTTTTGGTATGTATCAAAATCTAATGTTAATCCAGTACCAGTAAATGTGCTTGGTAATTGTGCTTTCGTAAATGTGTTTTGTGATGATGCTGAAAAAGGTGTTACAAAAGCTAGGTTTCCTGCACCATCAGTTTTTAAAACTTGGTTTGCACTTCCATCTGCTGTTGGGTGGCTTAATCCATCTAATATAACTTTACCAGAACCATTAGGTGTTATTGCAATATTTCCATTTGATGCACTTACTATTGCATTTCCATTTACATCTAAAGAACCACCTAATTGTGGACTTGTATCGGTTACAATATCAAATGCTGAATCTGATACGTTAACTGTGTTTGCAGTTGTGTTAAATGTAGCGAATGTTATATCATCTGAACCATCATAAAACTTTAAAATGGGTTCTGTTGCACTTGTCGTATCTAACCAAAATGTACCAGATACAGCACTTGCAGGTCTTGAACTCCCAGAGTTGCTTGTGTTTATTGACTCTAAAACGTCATTTAAATCACTTCTAAATGAAGGGAAAGATTGGTTTGCAATAGTAAAATCTGTTGACTGTGCCATAATTATTTATACTCCTTTTAAAATCCCTTTGCAATAAAATCGAAAGTTTTTGAAACTCCAGAATTAGAACTATTTAAAAAGGCAACATCAAATCCATTTATTGTTTTATTTGAAACTGTAAAATAATCTCCAGTTGCCATTGATTGCCCAGTTATTCCTAAAGCATAGTTACCACTTTTGAATGGATTTGTAAATGTAACAGATTTAGTTGATGTTCCAGAAACTATATCATTGCCACTAAATATTCTATCTTGCATATCCACAGTTACAGTTACTGCCGATACAACTGGGGTACTAGCTAAATCTCTTGAAGTTAAAACAACTCTAAATTTTAAATATCTAGCTTCGTATTCTCCAATAACAAAATTTCTAAAATCTGTGTATGTACTATTGTCATCACTTGTAGCAATTTCTAAATGAGCATTACAGTTTGCAGGTGTATCGCCATCAAAGTTAGAACTGGCATCATCAAAATTTCCAGTTTTATTATCAAATAAATCATCTGGATTATCTGAACCTTGTGTTATTGATGCCGTTACTCTTGATGTATGTTTTGCTCCAATATCAATTACATTAGCAAATTCATAGTTACCAGTTGATAAAAAATCTGCATTACTAGCACCAGAATCAAAGAACCTAGTTGTGTTTGCATCAAAATTTCCACTAGCTGAATCGAATAATTCAGAACTATCTAACTCTAAAGCACCATCTAACAATACAACATTTGTTTTTGTTCCACCAAATGTAGGGTGTTCTGCTTGGGTTGTTATGGCATTAAAATTTAAAACACCAGTTACATTAGAAATAATAGCAGTAGCATTTGAACTAAAATTACCTAATTTATCTACAGCCTTTATAAGATATGTTCCTTTTCTTGATGGAACTGATATTGACGTTGCAGGTCTTGATATTTTTTCAACTAATGCAACCGAGTTTTGCCAATCTGCTGTACCATCTAATTCTTCCGAAAATCTAAGATTATAATAAGCTAAATCTAAATCAGTTACAGCTTCCCAAGATAAATGTGCTTCTTGACCAGAAACATTACATGAAAAATCTGTTACGTCACTTGGAGGTGCGATTGCTCCAACAATAGTTCTTTGAGCAGAAACATAAGTTGAAGAAACACCTGCTGTATTAACTGCTTTAACTCTTACATCATATATTGATTGGTCAACAACATTTAAAACCCTATGATTAAGACCAGAACCTTGAGCATAAATAATAAAATCAGATTCAGAACTTAATTTATATT
>Ga0098055_1000421_pt1 | contig 25906 bp, 31 predicted proteins | sample 17_taG_FD_75107 | JGI IMG/M metagenome (GOLD analysis project Ga0098055, IMG submission 75107) | Marine viral communities from the Subarctic Pacific Ocean - 17_ETSP_OMZ_AT15314 metaG | ecosystem: Environmental > Aquatic > Marine > Oceanic | place: Pacific Ocean | collected 2015-01-18 | reverse complement strand
ACCGACTACAGGGTTCTTTGTAGCAGGAGCAACAGTTACACCTGAACCACCATTACCAGATTCATCACCATTGTCCAGTGCCTGACCAGCAGAAAATCTAACAGGAGCAGCACTTGAAGTGGCAGTGCCAGCATTAATGTATTTAACGTAAACTGTAGCAGGATCACTATCTGTTTGTTCTACAACTTCAAGAACTTCAGCCTTCACACCATTGCTGGCAGTAGCAGTCAGAATGTCACCGGGATAAACAGAAGGAGATGCATCAGCAAGTTTAACAAACTCATAAGCATCATCTACCATTAATCCACCGGGGTTTACAACAGCACCTTCTTTAAAGATGTGTCTACCAAGTCTACCTAGTTCTTTCTGGATGATAGTTTGCATCTGTGTAAGTTCTCTGGCTTGCAGTGCACGACCGGAGTTAAACAGAATACGATGATAGTTATCACTATCTTTGTAGTCATCCTTATAGGTAGTAGCAAATGTATTTTCGTTAAACGTATTTGGCATTTCTTATTTTACCTTTTAAAACTGCACAATCATTTTAATATCTTCAGTACCAACACTACTGCGAAGGATTGCGGCTCTGTTCTCAATATATAGCACCTCTCCACTGAAAGGATTGACTTCACCATTAGAGTCTGATACAAAAGCAGCAGCAGTTCTGGTTCCTAATGAGTCATTGATTGCAACATCAGCAGAGCTAAATGCTAAGTAACCTGTGTTGTCGTTTTGGTGATAGGAAATTTGTGGACCATTAACTTTATCTACATATACCTTTGCACCTGTATTATCACCTACCAGAAGATCATCTGCCTCAATACCTGTTGTAATAGCAGAGTCTAATGTAAGAATTCTAAGTGCAGAACCAGTAGTTGCAGTAAAGTCTGAGTCCGCAGCAGACCGACTTGTAGGGATAGTTGGGTTTCTAATCAGACCTACTTGTCTGAAATCATTGTTAATAATAAAATCACCATCACCCGCTTCACCTACAATCTTTGCATTAAACATAAGTGACCTTGATCTAAGGTCTTCTCTAGCATCAGCACCAATACCCTTCTTAGAGATAACAGGTCTAATTACAGCACCTGTACCTGTAGAGGTATTGATTTTAACATTAGCAAAGTCATATCCTGAACCAACTGGAATTGCCGTAGAGTCATCAATCTCTACTTTTCTGATAACACCAGATACAGGATCAGCCGTTAACTTAGCTCTAGCAAAACTACCGTTACCCTGAATAGTTACAGTATCACTAACAGCATATCCAGAGCCGGGAGAGACCACTTTGTATCCAATAATAGAACCCGGAATAGCAGCATTCTGAACATTTTGCTGTGCTGTCTCAATAGAGGTAAGCACTCCACTACCAACAAATTCTACTGGAATAAAGTTAGCAGAACCAAACTTACTTAGTCTCAAAGCAGACTGTGTGTAAAGATACTTCCAGATATATCCATCTGCTGTAGCAACACCGGGGTTAGTAGTAGTAAGTGTTGTGTCCGGGTCAACACTAGAAGGCTGTGGAGTGCCAGTGGCATCTTTACCTTGTTGCAAACAAATGTAAACTCTGTTTGATGCAGTCATTACATAGTACTGACCATTTGCACTTGTACCAGTTGCAGTCTTTTCGTCACTATATGCCTGATAGGTTGTACCAGAAGCCCAATTGTATCTAGGAGCAACATAGCTAACATCAGTAGTCTTAATGACAGACTGAAGATTTGCCCTAAAGTCTCTTTCTTCTCTATCTGTCGGAACTGGTGTTGGTGGAGTATCGGTAATATTCCATTGATCAGATTTACCAATACCAATATAATAGTTGCTTGCAGAATCACCTACATCAGCAATTAATTCTGATACAACTACTTTTTTTAAATCATCGGTTACGATTGCTACCATGTGTTTTTACTACCTATTTTAACCAATTCCAAATTTACCAAGTTTGTCCGAATCTTTGCTAACATGCCATTGGTCCCCGTCCCAAATTGTTTCAAAGTATCCGTTACCTGTCATTTCTACAAAACCAGAACCACCGTCTGGATGCGCAAAGTATGTAAGACCGTTAGGCCACTGAATAGTTACTGTACTTGCACCACTCTTATTAATAACCTTCTTTACTTCACCAACCTCAAAACCTGTGCCAAAGAAGTTGAAAGTATGAGACGTTGCTGCATTAATAATATATAATGCTGCACCTGAATCAAATACGTCATCAACATCTGTCATGTTTTGTACGTTGTATTTAATCCTACCGTCAAAACAAATAACACCATCATTCTTTGGTTTAATATTTACACCTACATCTGTACCACCCTCTGCTCCAATAGTTGGAGAGGAATCTGTAGAAGTAATTTTAAGATAATTAGTAGGTGTTCCATCTGTAGACAATTGAACAATTGGCTGATCACCAGAGTCACGAATAATAGTCTTCATCTTAGGATCATTTAACGTAATGCCACTAAAAGTAGCATTAGTTGTGATGCTATAGTTTCCTGTAGATAACAAGTCACTATCAATTAATCTTACCCAACCATTTGTGCCACCTGCTGCCACAGCCCTTTCTTCGTCTTCTAAGAACCCAAACATACCATTATATACAGTAGAAGAAGGAAGTACAGATGCATTAGCAAAGGAGTTACCAAAGTATAGTGTTGCAGCAACACCAGTAGGAGAGTCTGCAAGATTAACGTTTCTACTTCCTGCTGTACCTTCAATGACGACAAGCTCACCAGTCTTGTTAGGAAGACTGACAACCTTATTACTCATAAGAGCTGAGTCTAGCAGTCCTAAAGTAACACTGAAGTTAGAGTCATTGGAAAAAATGATACCAGTGCTATCAAAACTAATATTATTACCAAGTGATGTGCTATCACCACCTAGTGCAGAATAAAGTTCTGTAAAGTTATCATTAATCTTAGTGCCAGCACCTCTAAGGGTATCACCTGTGCCATCATTTGCTGCTGCACCAATTGAAATGTTTTGTCTTGCCATGTTACCTACTCAGTAAATGAATTAATAATATTTATACCAGAATTTAAGGAACATCAGTTCCTACACTATCATAAAACGGAAATACACCTTCATCCATTGTCTGTATGGTATCAGACATAAAGATGCGGGTAAGTCCAGAGTTAGCCGAGTCAGCCGAATCATCAAAGGTCGGTGAATTAGTATTTAGGATATCTGCAATAGATGCATAGTTATCATAGGAGTCACCAATACCATTGATAGAATCATTATAGAAATGAATTTCTCTGTCAGGATAGTATCTTGTATTAGTTGCACTATCAATACCTGTGAGACTGATAGTTGGAGAAAGATTAAGATCAGCAGAAAATTCAAAGGAAGTTACTGCAATATCACTATCTACCAGAGCCAGAGGCATACTTGCTGCTAATTGAGAGTTTGTTGGTAAAAGTTCAAACAGTGTTTCTGTAAAGATTGCAAACCCTGCTGGATGTAGATAGTTCTTATAGAAGTTAAACCATTCTGTAGGGGGAACGTTAGTTCTTAATAGAATAGAGTATACCTGATAGAAGTAAGAGTCCTGAATAAATCTTAAAGATTCTGCCCCAATCTCTGACTGACCAACAATAAACATAGAGTTTCTAGGTAGAATTTGCTCTACATCCGTACCTTGGAAATATCTAAAGAATGAGTCAATAGATATTTTTGTACCCTTACTATTGAGAAGTCCCGGAATTTGAAGGTAAGCAAATCTAGGAGAAGGGAATGTATCTGTGCTAAATGTTTTCTCTTGAAACAATAGGTCTAAAAATTCATCATCAGTTGAGCCGGGGTCACGAATAGTAAACATCTTTTTAAGATTGTGTGTCGGATGTCCATCACTATCTAGGTAATCATAATATGCTTCTAGAAAATCTATAAGTTTAGGATACTGCTCTTTAAAGTGTTCAGGAACAACTGTCTTGACTTGCGGTTGATGCAAGTTAGCTTCAAGTCTATTAAAGTCAGTTAAGGTTCTTTCATTAGACATTTTAGTTGGTCACACCCGCAACAGCAGTAGCAGCATTAACATCTGGAATAGCAGATACAAAGTTATTCCCCAAAGTAATCAGAGTATTTCTCAAAGGCTTAAAGTTAGTGTCATCAGCAGGAGTTGCTGTGATGTTTAAGTATCTAGCACCTGAAGTAATAGCTTGTGGTTGGAAACCAGACAAGGTAACTGTACCAGTTGTAGGTTCATAGCTACCAATATTGTCAACTACTACTTTACCATTTTGGTCAATAATCTGAAGAGTTGTAGAATGACGAACCTTGTTGCGCAAAGTACAAGTAATATTGTTAAAAGTAAATCTATCACTACTAATTGTAGATTCTGTCATCTGTGGTGCCTGAATAGAATTCAAGAAATTGATAGTATAGTCGGCACGAATAATATTATCTGTATTTGGGTTTCTAGATGGAGTAAATCTTGCAGTCATCTTTAACTCTAACTTAGTACCCAAAATAGACGAGTCAGAAGTATCAATCGCAGAAGCAAGTCTTGACTTGTGAATTACATCATTAAACTTACCAGCATTAGTAGCAAAGTAACTTTGAACAAAGTTTCTAATCTTGTTTTCAAGAGCTTGTCTTGTTAAGTTAGTTAATCCGCTATTATACCTACATGTTGATGTTACGTCAAGGTAAATAAATGTTGGGTCAACAAATTCTGTCTCAATACCAATAATAGACAATGGATTTGTCAGGTTTTGAATAATAACTGCCTCTGTTGCTACCTGTTGTGCAGCAGATAGAGTATCCTCATAAACCAGAGACACTAAAACTTTACCATACTTTGCAGGTACATTGTCTTCACCACCCCATGCGTTGATTGACTTAATACCCGGAACACCATTGGCAATAATACCAAGATAGTCACCAGCAGCAACAAATCTGTTCTGCGCAAGATAAGATAGTGGCGCATTCTGTCTAATAGATTCAATACCCTCTTTATCTGCACCAAAGGAAGACTTTGCATAGGTTGTTACATTTAGATTGTATGAAACATTATTTACACTAAGAGTAGATGTAGGTGTAAAGACAGAAGCACCATTAGCATCTAGACCATTTGTTCTCAGGTATGTAATACGGATTGCCTGACCGTTTTCAGGGTTAACACCTGTAAGACCCCCCACACCAAAGTTAAACTCCCAATAACCATTGTAGCTTTCTAAAGGAAGATAGAGTGCAGTAGTAGAGGATACAGTGTTAATAATGTTACCACCAGTTGTGGCATTAGCACTAAAATATGTGGTAAAGGTATCAGAGTTAATATCCTCATAGACTTGTACACCAACTGTAGTCAGGTCAAGATTAGGATCAGGAACAACATATACCTGCCTGTCCCCTGTAATTTCTGCAATAAATGTCTTGACAGTTATCTCACCTTCCAGAACAGTAATGTAGGGATTGCCAAGCTGGTCTACAAATGTATAGATACCTGAACCTGTAGTATCATATCCAATATAATCAATCAAGGTTCTAAACGTGTAGCTTTCACCATCAACTTGTGTGGTAAACGTAGTTCCCGCTGGAAGTGTGATATTAGCAGGTTTTGATACCGCAGAAGAAAGGTTGACACTTACTGTTAATTGTGCACGGGATGCTGTCTTAGACCTTGGGATATATCCAAATGAAAGAGACTGGTTAACCAGAGATGTTCTAAGCTGTGCTGTAGGGAGAAATGCCTCATTCAATGCAAAGTTTGCAATAAGACCGTTAAGGTGTGTATTGTATGCCAAAACATCCATGATATTAGAAATACCAGAGCCTTCAAAGTCATAGTCAGAAAACTCAGACTTTGACTTAAAATAGTTTGTCAAAGACGTTTTAATATCATCAAAATTTAAATCTGATGGTGTAATCGTGGTTGCCATTCTTATCTAATCCTTGAAATAGAAGTCTCTAGTGATACAATCTCTTCTGTGTCTACAACCTGAAATTCTACAGTTACTCCCAGAAAATTTCTGTCAGGTTGTTCACTTACAATCACATTAAGAACTTTTGCTCTAGGCTCAAAATCTCTAATTGCATCTTTTACTGCGTCTGCAATGAAGAATTCATTTTCATCAACAGTATAGTTATCAAATATCTTAGACCTTAAATCTGCACCAAACTTTGGCCGAAAAGGTCTCTCTCCGTAGTTTGTCTGTAGAATTGTTTTCACAGACTGTTTGACCGCAGCAGCATCTGTTTTCTTAAACACATCACCAGTGCTTCTAGCAGTGAATGTTAAATCAATATCACTGTAGTTCCTTACCCGTGTATTGATAATAGCGGGTCTGTTTAGGTTACCGTCTTCAATTGAGAATGCTTTTGATACTGCCATTTGTCTTCTTTTTTATTGAGGTATTATTTTATTTATATTGGAAATGCCCTAAACCACCTTTGATAAATGGCCTGAAGTTAATATCAGTGCGAACCCGTCTTTCAAAATTTCCTCTGTAGTAGTAATCTACATTGGGCATAACAACAATAATTTCTGCATGATATTCTCTTGTCGGGTCAAGGAATTCTATATTGTCATGTCTGTTAGCATAGCGGTCTTCTGTTAACGGTTCCATGCTGTCAAAGTGTAAGATCAATCCCTGAAACAGATGATTGTCTTTCCAGTAGTTTGCCAACTCAAATGTAGCCTGTGGATCATTCTTACCCTTATTATCCAAGACTTCATAGACAACTGCCCTGCCCTTGGTCTGCAAGTCTCTAATGTCTCCTGAAGTCAATGTCTCAGTGTCTTGCTTCTTGACCAGACCATCAGAAACAAATAGACTGTAGTTTCTAAATTTTGCTTGGTTTCTAAATCCTTCAATCAAAGGGACTTGACAATAAAGATTTTTTGCAATCTCTTTTCTGTCTGCCTGTGATAAGTGATTGAGTGTACCCTTACTGCCCGGTGCATTAGCAAACATAGACAAAGGAATGCCTTGCCCTAGTTTTGTTCCTGAATTGATTGTTGGAAGCTTGAGTGGATCATAGACTGGATCAGGTAGAATTGCCTTTAAACCAAGGTTCTCTTTGTACCGTCTTGGCTTTTTAGACTTGATAAATGAATCCTTAGAATACTTTGCTCCTGCTTTAGAACCAAAGTATGTTCTCAGTCTCCTTGCAAGAGGAACAAAGTAATCCCCACCAATAAGGTTCTTGGCAAATGCTGCTCCTACAAGAACACCGTCTTCTCTGTTGTTTGGATCTCTCAGCAGACTTCTGACTTCTCTAGGGGAAAGTTTATTAATATTAAATTTTAGCATTATAACCATCCCTTACTGTTGCCCAAGTCATAGGCATTAGACCATCCCTGATCTGACAGGCTGAACTTTCTGCCCGTCTCATGGAAAGACATTGCTTTGGCAAGTTTGATTGTACCTGCCTTGGTACTGGTATAGAACGAAACATTTTTAGAGGTATCAATGCCTTGTGCTTGCAGACTGGAAAGATAGCTGTTAACATTATTACCACCAGACCATGTATTGATTGCACCTGAAATAGATTCATTTCTATAGTACTTACCTTCTTTCAACAGAGCCATGTGTGCCGCAGCACCCTGCTCTTTTGTTGCAAATCCTGCAATAGAGTGACCACCACCAATACGATCACTATTAGAAACAGCCCCATACTTCTCTTGCCATGAAGCAGGATACATACCACCCGGATTGTTGTATCTTTCAGTAGCAGGGTCATCTGGATTAAAATCACCAACGCCCGACCTACCCTCTCTAGTGGTTGTAGTAGGTGCTGGATCGTCACCAAATGTATCTGGTCTTTGTGCAGTATTAGAAGATGAACCAGAAGACTGAACTTCACTCTTAACACTACTGGAAATTCTACCATCATCTACATCAATATTACGGATACCAAGTGTCTTTGTCTTGGTCAGACCTTCTGTCAGGTTTGCAGTTGTCGGCATAGCAGTCTGTACTGCATCAGGATCAGTGTCTGTAGCATACCTAGCCCTTTCTGCTGTACCAATAACATCACCATGATATGTCTTAGCATACATAACCATGTTCTGCCCACCAAAGGTGCCTGTATTGCCCACTACAGAAGTACAAAGACCAATTAATCTGTTAGTCATAGCAGAACTGGTCATAGTGCCTTCTGCTGTCAGTCTCATGTCATCACCAGCAAAAATATCAATATTGTCTTCTGCTGTAATACGAGTATTCTTTTTAGAAACAAAATGACTGTTTCCCATACTCTCTACAGTGTAGTTACCCAGAACAACTTCAGACTTACTGCCCTGTGTAGTGACAACTCTGTCCCCTACAAAGTTTTCAATCTTCTCTTGTCGGATTTCTTCAATCTGTTTACCCGTTGTAGTCACAGTAAAGTTAGTACAGGCAATATTAAAATCACCATCCACATTCAAATTCAGGTTGCCTTTGTAATGAACATCACCATTACCATTTACAATCATTACAAAATCATCACCAACCAACTGAACCTGTCTACCTACAGAATTGATAAGGAATGTAGTTGCATCCTGTGTGTTAGGATACATCTCAATACCACTACCATCCTTGTGTACAAAAGAAAGACGTTCTTCACCGGGAGTATCATCAGTCTCTATTCTGTGACCAGATGAAGTTTCTTCTACCTTATTATAAGGATACTTGGGTTGCCAGTCTGTTGATACTAGCTCAAGGTTCTCTGTCCCATCAGGTAGCTTAACATAAGGCTCCCACTCTTCTCTAGATGCTTTGTTAGTGGTTGCAGCACCTCCATAATCAGAACGTGGAAATTCACCATCCGGGTCTTTAAAGCCAGTAGACATTATCTGAACCCTCTTCTTCTACTTTCACCGATTAGCTCATAGATGCTCAAAGACCCTTTGGCTCTTGCATCAGCATTTCTCAGTGTATTTCTTTTACCAAAACTTTTCTCTACATACCGTACTGCATCAAAACCCGGATCAGGTGCATAGGGATTAATATCAGAATGACCAAAGACCTGCCCACCCGGAAGGATAGTATAGAATGTCTTCAAGAATGCTCTGAGAGTTTTCCACTGATTAGGTGAACAAGTATCAATATCATACTCACCATCTTTCATGCCACCTACCATAGCAACACTGATACTAAATGGAACATGAATATCTACAGGAGTAAATGGTGGTTCTTCATTAATACCTTTATTAATCTGTATACGTCCATCTCTAAGAATCAGAAAATGATAGTTAACATCCAATTGTTCATATGACTGACTATACCAATCAAGCAATCCAGCCCTGTCTAAATTCTGCTTGAAGTCTGTGTGAGTATTGCATATAATAACCTGTGTATACTCCCTTCTGGATGATCTAAGGTATGCTTCTATTTCTTCAGGGGTTTCAATATAATCACCCGGTTTAGCAGTCAGAGCATCAAATACAGGTGAAATATCATCACCCATAAAATCAGAAGATAAGGTCTTTACATCAGGATTAAACCTGTCAGCAAAGTTAACCTTTCTCTTTACGGTTACAATTGGATCACCTACTGCCATTACCTCTTAGCCCTTCTAATACCTTCAAGTCTATCAGTAGAGTATTTTCTGATACTCACACTGTTGCCTTGGTTACCACCAAGAATATTTAACGTACCATCAGCATTGACAGATTGAACAAATCCAACATGTCCTCTCCAATCACCCGGTGTACCTCTATCAAATACAGCAACATCACCCGGTTTAACATTTCCAAGTCCACTAGAAATATCTACACCCTGTCCCCAATTTAGGAATGACTTGGCATTAAGTCCACCTGTAGGTTGCAGCCCTGTAGATGCTACTACAGAGTTAGCAAATGCAGCACACCATGCAGTCTGTGCAGGATTGATACTGGTTCCTGTAGAAGCTTCAAAGAATTGTCCCAGAACAGCAGCGTGTGCAGGGTTGTTTTCATTAGCACCTAAGAATGCAGATGCAACGTCAATTGGATTAGATGCAGCAAGCATACCATCAATGTCTACACCAGAATCTCTAAGATTATCAAAGGTCTGTTGTAACGTATCTCCATATTCAAATCCTTCAATAGAAGAAGGATCATCAATACCAAGTGCATTCAAGATATCTTCTTGTACTTCTTCATTAGTAGCAGCATCAAACTCAGCATCAGAATATTCGTTGCCAGCGTCACCCAAATCTCCTGCTGCATTAGTTCCACTATTACCACCACCTGTATTGTTACTGTACTTGACATTCTGGTTTCTGGCATAGACAACACTGACATTACAGAACATACTGGAAAGCTGTGAAGCATATGTGCCACTTGTAGTGATAAGTGTAGTACCGTCCTGTAGGGTTAGCTTGCTGGACTTTGAAGTTCTACTTGCATCCTCAAAGGTTCCTGTCTCTGCTCTAGCTGCACCGGGCGGAACACCATTAGGGGTTAACGATTTGTTAGAACCGCCTTCCTGTGAACTATTAGTACCGGGGGGACCATAGTTAGGCTGATCATTATGTTCCACCTTCTCATTATTAATGATTGCAGTACCGCTACCTGCTGGTCCATAGATAGGTTCATCTTGTACATCAAACTCATCACCGTACTCAAAGGTCTCATCTTCACCTGCATCAGCTTGACTGGTCTGGTTATCTAAAATTCTACTAGTAATTTGTTGCTTAGATTCAAATTCTGTGGCAGGTTTTCCACCATAATCAGCAATGTACTTGCCAACGTTGACGCTAGGGTCACTCATAAAGTCAAGGGTCACCCACGATGTGTTTTTTATTCTATCATATTCATTTGGCATTATGCAGTATTCCTTTCTAGAAAGTCATATGCAAGGTCAATAGTCTTATCAATGTTTGTTGTGTCTTGAAGTATATATTCATGAATTAGCTGTGCGGCCTTTTCAATTGTCTCTGCACTTTTTAATTCTGTGCCTCTAAGATTAGTTTTTTCCTCTAGCATTTTAAGTAAATAGTCAGTCTGTACACCAACATCATTTACATCTAGATTATTAGCAAAGCAGTATGCTCTATATCCCACAAGCATAAATCCAGTAAAATTAAACACACCAAACTTTTCATCTGTAGGATAGGCTACACATCCAGCAAAGGGAGATGGAGTAAACTCATTCTTAGGTGCACTTATGGGAAATTTATCAGGGGCAATTCTAACCATACCTTAACTCCTAAATTGAACCGATACTAGCCAAAGTTGCTGCTGCCATAACACCATACCCCTTTTCAGTAGCTTTCTGGAAAATAATTACTCCACCTGAGTATTCTATTCCAAATAAGTCATCATCAATCTTAACAGCACCTACAGTATCACCAGCACCACCAATAGAACTTTCAATTTTAGCAGGTTCAATTTTAACTTCTGGTGTAATATCTTTACCGGATTCCTGTTCAATCTTTGGAATCGTACCTATGATTAATGGGTTCTGAGAATGTTTACCGTCCATAAACATACCAAAGACCATTGCTCCCTGCTCAATCCCTGTAGGGCTCCTGCCTACACCAGACACACCACCATATGTACCGGGAACCAAAACTGTTGCCCAAGGTAGCTTTTCTGTAGGAACATCTGACAAATATGCATTGTGTGTTCCATAAATTCGTACTCTAACCCTACCAAGCTTTTCAGGATCATTCTTATTATCTTCTACAATGCCAACAAACCATCTGACATTATCCCCATAAAATTCTTTTTGTATGGTCTTGTATAAATCTGTCATTATGCTATATTAACCTTTTCACCACCAAGATTATTATTTGTACTAGTCTTAGTTGCTGTTACTGTTGATGTTAATCTGTTATCAAAAATAGTATACATGACTTTCTGAATAAGGTACTCACCAGACCGCTTCTTATCTTTCATTTGCTCTGGTGATACTTTTTCTTCTGCTGGAATATCTTTTGTAATATATACATCTACTGTCTTACCTAATTTATCAAATCCTAAGTCAATCCCGTTTACTGCAAAAGTAATAGGCTGTTGATCTAAGAAATTATAAATTCCCCTTGACTCTGCCTTTTTAAGATGCATCTCAATATCATCTTCTTCAAGGAAAGAGTACATGTCATCAAACAGCTTTCTAGTTGCTACTTGGCTGGTGTAGGTGTTTTGTCCTTTGTGGTAGGGTCTACCAATCGTAAACTCTTCATCATAATTGTACTTGGTGGAGCCATTTGGCTTAGGTAAGCTGCCATAAGGTTTGGTAAAATCATAGATGGCTTCTTCACCCCCTTTTTCGTATGTGTCAATAAAATGGTAATATCCACCATAGACATTCTTAACCATAGCAAATAAAGTGTCTTCATTGTTTGGTATAGAATAACTCAGAATTTTCTTTTTCAAGATTTCACGATCTTCTGGACCACCGGGTTCTGGTGTACTCACACTAGCAAAAATGTATGGATCACCAGCATTGAATGCCCCTTGAGACAGAAGTGTGTTTACATCTTTTAGCTGTAGTGTATCTTCTGACAGACTAGAATAGAATAAGAACGGTATGCCCTCACCTGTAGAGCATCTGGTCACCATCCAGTTAGCCGCTTCAAGTGGAGACACAGTGAATGGGAATACCACTCGCATTTGGCTTTGTGTGGTAGAGCCTTCTACAGATACACCTACACCTAATTGCTCTTGACATACCTGTGTGCAAATGTCATCAGGTTTTCCTTCATACACCTTGCTAAATCTAGTGCTGTTACTGAGCATAGCATGCTCTTCAATAAGCTTTACAATAAAACCAGATTTGTCATCACCGATTTTTTGCCCATATTCAATACCCATACAGATAAATTCTTTATTAAAGACAACTTTTTCATCCTTGTCAATAATAGCAATAATAACTCTTTCCTGCCCCTGAAAGTGCACAGCGTTAGAAGCATTAGCAGAATCAACAATAACTAGCTGTGCTGTGATGTACGGCAAAGAAATGTTTTCAAAAATAGAAACCTGTAGGGTAATAGCAGTAATCTCTGATGTTTCATATCTTGGAGATTCTACAAATACTCTGGTGGTGCCTACATAGGAAGGATGATGCCCGGTATTACTCATTAATAACTAGAGCCTCCGCTGCTACTTGCCACAGTATTAGAAGCAGATGCTGTAGGAACAGATGGATTTGTTTTGAATGTAGAGTTGCCCGATACATTACCTGATCTAAACTCAACTTCAGCATTAGGATTTTCAATCAAAGTTTTTCTAACCTGTCTTTCAAATTCATCTATAATGTCCGGCTTCAAGACTTTAATTTCTCTAAGTTCCTCATTTTCTTTTTGATATCTCTCCAAGAAAGTTACCGGAGTAATTGTAGCAGGAACAAGTGCATCATAATTAGACGCAATATATGTTTCAAATTCATTCTGTACATAGTTAAATGCAGAGTTTGCGGTGGATACTGTATCTGTTGTTTTGTCAGTCAAGAATGGAGACTCTGGTATTGCAGTACCAGTAAGACCAATATTTTTGTATGCAACAAAGTTTCTTTCATTAGCATTCAAAGTATCATTTGCAGTGATTGTATCAAATGCTAAACCTGCATAAATACTGTCAAGAACTGTGGTCATGTCAACATCAACATTTGATCTAAATTCAAAAGCAAGATACTGAGGAACAGACTGGTCCGCACCGTATAAGTTTAATTGATTATCTACCAGAGTAAAGGTATGGTAGACAATAGTAGTGGGTGGAGTGCCACCAGATGCTAGAATAGAATTGACAATTGCTGCAAGCTGTACCCCCACAGCAGTCAGTCCAACTCCGGTCAGTCCTAATACCCCACCAAAGAAATTAGTTTGCAAGTCTCCAATAGTATACTCAGTATCTGTGGCAAATTGTAACTGAAGTGCACCACCAATAATCAAAGCAGAACCACCCGGAAGAATATTTCCAAGAACTGCCTGTGTTGTTACCTCATTCAAACTAAAGTCTGTGTAGATGGAAGTTTGGTTAGAGATTTTAATCTTGTCAATAATAAAGTTGTCTGGATCACTGGTATCACTACCGTTCCATCTTACTTCATAGGATACTCTCTGAGTAAATGGTGCACGGGGGGAAATGTCAACATAATTACCATCAGCATCTTCATAGTGATGCTTTGAATTATATTCTTCTGATTGAGCATCAATAACAATAGATTTAGACGTATCATTCTCTACAGTCGTAATAGTTTCAGCAGCCTGAAAATCAGCAGTGTTGGTCTGGTCTACAATAATCTGTCCAAAGTCAGGTCTTCTTCTGAGGATAGTTCCTGTTGCACCTGAAGTTGTTCCTGTTACTGTGCTGCCTACTAAGAATTGATTAGATAGGTCTGCTCTGGTAGTCAGGGTTGTATGTGGATATTCTTTCTTTGCCTTTTCATCTAACTCTGAATTAGAGAGAGGCCACCCACGTCTTTTCAGGTCATCATTTAGATTATAGAATGTCCAGTAATAATCTGCTGTGTCATAAAGAGTATATGATACTTGATCTGGTCTATCGCCATTTCTAATATAATATGTCTTGTAAAAAGATATATCATCTTTTACCCTGTCAAGCATATCTACATATGCACCAAGGTCTACAAATTCTGTAGGTGTTGCATTATCTGCAAAAGGATAACTAAGTCTAGGGTAGTCTGTAAAATATGCCATTAGTACCCTTCCTGCACATCTGGTTTAGCCAGTGGTCTTTCTTCTACAAATCCAAGAGAAATCTGTGTCTCATTAAATTTACCATCACTGAAGAAAGATGAAGACCTTGGGTTAAATGTTGTATTCACACTCTGTAAGAAGCAATCAAGAATCTTAGGTGGTTGTGACATTTCATCTCCACCATACTTAAATGTAATTGTAAATCTATTAGGAAATCTATAGGCATACTTGCCACCAGAAACATAATCGGGGTAAGCATTCTCTCTAAAGAAGTCTACAATACCTTCAATCATTTCACCCTCTGCTTTACTAGCAGGGCTTAACATAAACGAGAAACCAAAGTTTCTAATAGAAACATCTCTAAACACAGAACGTTTGTGTGGGTTTGCTGTAACACCACTACCCAATGCAATACCAGAAGAAATAGCCTCTGATGGAATCAGTCCCTGTGCTAACAATGATGCAAATGGTGCAGCATTATCCGCAAGCATGTTTTTAACATTTGATCCTAGCATATCTCGCTGCTTCATCAGGTTAGCAGCCTTAGTCTGGATATTAGCCATGGCTGCCTGTCTGAGTGCAGGATCAACAGCAGCATTAGCAGCATCCCCTGAAAACTTAGTAAGACTCATCGCAGCCATACCCGCAACACCTAAGTTAACATTATCATAATTAATCTGGTCATTAAATGTTAATGCTTCTGGCATATACAGAATACACTGTCCACTACCTTCACCTTTTGCTTGGAAGATAACCTTTGCAGCATACTTTTCATCTTCTACAAGAGGAAATTTTAATCCACTAGCCATTAGTGTTCCTATAAATATTTAAAGTTTATAATTATTTATATGGTGCTATGAAAACTTACAAAGGTAAATATAAAGTAAAAAAACCCAAGAAGTATGATGGTGACCATACACAGGTTATTTATCGTTCAATGTGGGAAAGATTTGCTTTCAAGTGGTGTGAAGATAATCCTGATATTAAATCATGGTCTTCTGAAGAAACTGTGATACCATATATCAGCGCAATAGATAACAAATATCACCGTTACTTTGTTGATTTAAAACTAAATATGAAAGACGGTAGAACTATTATTGTAGAAATTAAACCAGATAAACAAACTAAACCACCTAGCAGCAGAAGACGAACAAAGAAGCATATTAGAGAATCATTAGAGTATGTTAAAAATCAATGTAAGTGGAATGCTGCTGTTGCATATTGTAAAGATAATGGATATGAGTTTCAAATCTGGACCGAACACACACTAAAGCAAATGGGGATGAAGTTCTAAATGGCAGGACTATTTCAAAAACTAGAGTTTGAAGCCTTTCGTAAAGGGATTACTCCTAGAAGTAAAGAGTCCCGTGCATGGTTTATGAACAAGGCAAAGAACTTGAATGTCAGTAGAAGTAAACTGATGAAAGAAGAACCTATTGAACTGCGTAGTCGTCCTGCTGTGGGTAAAATGTATATGTATTTCTACGACCCTAAGCACAAAGAGACACTGCCATACTACGATAGATTTCCTCTTATTATTATGGTAGGTCCAGCACCTAAAGGTTTTATGGGACTGAATTTACACTATTTACCACTTGATGTTAGAGCAAAATTCTTAGATGCACTGCTTGGCACTATAAATAATGAAAGATATGATGAATCTACTCGTTTCAGGTTATCCTATGATATGTTAAAACGTGCATCTAGATTAAAAGCATTTAGACCTTGTTTAAAGAGATACCTAAGTTCTCATGTGCGTTCTAGACTTGCATTAGTGCCAGCACCCGAATGGGAGATTGCTACATTCTTGCCGACAGCAGACTTTGAAAAGGCAAGTAGCAGTGAAGTGTACAGAGACTCTAGAAGAAAGATGAGAGCCTAATGGCAACTATTGAAGATTTAAAAGGTATATTTGCCGGAAAACCACCTGCACAGCCAGACAGATACCGGATTAAAATTGAAGGTCTCAACAGAGATGGTGATACTTTGTGTCAGGCAGTAAACCTTCCGGGTAGGCAGATTACAACTAATCCTAGAACTATTGGTATGCTGACACAGAAAATGCCTTATGGGTTTATCTTTGATGATGTTAGTCTGACGTTCTTATTGGATGGTGAATATACCGTTAAGAACTACTTTGAAGACTGGCAAGAAGATATTATTGGTTTTAATACATATGAACTAGAATACAAAGATACATACACTAAACAGGTAGAGATTGAACAACTGGACAAAGAAAGTGAAAAGGTAATCTATGGCATTAAACTCAAAGGTGCCTATCCTGTTACAATCCTTCCTATCGAACTTGGTGATGCAAACGCCAACCAAATTACACAAGTAAACGTACAACTCGCATTCACTGATTGGGAACGCACTACTTAATGGAGTTATAAAATGGCTTTACCTAAACTTAATGAAGCAATCAAGTATACTACTAAAATTCCGTCAACAGGTAAACAAGTAAAATTCAGACCCTACCTTGTCAAAGAGGAAAAGGTTTTGATGATGGCACTAGAAACTGAAGACAAGAAGATTGCACTAGATGCTATTGCCGATACTATCAATGCCTGTATTGATGAAGATATTAATGTCTATAAACTTCCTGTATTTGATATTGAATATCTCTTCACACAGATTAGAGCAAAGTCTGTAGGTGAAACGTCTACAATTAACATTGCATGCTCTGAGTGTAACACTCCTAATGAGAACAGTGTTGATCTGAGCAAGATTAAAGTTACTGTCCCCAAGTCTATCAAGCCTGTTAATCTTGGTGACAATATGAAACTTAATCTGAAATACCCTATCCTAGCAGAAGTCACAGACACTATGCTGGACAATGAACAGAACAACGCAACTCAGACCCAACAGATTTTTGATTTGATTGCAATTTGTCTGGATACTTTGGAAACAGAAAATGAACTGATTAACTTTGCTGATGAGTCAAAAGCAGAAGTAATGGCATTCTTGGAATCATTCAATAATAAACAATTCGAACAGGTTAGAAAGTTTGTAGAAGAATTGCCTCAGATGAAACATGATATAAAGTTTAAGTGTGATAAGTGTGAACATGAAAATGAAATTACTTTGAAAGGCACCAATGATTTTTTTTAGTATGCCTCTCACATGAAAATCTTGTAAATCATTACACAGTTAATTTTCAGTTGATGCAGCACCATAAATATTCACTGACAGAATTAGAAAATATGATGCCTTGGGAACGTGAAGTCTATCTTGCTATGCTATTGGAATGGTTGAAAGAAGAAGCAGAAAAACAAAAGCAAATGAGACAATAGATGGCTTTAACAGATGTTATTAACAGACTTACAGAAGTCAATGAAGATCAATTGGTAGAAACTCAACATGTTAGAGTTGAGATAGAATCTCTTAGTGATAGAGTAACAGAGCTTCTTGAATTCAATAAGCAAGACAGACTAGAACGTCTTGAGCAAATGCGAGAAGGTGCTAGAGCATTTGAAGCACCTAGTCTTACAGGTGGTGATGCTGGTGTAGGGTCTTCAGGTAGAGGAGGGTCTTCTGGTAGAGGGGGTGGATTTAAACTTCCGGGACTAGGTGGTCTTGGTCGATCCTTAGCAGGTTTCTTTGGTCTCACCGGATTTTTAGCTACACTCAGTGTTTTTGGTGGTAGACTTCTTACTTTGTTCAGAGTAGTTGGTAGATTCCTTGGTCCACTTGGTATAGTTATCACTGCTATTATTGGAACCTTTGCTACTGTAGAAGGGTTTATAAAAGGATATGAAGAAGACGGTATCTTAGGCGGTCTTGAAGGTGCAGTCAAAGGATTCTTTGGTGCCATTGTTGCTGCACCCTTAGACCTTGTTAGAGAAGCAGCAGCATGGATAGCAATGCAACTAGGGTTTGCCAAAGTTAGCACATTCTTAAAATCATTTAGTTTTGCTGAAATCTATGATCAATTGATTACAAGTATCTTTGATGGTGTAGAGAGAATGTTTGATGGTCTTAGAGAGTCATTCACTTTTGATGAAGATGGTGGTAAACTTGGTGCATTAGGTAATTTAATGGATATAGTTTTCTATCCTGTAAACAATGCAGTCAATTTTGTACAGGGAATGTTTGGGTGGGGTGATCCAGATGAGCCATTTAGATTATCCAAGTTCATCTCTGACTCTGTTAAAAGTGGAATGAATCATGCTTTAAGTGTCTTTGGGTTTGAACCTGTAGATACAGAACAAACTCTGATGGATTTCTTGATGGAGACTTTTGATAATGTCTTTGCATCAATTACACAGGTAGTTACAGACTTTGGTAATAGACTTCTGATTGAAGGTGAGATTGTTTTCAGAAGAATTTTGACTTTTATTCAAAACATTCCAGACCAGTTGATGAAGTTTATTTCTGATACCCTAACATTCAAGCTTCCAAAAATTGCTATTCCAAACCCTATCAGGAATATTCCGGGACAACCCCAAGAATTCGTCATCTTTGGTGGGACAGATGAAATCAGAATTCCGGGTGGGGAAAATGCTGCTGCCAATATTGCTGAAAGAAATGCTGCACTAGAAGAAGATATTACAAGACTTCAGGCACAGATTACTGTACCTCCTAATACTTCACCTCAAGCGCAGATTACTGTAGCACCTAATACTTCAGGGATGGTACTGGAAGGTATGAATGGTGCTGCTGGACAGACTGGTGGGGTTCAGGTAGTTCCGGTCCCTGTACCACAACCACAGCCTACACAGGGTGGTGGTGCTGCTGTTTCTGGTGACCAAAATGTCAGTTCATCTACTGCGGCTGAAGTTCCTAATCACTATATGGGAATGCATCCTGATCTGGTTTATAGTGGATCAATGCCAACATCCAGATAGAGAAAACCCCCGGTGGCCAAAATCATACAAAAACCTACCGGGGGTTTAAAAGTCTCTAGTCCGAAAGGAGGGAAAAACCAGAGACTTTTGTTCTAACTTCTAGTCTTCATTTGCGAGACGTGAGAAGTAGGACATAGTATCTTCATCTTCATCACCGTCATCATCAATAGTTGGTGCAGATACTGGTTCCACGCTCTTCATAGGAGCAGTATCAGCAGTTACGGAAAGGTCTTCCTGTTGCTGTGGAGTAAATGTTCCACTCACACCGAGAACAGCATCCAGACGTGCCTTCAGCTCTTCATAAGACTTATAGTTAGATGGGTCTGTAAACTCACCCAATGGATAAACCTGAGAGTAAATCTCTTCTAGTTGTGCATCATCTGCAAGAGCAGAAGTAGATGCAAACTCAGAACGGTCATAGTTACGGTAACCTTCAACATTACGAATCTTCAGTTTAAAGTCTGCACCTTCCCAAAGATCAAATGGATTGATAGGGTCTTCATCTTCAAACTGAGGCTGCATTGCTTCCATCAGCTTGTCATGAATCTTTTTACCGTACTGGTAGAGAAACACCTTGCCTTCATTCTCAGGATTACCTGAGTCAGATACAACATAGATGTTAGAAACATAGTGCAGGCGTCGTTTCTGATCCCGTGCAGTCTGTTTGTCTTCATCCCGACCAGTATTCCACAGCTGTGAATTTAATTCACCTACAGGGTCTTTCTGACCAATAGAGGTAAGTGATTTTTCAATATACCACATACCTGTAGTCTTGCCTTTAAAACCGTGATCCCAGTAACGAACCCAAGGAAGGTCTTCACCTTCTGGTGCAGGAAGGAAACGAATAACAGCATAACCATTACCTGCCTTATCAACAGTAGGTTTCCAGATACGTTCATCTGGACCATTCCGCACATCAGCAGACTCATTAAGTTTTGCTGCTGCGTTTACGAGTTTATCAATGGAAGAACCACGGGACTTTTTAAGATTTGCAAGAGACATATTTTTGTATTCCTTTATATTACTGTAGTATTAATTTTTGTATTCTACTATATTGTTTGTGTGTTGTCAACCATTTTTTTCAAAGGTGATTGAACCTTCATTTACTTCCATCGGTTTCGGGGCATACACATTCCCCGATTGCTGGAAGATTCTCGAAATCGGACTCGTCATTGTTACTGTTGTCCGTTGACTCTGTGGGTTCTCCAATAGGTTCAACATCGGTTGAAGGTTCTCCAACGTCTCCTTCAGATGCTGGTAATTCTGGTTCATCAGGTACAATTTCCTCTTCTGTTCTATCCCATCCTGCACCGACCTTTGCCCGGCCAAGAAGGTCATCTTTGTAAATGTATGAGCATGCACCAATACCTAGAATGACTGCCACAAATGGGATATACATTCCCACTAATTTTAACATAAACTTCCCCAATCTATTCATTTGTTCCTCACAATGGTAGAGTATTAATTCTCTCAAGGAAATTTAAGTTACGGGCTTCTGCCTCTAGTTTATCCTTGATTGAGGTATTTATCAAGTTAGGTAATCGTTCTGGTTCAACTTCTAGTTTACCCATTAAATGTGTTAGTGCATCCATATAAGACTCTCGTTTAGAGAATACATGCTCTTCTACCAATTCACAAAACCTTTTTTTAGTTAGAATTTTATCTGCAAGCATTATACATATCCATTAAACCTTTATAGGTGTTAGTTTCAATAGGACATAACTTATCACAGTTTTTGCAAACTGTCAAGTCTTTTCTGTTACCTTCTACTAACTTAGTTCTATATGACATTAATGTTGGGTTCTCTTCTACATATTCCAATATTGATTCTGTTTTAATATTACCCAAGACTATTCTGTCAAACCAATCATGACAACATAAATTGTAGTCACCATTCCAATCAATCATTAATCTTTCAAAGATAATGTTGCATGTGCCATCACTAAGTTCTTTGGTGATATGTTCTGCATATCCTCGACTAGAGAAGTTCGATCCCCACTTAGTTTGTGTCTTTGTCTCTAATTCTCCATAATCAGGTTTAAACCTTAATTTTATGTGAGGACTCTTTCGGTTTTTATTTTTATTGTCAATAGATTTTTTTAGTTTAGCTGCTTTAACTCTTTGTTTACTAGTTCCATATGGATCATAGGCGGTATCGTAAACATCATAAACTATAACATCTGCTTTGTTTACAGAACCTTTATACTTGCTAAAGTTTTTGCCATTACTAATCAACTTGATAGAGTAATTTCTGTTAGGATCAGCAAATATATCCATTAACTCTTCAAAGTAAATGTTTAGAGTCGGTTCTCCTTTACCTGATATTACAACGTCGCCAGAAAAATTAATTTCATCTAATTGTTTCTTAACGATCCTTGCAATCTCTGGTGTCATATGAACGTTATTGTTTTTGCCTTTAAAACCAAAAGCATGCGGACAAAATGAACACTGTAGATTGCAAAGGTCTGTAAAGTTAAGTTCTACTGATTTTAGTACATTAGTAAAAGTCACTATTTTTCTCGTTTACGAACTCTTGGTATGCATCATTACCATACAGAATTTCATCCATATCATAAGACTGTGCATACTCTAAGTCATAAGAAGCTTGCTTTTCCATTTTCTTTTTCATACGGAATTGCGTATCAAAGTGCTTTTTACGGATTTTGTTTTTCAAAGTTGCCATGCGATATATCCTTTCTGATTATTGCACTACGTTACTGTATATTATTTTTAGTGGGGTGTCAAGTCATTTTTGTATCTTTTTTCAAAAACATCAAGAATTTTTTTCAGTTCCTCTATACCCCAAACATCTACATCTTCATGATCCCAAGGATACTTGACCATAAACAAACTATTTTCATCCAAGATAGGATCATCCAGTCCATCAAATGGAACACCAATTCTCACTGGCATTATGTCAAAAGAGTTATGCTTTCTCTGTGGAATAAACTTGAACTGCCTGACTTCAAAGGTTTTAATTGGATCATGTATCTTTTGTTCCATAATAAGTTCCAGTTCCAGTTGTATATGTTAAAGTAGTAACTGTGCCAGTTCTCTGTACTGCCTTTCCAGCAGCACCACCACTAGCGGTTCCATTCCCACCAGCAGCACCCCAGCCACCACCACCGCCGCTGTAACCTGATCCACCACCATTAGAGTTAGACCCACCGTCACTGCCATCACGATCCTCTTTTTCACGCGCAAAAGAAGAATTTCCTGTTCCTCCGGTGCCAAATGAAGCAGTAACAGTAATTTTATTGCCCCCACCCCCACCAGAGCCAGCACCTGCACCATAGAGAGTTGGACTGCCATCAGTAAAAGTAGACCGTGCAACAATTGCACCACCGCTGCCACCACCAGCTTGACCACCACCAGCATTAGTAAGATTACCAAAGTTAAAACCCAAATTGGATGTTCTAATATTAGTACCACTACTACCAGAACTATTATCTGATTTTGATTTTATTACTTGAGGACTGCCACCACTGGCAGTAGTGCCGTGACCGGGACCAGAAGTCTGACAACCACCACCGTTGCCACCGTTCCATCCACCACCACCCCCTGCTCTTGCGGTAGAGCCATAGTTACTGAGTGTGCCGCCACCCCCGCCACCGCCACCACCAGCAATGTATCCACCTTGTCTATTATCAATAACAATTTTGTTAGAGTTAAACGCAATTCTTATACCAGCATTACCAGCTTGACCAGTTCCACCATTGGAACCACCCGTTCCCCCTCTTCCTGCAATAATTCCTTTGTTAGTGATTGTCAAACTGTTAAAATATCCACCAGTCTGTATGCTATTATTAAAACAAGCATCACTGTCTATGATAAAATCAAATGGAACATTCTGTTCCCCAGCAACAGTTGGAATAAAGGTATCTGCAATATTATAGAGGTTTGGAGATAGAAACTTGCTGAGAGTTACGGAATCACCATCTTTATTTAAATAAAAATTATTGTTTATATTTGATTTGTCTTCAAAAATTTCTACTTTAATAACATTCACAGCACCATAGAAATCAGAAAACTGAATTGTTCCAGAAGTTGGAATATTATCATTTTGCGGAGAAGCGGCGGGCACTAACCCACCGTCCACATAATACTCACTTAATGAGTGTGGTCTTAAAGATGAGGGAGTAGCATTGTCTGTAATAAATTCTGGTACAATATGACTTTCAAATGAAAGTGTGGTTAGTCCACCAGCAGAGTCACTTTTGATTGCCATTATTAATTATCCAATCTAGACTCTAAATCTTCTACCTTGCTAGAAAGTTCTTTGACTGCTTCAATTAGAACAGCAACTAGGTTAGGGTATGACATGGTGTAATAATCATTTTGGATACTGACTACTTCTGGAATAATCTTTTCTACATCCTGTGCAATAAGACCTATTTGCTTCTTGCCTGAAGGGTCAAAGGTATAGCTAACACCCTGCATCTGATTAATCTTTGCCAGACTATCCTTGAGTGGAGTAACATCACTCTTCAGTCTAGAGTCAGATGGTACAAGGTTCTGGAATGCAATAAGGTCACCACCAGCTTGAATAAGACCAGTGACTGTCAGGTTTCCATTAATCTCAGTGTTACTACCAACATCTAGTGTACCAGTAATATCCGCATTACTACCAACATCTAATGTACCATCAATATCAGTGTTTGTTAAAATTTCATAGGTGCTACCGTTTAGCTGTGCACCATTAGTGAAACTACGACCATTTACATCAGTTTTATTTTCAACTGCCATGCCACAACCTTAAATGTTAGAATATACTATATTTATAAGGTATCTAAAGGTTGATAGTAGTCATAGACACTTTCGGCATAATGCATCTTGTCATCATAGATATCAATAATTTTATTAATATTATCACATCCTCTACTAGAATGTACTGCTGCCATACCTTCATACTGCTGCACAAGAATACCTAGTTTGTATGCTTCTATGTCTTGCTGTGTAAGGTCTACACCTTCCTGCTCTGCTGTATAAAGCATAAACGAGTCAAAGATTCCATTGAATGCTAAGACTCGTTCTTTATTGGTTTCACCGCACTCTAAGATTTCTGCTGCAATCAAGGTTGCTATGTCAGAAAACTCTGTAATCATATCAACCTTGTTCATTGCTTGGCTCATAGCAACATTAGGTATCAAAGCAAACAGTGCTGCCATGAGATATTTCATTTTAACTCTCCCTAAAAACTTTGTGTATATCCCTTAGCAAGTTCTTTGCCTTATCGGGTTTACGTTGAAAAATATTACGACCTACAATCATGCCGTATCCACCTGCCTGTGCAATACGTTCTGCATAATGAATCATGTGGTGAGGATCAGTGTATGTCCCACCAGAGAAGACTACAGGAATGCCACATGCTGCTTTAACAATGTTTGTAACATTCCTGCTATTTGCTGGCATTTTGACCTTAATAACATCAGGTTCTAACTGTGCAGCCATATATGCAGCATGCATAAGTGTTTTCACTCTAGTCTCTTCGTAACCAAGGCTACGGGGATAAGACCAAAGAATAGACTTTACATTATCTGGCTTATGGTCTTGAATTTTACCAAAATAATTAATCATATCATCTTGATTAGAAGAACCCGGATAGATTGTAAACCCTACTCCACCCATGTTAGCAGCATCCCGAGAACTAGCATAGACTGCCTGTGAAGGTTCAAGGTCTTTGTTTAGATTATTACCATGATTCAGTTTCAAAATAACATCTTTGGAAAGATGCGGATACTTTTTACAAAGTAGATTAGCAGTGCGTCTTGGTAGTGCTGTAGCACCTACTAGACCCTCATGTAGCAATTCTGCAATATAATCTACCTGATAATCAATATCCAGCATTTCTGGATGTTCAGTAGCAAAGAATGCATCTACTGGACCATGCTCTACTCCTTGGTCAATAGGAAGGATAATAGTATAGTTACCCTTCTCACCAAAACCTTCTTCACTTAAACGCTTGTGCTTCATTCTCAACCTCTAATTGTTTAATACGATGTTGGCAATAGTTTTTTAAAGTCAACAGATTTTCAATGTCTTCATGGGCAAGGATAATCTCCATTGCCTTAACATACTCCGTTTCCTGTTTGATTTCAAAATCATCCATTATAGCATTTATCCCATACCATGTAACCAAAACTTACATCATCATCAGAGAAACCTTTCATGCCTTCAAGAACAGACATCCACTTGGCAAACTCAATAATGCTTTCATCATTTACATTTACTTTATACTCATCACGGTCATAACCTGTCTTGCTTGCTACAAACTTTACATACCGTTCTGTATCATTCTCAGAAGGTGGAGCCCACTTGTAAATGGCTTTACTCAAAGAGAGTCCAGAGTAGAGGCGGTCCAGAAGATCAAACATAGCTGCATATCCCCATTCTGGAGCAGAGAACGACTCAAATCCAGACTCATTAGTAGTTTCACCATAGTAGGTTACCTTTGTCTTACGGATGTTGCCGGGATTGTTATT
>Ga0098055_1000416_pt1 | contig 26232 bp, 48 predicted proteins | sample 17_taG_FD_75107 | JGI IMG/M metagenome (GOLD analysis project Ga0098055, IMG submission 75107) | Marine viral communities from the Subarctic Pacific Ocean - 17_ETSP_OMZ_AT15314 metaG | ecosystem: Environmental > Aquatic > Marine > Oceanic | place: Pacific Ocean | collected 2015-01-18 | reverse complement strand
CATCTAGTCTATGATGAACCACCTAATCATTGTCCATATTGTGGTTCTGAAGTTACGGATGATGAGATTTCAGAATATGATGCAGGATGTCTTTGTGACTAATATAAGTAACCTCAGTTGATAAATTGACTGGGGTTATTTTATGTCTGATCATTATACAGGGTGGTACTATCAGTTTGCCGAGTATGACCCTGAAACGGCACCAGAAGAGTTTGTAGGGATAGTATACAGGATACAAAACCTAGACACTAATCAGAAGTACATTGGTAAAAAACTGCTCTGGAACCGCAGGAAAACCAAGGTAAAGACCAAAACAGGTGGAACCAAAACAAAGTATGTCACCAAAGAATCCGATTGGAAAAAATATTATGGATCAAACAAAGCACTTCAAGAGCAAGTTGAAGAAGTCGGTGGTGATAAATACTACAGAGAAATCTTGAGATTTTGTAAGACTAAAGGTGAATGCTCCTACTATGAAGCCAAATATCAATTTGAATATGATGTACTTCTAAAGGATGATTACTTTAATGAATATATCCAGTGTCGGATAAATGCGAAACATTTGAGGAAAAATGATGGCTAATGAAATTAAATTAGATATTTTTGAAGTTTTAGAGAAAGTGGGTGCTGCTAAGAAAAAGGCAGACAAGATTTCTATTCTCAGAAAATATGAGTCCTTTGGACTAAGAACTATTCTCCAAGGATGCTACAACCCTGCTGTCCAGCTAAAGCTTCCAGAGGGTATTCCCCCTTATACTGCCTGTGACCCCCACAATGCCCCCTCAAGCCTCTTGAGGAAGGCTAGAGAGATGCAGTACTTTGTTGGTAAGAGAGCAGATGACCTTGGTGCACTGAAACGTGAGACTATGTTTGTTTCTCTTCTAGAAGCTGTCCATCCTAAAGATGCTCTAGTCGTATTGCAGATGAAAGATAAAAAACCTTTCAAGGGAATTTCATCTGCTTTAGTCAAGGAGGCTTTCCCAAGTATCATGCCCCCTGACTAGTTTGTTATGACCTATTAACTTTCTAAGGAATGCATTATATGCTCGTTTCTCAAATCGACCGTTTGAAAAAAGATTATCGTGAACTTGAACATTATGAAAGAAAACTAATTAAACAAGGGAGAGATACTTTGGTAAGGCAAATGAAATTGAAACGAGATTATCTGGGCAGATCAATAAAAGATTTAGAGGAACAACTTTACACTTGACAAGTCCTAAATCATAGTCTATAATAAGTTTACTTTTAGGGCCCGGGGAATATATACATTCTCTGGGTCTTTCTAACTAAGAGGAAGAATATGGATATTAAATATTATAATGATCCGTGGGAACATGCGATAGTAGATAATTTTTTTCCCGACCATATATTTAAAGAACTATTAGAGCAGCAAGGTAAGTTTACATTATTATTTAAACAAACCTACAATACTTCTAAATCCCATATGGCATGGGTGCAAGATCAAAATAAAAATTCAAAATCTATAAATTCTTTAGAGGATAAATTATTTATAGAGTATAGTAAACAATTTCCTGAGTTAACAGAATGTTATGAAAATTTGCATAAATTTTTTACTGAAAATCATGATAAATACGTTAACGAATTATATAATACTTTTAAAAATGGTAGCGAATATCCAAAAGGGTTTAAATTTGCTATACAAATACAAGCAAACAATTATAGATTTAAAATACATCCAGATACTTCATGGAAAATGATGAGTACTACAGTATTTTTAAGTGAACAAAATGTTGGAACATGGCTTTACAAAACAAAAGATCAAAACTATCATGAACCTGATAAAAAAGTAGAATGGAAACCTAACAGAGCTTTAGTTTTCGTGCGAAGTGATGAGACCTTTCATTCTTTTCATACTACTCCAGAAAAAAAGTTTAGATACACTTTAGCATATAACCTAACAGATGGGACAGAATAATGTTAGCAAAAGTATTTTGGAGAATCTTTTCTCTTGACACCAGCACTCATAGGAAGTATACTCTTTTATATGATGATTTGTGTGAATAATCTTATATGCGGACATGGCGGAACTAGGTATACGCAACGGCCTTAAAAGCCGTCGGCCATTGGCCTTGTGGGTTCGAGTCCCACTGTCCGCACCAAAAACTTAGGAGAGAGATTATGAATAGTTATGACAAAAGACTGATTGAGCGTCTTAGGAACTGGGAAAAGGTATATCCAGAAGACGAAGACAAACCTGAAGGTAATCTTTATCTGGAAGCAGCAGAAAGAATTGTTGAGTTATTGACTGCCTACAATTTGGCTGAAGAAGAGGTTAAAGATTTAAAAGAAGAAATGTCAAAATCAAATGAACTTGAATACACTTTAGACTATGATCAAGATGGCTTGTGGTTATTGCAAGATGGTGTGCAAGTAAGTCATATTCCACAGTCTTTGTTTGATAACCGTATCAGACAGATAATTAGACAGTCGAAGTCTTTAGATCAGTTAGCAAAGTATGATCAAGAGGATGATTTGATTGAAAAGGCAAACACCTTTGTATCGAACAGAAACAATCTCAACAGATGAACTGACGTTAAGAAGACTGAAGTATAGTCTTCAACTGTGTAAAGAAACCAGAGATGAGATGAACAAGAAAAGAGATATGAAAGGTTGGACAGCACGTAACCAAGAAGATTGGAATGATATCGTTCAAGACATTCATGCTTTAGAAAGAGTTATTGATTTTTATGGACATTGATGAATAATGTATATAACACCTTGTGTATCAATCTGTAAAATAGTAGAAGGTAAATGTGCAGGGTGTGGTCGCACTCTAGAAGAGATTGCTAAATGGCGTAGTTATTCCGATGAAGAAAGACTTGACGTGATGAAAAAATTGGGGTATGGTATTAGACGTAATCGAGAACGGAATGACAAATGAACTTATTTTATATTCATAATAACCCTATCACAGCAGCACAGATGCACTGTGATCAGCATGTCGTAAAGATGCTGGTAGAAACTGCACAGATGTTGTCTACTGCGCATCGTGTATTAGATGGCGAAAAGACAAAACGACCATCTAAATCTGGTAAGCGTATGGTTGACTATTGGGTTCATCCTGACGCATTCAAAGAAGATGTTCTATACAAAGCGTGTCATGTAAATCATCCTTCTAGCGTATGGATTCGTAATTCTGTAGAGCATTATGGCTGGGCAAAAGATTTGATGAATGCTCTCGCTGATGAGTTTGAATATCGTTATGATAAGCAGCATGGTACTGCTCTTACTGTTCTACCTTACCTACAACTACCACCTAAGTCTATGAAGATGACTGGTGGATGGACTCCACCCCCACAATGTATGCCTGATGAAATCAAACGTTCTGTTCCACAGACTATGCTTGCCTACCGTGACTTTTATATCACAGAAAAATCTAAGTTTGCAAAGTGGACAAAAACACGAAAAAGTCCCGATTGGTACTTGACAAAACCTTCTGAAGATATTATATTAAGTATGTAAGAGAGAGAAAAGAAGGTAAGTCTGATGATTGAACAGATTCAAAGTTACATCGCTGCTTGTGAAGCAAACCTTGCCAAGTATCAGCAGATTGAAGACCCTGTTGAACGTGAACGTGCTGTTACTGCCTGTGAAGGTATGATTGCAGACTTTTTAGATATTCTTGAAAAGGTTGAGGTGCAGTAAGATGAATCAAGCGTTTAAAAAGCACATGAACAAAATGTGGACCGTCAAAGAGATCGACGGTGTAAAAGTTGTTGACCGTATCGTGGGTTTCGGTTCTTTACCAGACATTAAACTTCAACTAGAAGACGGTTCGTTTGTTTCGGCAAAGAAACTGTTCGAAGAAGGGCAGTAAAATGATCTTCCATCTTAAAGGTCACACCAAAAAAGGTAAGCAGAGAATCAGAGAGCATGGCACTCTCTGGTCTGTAGTTGAAAAACGTAAAGGGACTTTTGGTGGTGTGCTTCTCAGGTCAGTTGAAACCAATGACCTACGTTGGCTGACTGAAGACTTTTTTGTAGAAAGGATTGAAGAATGATTATGGATGGGCTTTTTCTGGTTTTTCTAGTTTTTACTGGTTTTTGTATTGTAGCTCCGGTATATCTTTTCTATAAGTTATTTCTTGAAGAGCATATCACGGAATGGTTGTATGACCGTGAACGTGTTCGGCAACTACGATGGGAATCAGGACAGGTTCAAGGTATTTTGAATAATATGTCTGAGGAAGGTGTTCTACAAAAAATGACCACAGTTGAACGGGTAGAACTGCATGAAATGCTTGCCAAAGAGTATCCAGTGTGGTATAGTATTTACGGTAAAGAAATGCCCTATATTCCGAGGAATCGTTAATGTTTAAAGTTACTGAGTTTGTGGATTACCTTGACCCTAATCCTGATGTAAAGGTGTTTGACTCTAGATGGGAGGCTGACGAGTATCTTTCTGAACGTATACATAATCGGGTAGAGTTTGAGGTGCAACATACACCTTACATGGTAAGTGAAAAGCACTATAATGATATGGTGCAATATGAATCGACATTTTTTAATGTCAAAGAAATTGAAGAATATGCTGTAGATATGGATGGAGCAACTGACTAATGAGTAAAAATAGAAAAATGCTAAAAGACAGAGTGCTTACGCTCAGATTGCCTGAAGCTGTTTACGACAAAGTAGACTATGTCGCAGAGCAAGAGTGGTGCACCATCTCTTCAGTCATTAGAGAAGCTATTCGTAGCCATCTAGAAGAGAAAGAAGACCTTTTCACCGAAGAGTATTATGATTCTATTAAAGAAAAGTATGGAGCAACAGACTAATGAGTAAAAGTAACCTTGCTGATAAGGTAATCCTAACTGACTGCGATGGAGTGCTACTAGATTGGCTCTTTGGGTTCAAAGAGTTTATGGCAGACCGTGGTTATACCGAACAAGACGATACCGGATATGCCATTTGGAAACGGTATGGTTTTATCAACAAAGAAGCAGGTGAAGGTCTGGTTCGTGAGTTTAACAACTCTGCTGCTATGGCATATCTGACTCCGCATTTAGATGCAGTCAAGTATGTAAAGAAACTTCATGAAGAATGTGGTTATGTTCTGCGTGTCATTACTTCTATGTCCTTGAATAAGTATGCCTACAAAGCACGTTTACAGAACCTACATGATTTGTTTGGTGAAAATGTTATTGATGAACTTGTCTGCCTAGATACAGGTGCTGATAAAGATGATGCACTTGAGAAGTATCGTGGTAGTGGTTGTGTTTGGGTAGAAGATAAGTATAAGAATGCTGTGCTGGGTCAAGAACTTGGTTTGGATTCGTTTTTGATTGACTTGCCTCACAATCGGCATTATGACTTTGAACAACGTGTTCAAGGTTGGGAAGACATTTATCATACCTTAGTAGGAGTATAAAATAAAATGAAAGCAGTTATTATTGGTGGTGTGTCAATGTTGGCACTTTCGGGTTGTGCAGTCAATACTTATCCAAATTTGGAAGAATGCACAGATGTAGTTTACTATGCACCAGAGGTTCCGGGTTATGCTACACTCGGTGCAATTGCTGGTGGTCTTGGTCTAGCGATGTTGTCAGATGGTGATGCATTTATCTCTATTCTAGGGGCAGGTGTAGGTGCAGCAGCAGGTGCTAATGTAGCAGGTGGTCTGCATGCACATGAGGTCTGTCCAGCAGAATCTATGTCGGATGTTGTGGTTCCCGGACCTCTCTATACTGAATCGGAATATTTCTATGAAAAATAAAATTCTAGCAGGTATTGTTGGGGCAGTTCTTGCCCTAACTATTCCTCTTAAAGCAGCAGCAGATGATGTTGTTTATGCAACTATTACATCTGTTACACCTAACTATATTGAGCTGGTAACTCCTGCCCGTAAAAATATTTGTAGTTTTGTAGATGTTCCTATCTACGATACAGTACAAGGTCAAGGTGCTACAGGTCTAGAAGTTCTGGGTGGTGCTATTATTGGTGGTTTGTTTGGTAAAGCAATTACAGAAAAAGATGAGGGTGCAGCAGCGGGAGCAGTTATTGGTGGTGTAGTTGCAGCAGAAGCAGGTCGTGCTGATAAAACTCGTATTGTAGGATATGAAAAACAGAAACAATGTTCTATTCAATATGTTGATCAAATAGAATCTGTAGTCGATAACTATACTATTTACTACGAGTGGAATGGTCAATATGGTAGCACTGTTGTAGATAAACGATACCGTATTGGTGATAAAGTAGCAGTGATGGTTATTATCACTATGTTGTCAGGGCAATAGATACAGTATAGATTAGGACAGTTTGCGGACCTATGGTGAAATGGATATCACAGTGGTCTTCTAAACCTCTATTCTAGGTTCGAATCCTAGTAGGTCCGCAAACTGTCCTAACAAATTTTATTAGGAGATTATATAATGTTATTTTTGGGATTGGGTGCAGTTGGTCTTACATTGACTGCTTTTATTGGTGGATGGATTATTTACAATGAATTCATTGCAGGTGAAAAAGTAGATGATACTGAGAGTGAAGTTCCTACTTTGTCTTATTACCATGAAAGTGAAATCTTGACAGAACCACAGGCTGGTGTAAAATATCTTGTAGAAGATGATGAAGGTATTGATGCGCAGATGACACTAGATGCAGTATTAGATTGGGTTGAAGCAGATGAACCTAACATTTGGACAGGTGACTATAATGTAACAGTCTATACTTGGAATGATGCAGGTCTTGTGCATATTCATGGTGATGCTTCTACACTGATCAAAGACACCTATGATGATGTTGAAGTTCCATACTTTACTGGTGAAGGTATGCTTGAAACTGCTGAGGTTGATTTACAATTTGCATAAAATTAGAAACGATAGTTGAAAAAAACTATTGACTTCTTGCTCTAAGAACACTATATTATATATGTAAGTGATTGAGAAAGAGAGTTAGATATGAACATGATTGAACTGTAAGAGAGTAAAATGAAGAAGCAGACGATTCTAAAGACTATTGGTGAAGAACACTTGAGTTTGTATCAGCAACACAGTCACTATCTTTGGGTCTATGATGATGGGTGCGAAACTTATGAAGCAAAAGCTACTTGGGTAGAAAAGTTGAGTCATATGACCATTGAAGAATGGGTTGCAGAAGGTCAAGAGTTCATGGAATATGTAAAGAAAGTAAAGGAAGAGAACGGTGCGTAATCCTATTGCAGCACAACTTCGCAAAGGTTACTACAGAAAACAGGTAGTAACGGACAAGAAACGTCAGGTTTCGAAGAAAGCATGTCGTAAAGGCGTGTATGCGAGCAAGACAACAACTGTAGCATATTAGAGTATGATGAATAATGACTAAATTTAGTAAGGTAACTAGAGTCGAGGTTTTGGAGTATAAAGACCCTCCTGAATTTGAGAATGTTAGGGCTTACCAAAACTTCAACGTAAAGGAGTGTGAAATAGCACTTCAGGATGATGGCAGAACACTAAAATTGTTTGTTTACGAAAAGAAATAAAATGTTTAGATTTTGGACTGGAAGATGAGTAAGTAGCTGATGACTAAATTTGATTTTGAAGACGGTAATGGTCCAGTTCCAGCACATCAACATTCTAACGGTGGTGGTTGGGTCGCAGATACTGCTGAAGTGTCTGATACGGCTTTTGTTGGGCCATATGCTAAAGTGTTTGGTATCGCTCAGGTCTATCATAATGCTCTAATACATGGGCATGCTCAGGTCTATGACAATGCTTTGGTCTGTGATAATGCTGAGATCTATGGTCATGCCAAGGTCTCTGGCAAAGCCAAGGTCTCTGGCCAAGCTTGGGTCTATGACAATGCTTTGGTCTTTGACTATGCTAAGGTCTATGGTAATGCTCTAGTATTTGCCAATGCTCGAGTCTTTGGTAATGCTGTGGTCTATACCGGAATCCATGCCGGGGTTTCTGGTGAAGATAAGGTTGAAAAAGATCGAATCTTTATCAACGGCAAATGGTATGAAGAAGTAAAAGATGACTAAGTAACGGAGATTAGCGCAGTCTGGTTAGCGCATCTGGTTTGGGACCAGAGGGTCGCAGGTTCGAATCCTGCATCTCCGACCAACAAGTTTCCTGCGACGGCAGGAATAGTATAGTGACTGAATAATCCGTGGCAGATGCGGATAAGGTAATACCGAAGGGGTTTAGCGGCCCGTCTTAGCGGATGCAGGTAGGTTTGGACCGAGTAGACAGGAGTTTGCCAGTGGGCCATTGGAGGTAATCCTTAATCCTCCCTATACATTTTATATTATGCCGCAATAGCTCAACTGGTAGAGCAATTGATTTGTAATCAATAGGTTGTGGGTTCAAGTCCTACTTGCGGCACCATTATTTTTTAGGAGTAAACAAAAATGCATATTGAGAGTGATACTAAGTTAGATTATTCAGACGTTCTTTTAAGACCAAAACGATCTACATTAGAATCTCGTAAAGAAGTCAAACTTACTCGTTCATTCAAGTTTCCACACTCTCAAAGAGTTATTGATGTTCTCCCTATCATTGCTGCTAACATGGATGGTGTTGGTACAATTGAAATGGCAAAAGAGTTCTCTAAAGAACATATGATTGTTGCCATGAATAAAAGCTATCAAATCCAAGACCTATCTAACCTACATTTGCATGCTGATATCTATGACAAAGAACGCATGAAAGAAAGTCTTTGTTTGACTGTAGGTATGCAAGACGCTGACTATGAAAAGGTTCGTATTCTCAAAGGCAAGTATCCTATTATCTGTATTGATACACCTAACGGATATATGGAAAAGTATGTAAAGTTCGTTAAATCTATCCGTGAACTTTGTGGTGTAAATAACATTATCATTGCAGGAAATGTTGTAACTGCTGATCAGACACAGGAGTTGATTCTAAATGGAGCTGACGTGGTTAAAGTGGGTATTGGGCCTGGAAGTGTTTGCACAACTCGTATTGTTACTGGTGTTGGCTATCCGCAACTATCAACGGTTATGGAGTGTGCGGATGCTGCTCATGGTCTTGGTGGTCACATTGTCGCTGACGGTGGTTGCGTTTCTCCGGGCGATGTAGCAAAAGCATTTGCAGCAGGTGCTGACTTTGTAATGTTAGGTGGTATGCTGGCAGGTCATGATGAAGGTGGTGGTGAACCTGTTCACAAGTATATTCATAACAACGAATACTATTTTATGAAAGATGATGAAGTCTACAAGCCTGTTATTGAAAAGAAAGAGTTTAGGCAGTTCTATGGTATGTCATCTGATACAGCAAATCAAAAACATGCAGGTGGTCTAAAAGGTTATCGTGCATCAGAAGGTCGTGATATTCTTGTTCCTTATCGTGGTCCTGTAGCAGACACTATTCAATATATTCTTGGTGGTCTGCGTTCTACCTGTACCTATGTTGGTGCAAGACAACTAAAAGACTTGACAAAGTGTGCTACATTTGTTAAGGTGAATAATCAATATAATAGGGTATATGAAAATGCTTAAACTCCGTGAACTGACAATGAACCACCACAAGGATGCAGAACGTTCTAACTTTGCTAAGAAACTTGTATCAGGTAAAATCCAAGCAATGGAATATTATATCTACCTTTACAATATGGGGTTTCTATATGGCACTTTAGAAAATATTGCAATGTCCCTTGGTGTACTAGACGATATTGACAGTATTCGTCGTACAGATAATATCTGGAAAGATTATAGAAGGTTTAGAGGGTTAAACTATACAACTCCACCTATTCTTTCCTCTACTGAAGAGTATATTGACTATCTTCATTCAATTAAACATGATAAACATAAAATCTTAGCACATATCTATGTCCGACATATGGGTGATTTGTCTGGTGGTCAGATTATTGCTAAACGACTTGATGCGAGTTTCCCTAGAGCCTTTTACAAGTTTATGGTTGAAGAAGATTATCTGAAAGAGAAGTTAAGAGAAAAACTAAATAATGATATGGCAGAAGAGGCAATGCGAGCTTTTGACCATGCTCACTATATTTTTCTTGAACTGGATAAATTAACAAATGATTTGGGACAAACTGACCAAAATTCAGAATCTGATTGAGACTGAATTAGATTCGACAGGGGAAGAAATCCAAGAAGATGGGATGGATCAATTTAATCGTCCCGGATGGGTTAATAGGGTCTGGAATTCTAATGATTATCGCAGAGCGCATGTAGATGTAGTTGATGCTAGAGAAACAAAGAAACTCTGGATGATGCATGTTTGCATTTTCCCACATCTAAAGAGTGATGCACCTGTTTTTGGATTTGATGTAATTGCTGGTCAGAAAAAGATTACAGGTGCATTCTTTGATTTTAGCCCGACAACTGATATTAATCACCCAATGGTGAACTGGTTTGGTAACACTATGGCAAAGTATGGATATGGCAAAACCAGAACACTACCCGATTGGGCTAAGAAAATTTTCAGTCGTTATATGGTAGCAGCAGGTAATGTCTCAGAAGAAACTGAAATGAATATGATTGCAGATATGGTCAATGAAGGGCTTTCCTATTATCTAAATCATATTGGTAATTTTAATGATACCTATGTTAATGATGATCTTGGTAAAGAAGCACAGAATACATATGCACACTACCAAAAGCAAAATCCTCACACTCCTAGAACTATGACTTCTCTAGGATTAGGTGAAGATGATGTTAGACTTTTTATTGATAAATGTTTGTTTCCAGAGGTATAATGAAAGAACTTATTGTAATAGATGATTTTCTCTCTGAAGAGGATCATCACAAAATTTATGATTTGACCATGAAAAGAAAATGGAACCCCGTGAATGACCAAGAAGATGATCCATTATCTGGTCAATCTGGTTATAATTCAGGGGATGGTTTTCATGAACGTGGTACACAAATTGTTCTTAGTGAATGTTTGGCACATCCAAATCTGAGAAAAATTCTAGAAACTACATATTTACAAAGTCTCTACAATAAATATGATCCCAAAACTCCTACATATTTTCATGTTGATTCTGAAAAGGGTGGTTGGACTTTAATTTATTTTCCTGATATTGCAGAATATAATTATCAGATGGGTGGAGAAACGCAGATTTTAGTTGACAATCAAATAGTAGGTGTGTTACCATTACCAAATAGATTGATGGCTTTTGAAGGTAGTCTACACCACAAAGGTACATCATTCACTAACGATCAAGCTAGATACTCATTAGCAATTCAATTTAGAGATTAATATGCCAGTCTATACTATTCGTAATAATGACACAGAAGAATATACTGAAGTAACCATGTCCTATGCACAGTTCAAAGAATTTTTGCAGGGCAATCCAGAATACAGTCAGGTATTTAAAATGCCAGCAACTGTATCTGGTAGAATGTCAACACACCGTATGGCAGGTGAAGGTTGGCAAGACGTGCTGAAGAAAGTCAAGAAAGCTTCAGGGAAAGACGCAAAAATCAATGTCTAATACCAAGTTACGTTTTCGTCTAGAAGACTTGCCTGAGATTAATCCAATCACAAAAAATCAAGAAAAAGTATTTGATGCCTATGAGAAGGGTGACCATGTGGTCTTGTCAGGTTCAGCAGGAACAGGTAAGACCTTTGTAGCACTATCTCTAGCACTAGAAGATGTACTAGACAAGGAAACCCCCTATGATCAAATCGTATTGGTTAGGTCTGTTGTACCCACCCGTGACACAGGTTTCCTTCCCGGAACCAAAGAAGAAAAAGAAGACCCATACACAAAACCCTATCGTGGTATTTGTGCAGAACTGTTTGGGCAGAATGACAGTTGGAACAAACTAATTCAAGCAGGAACTGTTGCTTTTGAATCAACATCACATCTGCGTGGCACTACATGGAATAACACAGTTGTTATCATTGATGAAATGCAGAACCTAAACTTTCATGAATTAGATTCTGTTATTACTCGTATTGGTCGTGACTGTAGACTTTTGATTTGTGGTGACTATTATCAGTCCGACTTTGACAAAGAGAAAGATAAGAATGGTGTGCTGATGTTCTTAAACATTATAGAGAAACTGAAGCACTTTACTGTTGTAGAGTTTGGTTGGGAAGACATTGTTCGTTCCGACTTTGTGAGAGACTACATTATGACAAAAGAAATGTTAGGCATTAAATAAGGAGATATGAAAGATAATGGCTAAGTTTTCTCGTTTTGACCCCCGTAATAAGAAAAACGGTCGGCATAAAAAGATGACTATTGGTGAGTTACCAAAAGGTAGCAAACGCAATTCTCTTGAAGAAGATGATAAGTATCTTCGCAAATATAAAAAGATTGAATATGATGACTACGATCCTGTTCTGCAAGATGAAGTTGAAGAAGAACTAGGATGGGCAGTTAGATGATCCTTGTATTAGCAGGTATCGGCACATTCGTAGTAGTGTGTCTGCTCGGTTTAGGTTTTAGTGTTCTGATGAAGATGTTGACAGATAGAAAATAAATGTCCTTAAAAAAACAGAAACTCCTGCAAAAAAAAATTGATAAGAGAAGAAACAAGTATTCTTGGGGTGCTGATACAGATGTCTGTACAGAAATTAATAAAACTATAGATAAGTTAAATTTTTATGTAAACAATAAAAATAAAACTGGTGGTATTGTTAAAAGACTTGCTGATCATGATTTGATAGTATTTAAGGTTTATGGTATTAAAAAAATTAATTGGGGTATGCACTCATTAGCATTGCCCCCCAAAGGAAGATTGAACATATTTGACCAGCACCAACCTAAACCAAATAATGTTGTGCATAAAATGGTAATGCCATATATGTTGTATCGTGATGGGGTTATATTGAATCCATTAATATTCAGAACAAAATATATTGATAATAATCTAAGAGTATTGTGTTCTGTTGGATTTAGTAGAATAATTTTTTTGATGGCTGTAGGAGATTTGGTCCCATTTAATAAAGAACTTAAATATCCCGCATATTTTTATAATTATGACAATACTTCTTTAGAAGATATTGAAAGTATTTTAGGTGAAGGAGAAAATAACTTACAAGAAGTTTTTGATATAACACCAGAGTTTAGTAGAGATTATTTCGATATGAAGGGTTATGAAATTAAACAATCCACTCCAAAGATAGTTCAGCCCACTATAGTTAATAATTGGTATGATGAAATTAGTAAAGATGATCATCTAGAAAGTTTTTGGAATTATATTTTTGACCATGAATATGAACTGCATTTTTATAGAAAAAATGTATTAGAATGTAGTTTTAATTTAGGTAAAAAACCTTTGAGAATTAATATTGACCATGATGGGATTTTGAGTTGGGTTGGATTGACACAAGCATCTTTATGGTTTTTCTTTGGTATAGATAAATGGCAAGATAAACAATATTTTAGTATAGGATGATGAATTATGATTGCAGGTAAAGTATGGGGTTCTACGGAACTGATTGAAGCCAACGGTGCACTTGAGTTTCATCGTATTTTCACCAAAAAAGGTGGAGTATGTTCTAAGCACAAACATGAATTTAAGTGGAATGGATTCTATGTAGAGTCTGGTCAATTGCTTATTCGTGTATGGCAGAATGACTATGACCTAGTAGATGAAACTATTCTCTGTGCAGGAGAATGGACTAAGGTTAAACCCGGTGTTTATCACCAGTTTGAATGCCTTGAAGATGCTGTTGCCTTTGAGGTGTATTGGGCGGAATTTAACCATAACGATATTGTACGAGAAACTGTAGGCTACTCACAATAAAATTAGGGGGTTGACAGACCCCCTTTTTTCTGCTATATTGATAATGAAACTATTGAAAGTAATATAATGACACGACGAATGTTCGAACACGTAAAAGTTCACTTTGATTATGATGACCTTCTTTCAGAAGATACTGATGAAGGTCGTAAGTATGTAACTGAGGATAACAAAAAGTATCCTTCTATCACTACAGTCCTGTCTATTCTTTCCCGTGCTGCTATTGCTGCATGGCGAAAACGTGTAGGTGATGAAGAGGCAAATCGTGTATCACGTATGGCTACTACCCGTGGTTCTGCTGTTCACCAGATTGTTGAAGACTATATTGATAATAAACTTGATTATGATGCTGGTTACTTTCCTCACATCATAGAAAACTTTCAGCAGATCAAAGATATTATTGACAAACGAGTTGGTAAGGTATATGCACAAGAGCAACCTCTCTACTCAAACCATTTGGGTGTAGCAGGTCGTGTTGACTGTGTAGCAGAGTTTGATGGTCAGTTGTCTATTATTGATTTCAAAACATCTAAGAAGCGTAAGACCCGTAGCCGGTGCTATAACTACTTTATGCAAGAAGCAGCATATGCTATCATGTGGGAAGAACGCACTAAGATGCCTATCACACAACTGGTTACTATCATGTCTGTTGATGATGACCATCCTTTAGTATTTGTAGAACAACGTGACGATTGGACGGAGAAGCTCCATGAAACGATCAAACAATATGAAGCAGAACAATCCACCCTTAATGGGTGAAACCAAGACAGGTAAAGAACTGACACCACAAAAACTTACACCAGTCAAAGGTGATATTCGGTTCTATAATCCAATGTTTGCTGAAGAATATTGTAGCCTTAATCAGTGTATAGATAAATTTGATAGTGTTATTCAATTGGTAGAGAAGACTGCCAAGGGTAACTCTTACTATGCATATTACCATGTCTGTAAAGACTGTAATCGCAAACACATGTCTTCACGCAACAAAACAGATACAGCAGAGTCAAAACGTCGTGCTGATCTTGGTTATAAGGAAGTTGAATAATATGGAACCGATGGCACTAGATGACTTGCTTGGCATGGGTCAGAAAAACAAAACTATTTTTCCTAACAAGCAAGTTGTAACAAGGCATGATTTATACCTGACTGGTGAGATTGGTCCTGCTGACCAATACACAGATTGGTTTGAACTTATTCGTAATGCTGGTAAGACAGACATTATCAATCTTCATATCAACTCTTATGGTGGTGACTTGTTTACTGCTATTCAGATGATGCGTTGCATCCAAGAGTCAGAAGGTATCATTACTGCATCTGTAGAAGGTGCATGTATGTCTGCTGCGACTATGGTATTCTTGCAAGCACAGACTTTTGAAGTCTCTGAACATGCAGCATTTATGTTCCATAACTATTCTGGTATTGCAGTTGGTAAAGGTGCAGAAATGTTTGCGCAGGTATCTTTTGAGAAAAAACTTGTTGACAAGATGATGAAAAAAGTATATAGTGATTTTCTGAGTGAAGATGAAATCACTGATATTCTTGAAGGCAAAGACCTTTGGTTGGATGGTGATGAAGTTATCGCTCGGTTGAAAGCTATGAAAAAAGAAGTTGAACAACTGGAGCTAGAACTTGATGATGATGACGGAAAACCAGAAGATGTTGGATGTTGAGCAGAATAACTTTATGAAAGAGTATGTAGATTCTGCTGCTGGCTACGAAACCACAATTGAAGAAGCACGGGAGTTTATTCAGGGTCTTATTGACTCTGAAATTTCTTTCATCGATGATCTAAAAATGATGTAATCAATATGAATTTTATGAACTACCTAAATGCCCGGAGTCAATACGATCAACTTGTCTCCGGGTTCGTTTTACCAGAAGACAAATATCAAGGTACTATAGATAATATGCAGTGGTTTTTAGAGAAAGGTCATACTGCTAATAGATTCCGTAAAGGTTTTGATGAAGCATTAGAAGTATGCCAAAAGGTTATCAATGAATATCGACAGAGCAGTAATTGAGATTAATGGTGGATGCAACTACAGTTGTCAGATGTGTCCACAGTCTTCTCCCGGTGGCAGGGGGAAGAATTGGCTAAAAAAACTTAGTCTCAAAAACTTCGAAGCAATCATTGAAGAGTTGTCTGATAAGGGGTTGAATGTTGTCAACCTTGAAGGTTCTGGTGAGCCTACCCTTAACCCTGACTTGCCTGAGTATGTCAAGATTGTAAAGAAGTATGGCGCCAAAGCATTTATGTTCTCTAATGGGTATAAGATGCAAGGCAACTTTATGAAGAGAGTTGTGGATGCTGGTACAGATTTCTATAGGTTTTCAATTATTGGTTACAACAAAGAGACCTACAAGGCATGGATGAATTCAGATTACTTTGATATTGTAATTAACAATCTTCATGAGATGCAATCGTATGTAAATCAATCTGGCTCTTTTTGTAACGTATCAACCTATCACCTGATTATGGATAATGATAATGTTGACTATGAAGTAGAGCAATACCGCAAGATTGTAGAGAGTGCAGGAGTCCAGACAGAGATTTGGAAGATGCACAATTGGTCGGGTGTGTATCGTCCACCTGAAGAACGCACAGGAGAGGTGAAGACCTGCGGTAGACCTTTCTCTCCTGATCTTGTTATTCGGGCTGGGGGAAAGCCGGGTAAGTGGGGGGCAGTAACTCCCTGTTGTCAAGTACTTGGTAGAGATGATGATGCTATTCTGGGTCATGTATCAGATCAAAGTATTGATGAGATTTGGACAGGTGATAAGTATACAGAGTTAAGACAGCAGCATCTTACAGGCAACTACCCCGATTTCTGTAAAGACTGTGACTTTCTGATTGATGATCCAGAAGTATTAGTGTATACCAATCACACTAGAGACTTATATAAAATGCATGGTACAAGGTTTAACTTAAATGACTTTAGATATTAGAGAGTTTCATACTCATTTTATTGCTGTTAAAGATGTTCCTGAACATGATAAGTGGAAGCAACATTTTGTATCTTCTATTGACCAAGAAATAGAAGATAATAATACTATTGCATCACAACAGAATCGTGATGTATGGGCTGCCGAATTTAATTCTAATACTTCATATTATTCTCCAAATAGTACAATCGATTATGAACAATTTACAGAAAAAGTTGTTATTCCTATTTTAAATGAAGTTATTAAAGAATTAGATTTTAATTCGTATCCCTTGAAAAATATTCAGTATTGGTATAATAGATATGATAAAATGGGAATGCATGAATTACATGATCATCCGGGAGCAGATTTGTGCTTAATATATTTGCTGCACTTAGAAGAACCTAATACTACTGTATTTCATAACACAATGTATAATCAAAAGTATTTCCAAAGAGAGATATACACAGAAGACTTGACAGAAGGAAAATTCATTATTTTCCCAAGTCACTTGCAGCATGAGGTACAGTGGTCCGACTATAAACGTTATACTATTGCGGGAAATATTAATTTTGACTATGAACCTAAGATTTCTTAATCCGATTGATCTAAACGGAAAAATATCAGCATCTTCTAGAATTAGAATTATCACTCCATCAAATGGTATGGAGAAGATTGGATTTGATGGTGGCTTTAATAATCCTGTCAACTCTGATAGTATTGGTGTTATTTCTAAAACAAGTATTCAGCACTGGAACCCCAAGTGTAAGAAGATGATTTGGGATGTGTGTGATAATTACTTTGCTGACAGGCGTAGAGGACAGGCATTACAAATCCTCAAGAAGTGTGATGCTATTACCACCACAACTAATAAGTTGAAAGAGCATATTGAACATGAACTAAAGTCTATAGGAATTAACAAGAAAGTTTTTATTGTTGATGACCCTGTATTCTATGAGTTTGAAGAACCCAAGTTTGAACCTAAAGATATTTTGAAAGTAACTTGGTATGGTAATGATGGCAACTTGCAGTACGCTGACTGGAAGAAGCTTGTCTTTGATCCACTAAAGGCACGGCAAGATGAACTACCCCCTATCAAGTTTACTGTGATTAACCGCAACGGCACTATGCCTACTGGTGTGAAGTCTTTGAATGGTGAGTCTAGAAATGTAAAGTGGAATGAAAGAATTCAAAAGATTATTGCGTCTAAATCTGATTTTGTAATTCTTCCTATTGATCCTACACACCCTTTTACTATTGGTAAAAGCCATAACAAACTGGTAGATGGTTTAGCCTGTGGTACTATGGTGCTTGCTTCTGGTCAGGACAGCTATTTAAAGTTTTCTGACTATGCCTATGTAAATGATAACTTTGTAGACAATATGATTGAGTGTCTGAATAATCCTGCACAGACACTGGAAAGAATACGTTTAGGGCAGGAATATATACAGCAGAACTTATCTGACATTAAAATTGCTGAACAATGGATTGAAGTGGTAAAGGAACTATCTAATGAGTAAAACTATTTTGATTACAGGTGGCGCTGGCTTTATTGCACACCACGTGGTGGATTATCTTCTAGCCAAGACTGACTGGAATATTGTAACTCTGGACAGACTGGACTATAGTGGTAATCTCAACAGACTGCATGATGTAGTTCGTCGGCATGAAAAGGCTACACAGAACCGTGTACGCACAGTCTTTCATGACCTGAAAGCAGAACTTAACCCACAGATTATTAATATGATCGGGCATGTAGACTACATTGCGCACTTGGCTGCTGGTAGTCATGTGGACCGTAGTATTGAATATCCTATGGAATTTGTGATGGACAATGTTATTGGTACTGTGAACATTCTGGAATATGCTCGTAAAGTAGAAGGTCTGGAACGGTTTATTTACTTCTCTACAGATGAAGTGTTTGGTCCTGCACCTGAAGGTGTTAACTATAAAGAGAATGACCGATACAACTCTACTAACCCCTACAGTGCATCCAAGGCTGGGGCAGAGGAATTGGTAGTGGCATATGAGAATACCTACAAGCTCCCTGCTATTATTACCCATACAATGAATGTATTTGGTGAACGGCAACACCCTGAGAAATATATTCCTATGTGTATCAAACGTGCACGGGATGGTGAGAAGATTACTGTGCACAGTGACCCTACCAAAGAGAAGGCAGGTTCACGCCATTACATTCATGCTAGTGATGTTGCAGATGCTCTCTACTTCCTGCTGAACTATGATATGAGTAAACTCTCTCCTGATTATGGTGGAGCCAAGTGTCAGAAGTTTAATATTGTTGGTGGTGAAGAACTTGATAACCTTGAACTGGCAAAGATGATTGCAGACATTCAAGGTAAAGCACTGAACTATGAAATGATAGACTTTCATTCTTCACGTCCGGGACATGATTTGCGTTATGCACTGGATGGATCTAAGATGGCAGAGATGGGCTGGACTCCAAAGCCTGTCCGAGACAGATTGATTGAGACTGTAGACTGGACCCTGAAAAACAATGAGTGGTTAGATTGGTAATATGAAGTACCGTTATGATGTTATCAATTACTTGATTGAGCAAAACAATTACAAGTCGTACCTTGAGATTGGGGTTAGAAAGCCTAGTGGTTGTTTTAACAAGATTAATGTAGATACTAAAGTTGCAGTAGACCCAAAGTTTGCCACAACACCAAGAGGCAAAAACACAACAGCATTTGAAGTAACTTCTGATGAATTTTTTTGGACATGGGCAGAGCATGGCACAGGTTTTGATATTATCTTTATTGATGGGCTGCATGTCTATGAACAGGTAGATAAGGATATTGTGAATGCTTTGAATTCTTTAAATGAAGGTGGATGTATTGTTCTACATGACTGCAACCCTGCTGAAGAGTGGCACCAAAGGCCACTAGAAGAGTATACTGGTAATGGTACTTGGAATGGTACAACATGGAAAGCATTTGTTAAGCACCGTTCAAATCCTAACCTAACCATGATGACTGTGGATATAGATTATGGTATTGGTTATATTAAAAAGGGTTCACAAGAACCTTTGTTTGTTCCTGAATCAAATATGTCATGGTTAAACTTCGATATCAATCGAAAAGAATGGCTCAATTTGAAAACAGTAAAGCAATTTAAAAATGCCATTGAAGCTGATTAATCCACCAGAAAAAAAGTTAACACTAAATGCTTACCATGTAACTGCATCATCTGCTAATAAAAGACAGTTGATGAGTGAATGGATGCAAGGTGTGTCTGCATGTGGTGACAAGCATATTATCACTAGAGGTAATGAAGATGGTCAGTTAGACCCTGATAAAGACTTTGCTATGATATGGGGCTGGCCTACTGCTGGTAATGTTGGCAGAGACAGAGCATTCAATTCCTTTCTGCAAAGAGGTGGCAAACAAGAAAATATGTTTTTCTTTGAGGGAAATGTATTGAAGCAGATGGAATCTGATATGAACTTCTATCGGTTTCCAATGTACTCTATCCATCCCCATGAAAGCTTCTTTGTTAGTTCTCCTGATTTAGACAACAAAGTAAAATATATTCAAGAGAATACTAATGTCAAAATCCATGATTGGAAGACAGATGGGAAACATATCCTGATCTATCTTAACAGAGGTGGTGGTGGATGGTCACACCAAGGGATTGATGTTTACAAATGGTTAGTGGATACTTGTATTGAAATTAGAAAGTATACTGACAGACCTATTAAGGTAAAAGACCATCCGGGTAGACATCCAAACAAGAATAGTATTGACAGCACATTAAATTGGCTATCACTGAATATTTCAGACTTTGTATATTATCATAAAGAAACTAAAAACTTAGCAGATTGGTCTGCACAGCAGATTAAGAATGCATGGGCAGCAGTTGTTCTTACTAGCACTGCTGGGGCAGTGACTATGATGCAGGGTATTCCAACATTTGCAACACATGAGGCAGCATATATAAAACCGTGGTCTGCTGGTGAGTTAAAAGACATTGAAAATCCAAATTTAGAAGTTGACAGAGAAGAATTTTTACGTTACTATGCAGGTTCACATTGGAGCATGGAAGAGGTTATGCGTGGTGACCTTTGGAGAGAACTAAGAAACATAAGAGGCTACGGCAATGATTAATGTATTCATTGGATATGACAGTAAAGAAAAAGCAGCATTTAGCACACTATCATATTCTATTCTAAAGCACAGTACACAACCTGTAGCAATTACACCTATCTACCTTAAAAATATTAAAGATGATTTTTCTAGGAAACGTAATAGTCTTTCCTCTACAGAGTTTTCTTTTAGTCGGTTTATTGTGCCTCATTTGATGAACTATCAAGGATGGGCATTGTTCATGGACTGTGACATGTTGATGAAAGCAGACATTGCTGAACTATGGCGCATGCGTGATGATAGATATGCAGTACAAGTTTGTCAGCATGATTACCATCCTAAGTCTGATAGAAAGTTTTTAAATCAAACACAAACAGTGTATCCTAAAAAGAACTGGTCTAGTTTTATGCTGATGAACTGTGCAGAGTGTACCAGACTTACACCTGACTATGTTAACTCTGCATCTGGTCTAGAACTACACCAGTTCAAATGGCTGGATGATGAGACAAAGATTGGTGGACTGCCTCTGGAATGGAACTGGCTTGCTGCTGAGTATGATTATAAAGAAGATGTAAATAATGTACATTACACTGAAGGTGGTCCTTGGTTTGAGGCATACAATAAAACAGATTATGCTGAAGACTGGTGGAGAGATTATTTTGAAATGTCAAAGGTAGGTATGAAGGATGCGATTTAGTTTATTTACAGAATATGGTGCTTTGAATAGTCCAAAGATTTTCGATGCTCTTAAAAGCGGTTTAGAGTTTCATGGTCATACAGTAGTAGAAAATGATATGAATGCGGATGCTGCTGTTATCTGGTCTGTTCTTTGGAATGGTCGCATGAAGCCTAACAAAGAAGTGTTTGAAAAGTTTCAGGCACAGGACAAACCTGTCTTTGTTCTGGAAGTAGGTAGCATTAAACGTGGCAAGACATGGAAGCTTGGTCTTAATGGTGTAAACAAAAAAAACTATCCATACCTTCAACACATTGATAAAGACATGTCCAGAGCAGAAAAGCTGGAGCTAGAACTGAAGCCTTGGAACAATGCAGGTGACTGGATTTTGATTGCTTGTCAGCATGGCAAGAGTCAGCAATGGGAAGGTCTGTTAAATCCTGATAACTGGATCATGAGAACTGTAGAACGTATTCGGGAACATACAGACAGACCTATTGCGTTACGTCCACACCCTAGAGCTCCAATTAGCTATCATAAGTTCTATGGTTTGGTGGATGAGTTACAGCAACCTAAGAAAGTAAATGCTTTTGATGAATTTGATTTGAGTTTTGATAATGTATGGGCTGTTGTTAACTGGTCTAGCAGTCCGGGTATTCGTGCTATCACAGAAGGTATTCCTGCCTATACTGGACCTAGAAGTGTAGCATATCCTGTATCTAACCCTATCAAAGATTTTAGTAATATTGAAAATCCTAATCGACCTGACAGAGAAGAGTGGTTCTTGGATTATATTCATTCCGAGTTTACAGTAGAAGAACTACGGAATGGTTATGCATGGGAACAAGTATCTAAAGGATTATAAGATGGTTACAGTAGCATGTGTATTTTGGGGTGATAAGTTTAGTGATGAGTATGTCTATAACCTCAAGTCTATGGTTGAACGCAACACAACTGTAGAGCATAAATTTGTCTGCTTGACTGACAGAAAAAAGATGGAAGGTATCAAGACTGTTCCTTTGCTTCCGGGATATGAGGGTTGGTGGAATAAACTGCAACTGTTTAACACAGATAACCGTCTAGGCACTCGTATGGTATACCTTGACCTTGATACTCTGATTGTTGGTAATATTGACTGGCTACTGAAGTATGATGGTTTGTTTATGGGTATTGAAGACCTTGGCGCAAGTAACCCACACCAAAAGTTTCTGAGAGGAAGAATGCAGTCTGCTGTAATGGCATGGGATTATAACTTTCATAATAATGCTTGGAAGCAATTTAATTCTAATCCTTGGAACATGAGACAGTTCCGGGGTGATGGTGAATACTTAAATGACTATATCCCGCCTCTGTCTAGAGACTTTGTTCAACAAAAATACCCCGGTAAATTGAAGTCCTATAAGTATCATGTGTACCCTGAAAAACCATCAGACAAAACATCTATTGTCTGTTTTCATGGTAGACCTAGTATTGTACAGGCTATTAACGAAACTGTAGATACTGGATTTGGAACTTACAAACCGCAACAGTGGGTAAAGGATGCTTGGAAATAAATGGCTAAAGTAATTCATATTATTGGTAATGGTGACAACGCACATCTGTATCAGCCAGCAAAAGGCTTGAAGATTGCCTGTAACCTACCACCATTTGATATTTCAAATATTTTTGTTTCTTGTATGGTTGACTTCAAGATGATGAAGGCAATTACAGAAGGCAGTGTAACTAATCCCTATCCTTGGGTTCTAGGTGTTAGACCCCAAAAATGGATGGAGATGCGACAAACTTTCTATATGAAATATTCTCCACAAGTAAAAGAATTCTATACTGTTTTGCCTAAATATGCAAAGAACTATACTGATTTTAACTGTGGTCACTTTGCGACACACTATGCTGCTAACAAATTAAAAGGTGAGGAAATTCATCTCTATGGTTTTGATTCTATTATGGATTTTAATATTCTATCAAAAACCGATTTCTATCTCCCATCTGACCGGGGTGCAGCTAATACCGAAAGACTGACCAGAACATGGCGTCCAATCTTTCAAGGTATTTTTAAAGAGTTTAGTGATACACAATTTGTGATTCACCATAAACATGACAACTTACCATTTAAGAAACCAGAGAACTTAGAAATTAGAGTACATAAATGAAAATTCTAATCCTTTACCCTAATCTGCCTATGATGTTCAGCCCTGCACTTAGTGTGGGGTTGTTCACTGCTATCTGTAAAGAAGAAGATGTTGAAGTAGATATTTTTGAAACAACATATCATTCTGACCAATTTAAAAACAGACACGTTACTATGACTAATATTGGTGCAAATAAAACATCTGATGTAGAAGAGTTTTTTGAAATTCGTGACCCTAACAATCTGATAAGTGATTTTCAATTTAAAGTCAAAGAATATAATCCTGATTTAATTTTGATGTCTGTAGCAGAAGATACTTACAAACTTGGTATTGAACTGCTAGAATCTATCAGAGATAAAAATATTCCAAATATTGTTGGTGGTGTCTTTGCTAGAGACGCAAAAGAAGTGCTGCTACAACATGACGTTATTAATCAGGTTTGTCACCATGAGGGTGAATATGTTGTAAGAGATGCTATCCATGCTTGGAAAAACAATGAGTCTTTAGAGAATATTAAAGGAACCACCTATAGATACAAAGATCATTCACATGCAAATGTAGAACAAGAACTTTGTAACATTGCATCAGTAGAACCTGATTTTTCTTTGTTTGATGATTCTCGATGGGCAAGACCTATGGGTGGTAAAGTATTCCAAAGAGTTGTACCAATGGAGACTTACAGAGGGTGTCCATACAATTGTACATACTGCAACTCACCTTCACAACGGGCATTCTCCAAAGAAAACAATCAAGGTAATTTCATGCGTCGTAAGAGTGCAGATGTTATTGAAAAAGAAATTGTTGGAATTATTGAAAAGCATAATCCTCAAATGATTATGATGATGGATGACTCATTTTTAGCTAGACCCAAAAAAGAGATTGAAGAGTTTTCTAGAGTCTGGTCAAAATACAAAATTCCATTCTGGATGAATACCCGTATTGAAAACTGTACTCCTGATGTTTTAGATATGTTACGAGAGGCAGGTATATATCGCATGGCATTTGGATTAGAATCTGGCAATGAGCAGTATCGCAGAGAAGTCCTAAGCCGTTCTGTAACCAATGAAACTTACTTAAAGCATATGGAGTATATCAATAATTCAGATATTCCATACAACTTAAATGTTATATTAGGAATGCCCTATGAAACACCAGAAATGGTAGAGGAAACAGCGAGATTTGCTCGGGAATGTCGTGGATGGGATGCATTAACGGTTTCGACATTTGTTCCCTATCGGGGTATTGAGCTTAGACGTATGGCTGTAGATGCTGGATTTATCGATCCGAATTATGTTTCCAAAGGTGGAATTCTAACAGAGTGGGTGTTGAATATGCCCAAGCCATATATCCAGCATGACGAAGTTTTTGATTATCTCAAAATCTTTGCTCTTCTATCATTTTTTCCAGATGAAAGGTGGGGAGAAATTAAAGCATCTCTAAAAGATCAAAAGAAATACGATAAACTCATGAAAGAGTACAAGTCTTTACAATGGTCTGATTATCAAGAAGGTGGAAAAACTCGCATAGAGAGACTTAATAAAAAAGTTAAACAAAAATATAAAGAACCAGCCGGTATCAAAGCATGGTCTAAGGGATGTGTTAAACATGATGAAAGTTCAACTCTTTCATTTTCAGTGGCTTGACAAGATTGAAATAGTGTGGTAGTCTATAATTGTTTTTAAAAGGAGACTGTTATGCAACGAGGCCGCCCCAAGGGTTCTAAGAACAAACCCAAAAATGTATCACAAATCCCTGAAGTAGAAGTAGATAACAATTTCTCACGAATTGTAGAAGTTGATGATAAACCTATTCGGTCAAACTGGAATGCCAAGAAAGGTGAATACACCTCTCGCATGTATGGCAGCTTTAATGATATCTTACGAGTAATTGAACCTGATGGAGTTATCTCTCTACAGGGTAACAATATCGTTCAATCTGTAGATAAAAAGAACATTCGTACTCTAACTGATGGTCGAAAGTTTGATGGTATGGGATGGCCTGTTTAGATAAAATCCGAAACGATAGTTGAAAAAAATATGAAAAGGAGGGTTGACATTGCCCTCCTTTTTTATTATATTAATTATGTAAGTTGAGAAAAGAAAGAGATTGATATGATTAACGCAACGACTCTCAAAGCTATCCATAATGCTGATAACGACACTCTTAACGCAATGATTAAAGAAATCAATGCACGCCGTCGTGTTGTTCAAGAGCAACTTGGTAGTAAGTTTACCGTAGGTCAAATGGTTGAGTTTAAAACCAAGAAAGGTGTTGTTGAGCGTGGTGAGATTGAGAAAATCAACCGCAAGTCCATTAGTGTTCGGACTGCTCCCCTTGTTCGTTGGCGGGTATCACCAACTCTGCTGCGTGTAGCGTAACATAAATGCAACACCCCCAAAATAATATGAAAAAAATTCATTTTGGGGGTTGTATTTTTCGCCAGAATGTTTATATTAAGTATGTAAGTTGAGAAAAGAAAGGAATTGCCAAATGGCTACTCGCTCTAACATTATGATCACCTCCGATTGGAAAAACTTTGCGTCTGCATACTGTCACTGGGATGGTGGTCTTTGGGGTGTCGGTGAAGTGCTTAACGAGCATTACAATGACACTGACACTATCCTTGATCTTGTTGCCTTGGGTGACATGTCCAGTCTGAAAGAGACTGTAGAGTTGACTGCTACTGATGAGCGTAATGCTTTCAAAGAGCAGGGTGGT
>Ga0098055_1000408_pt1 | contig 26616 bp, 31 predicted proteins | sample 17_taG_FD_75107 | JGI IMG/M metagenome (GOLD analysis project Ga0098055, IMG submission 75107) | Marine viral communities from the Subarctic Pacific Ocean - 17_ETSP_OMZ_AT15314 metaG | ecosystem: Environmental > Aquatic > Marine > Oceanic | place: Pacific Ocean | collected 2015-01-18 | reverse complement strand
TTTGAAACCAGTATGAAACCAGTACTGGCGAAGCCAGTTCCTTATGAAGCCAGTTTAAATGCGAATCATTCTCATTCGTATCACCACTCTCATCTTCCGGTAAATGCGAATCATTCTCATTCGTATCACCACTCTCATCTTCCGGTAAATGCGAATCATTCTCATTCGTATCACCACTCTCATCTTATGTTGTAAAAAAACAACAAATAAAAATAATGCTTGACAAATGATAACTCGTTGATTTTAAAAGGAAATAAAAAATAGTGCTTGACAAATGATAACTCGTTGATTAATAAGGGAATTATCTATGAGACCAGTATGAAACCAGTACTGGCGAAGCCAGTTCCTTATGAAGCCAGTAAATGCGAATCATTCTCATTCGTATTACCACTCCCATCATTCCGGTAAATGAGAACCATTCCTATTTAAGATGATTTCATATGAAACTATTTCAAATAATATAATATCCTCCTAACTCATTGATTTATAAGGAAATTATATTTCAAAAAAAGTGGAATAAAAAGGCCTTTAAATTGATATATAGTGCAAGGAAGACAAACACGGCGACGGCGACGGCGACACGTTGACGTTACTTATTATTTAACCTATACGAAAGGGGGTTTTATGTTTGGTATCAATTTTATCCGCTCAAGAAAAGTAGTCTCGCATCATGGGAGTGCTTTTAATCCAGCATCATACGAGTACATCGAAGTCAACCCGATTGCCAGAAAAATCATCTTATGGCTGGGAGGTCGTACAGATGAGGAGTACCAATCCATGCAATGGAACCAGCAGGTAAACTGGAATTCCCATAAGAAAGCGCATGAAAAGCTTCGTAATAAGCTGGAAGAGTACGGCATCCTTGACCAGATATATTTCCAGATAGTCCGTAAAACCACAGACAAATTAACTTTTAGGGAGGTGGAAAAACCAAGAACATATTAACGTAGTAGAATCAAAGAGTTAGTGCGACCTGTTCTCATTTTTAGCATTTTGAGAACAATTTTGAGAACAATCTAACTCTTTGATTTTATTAGCAAAAGCAGGTAGTTTTTAGGGTTATATATATGTTCTTAAAAATATATATAATAGAAGTTTTTTTTGTACTTAGATTTTTATGTTTGGGAATGTATTTGTTTTTACATGTATAAAAATATCCTTATATATATTCTGAGAACATGAGAACAACTACTTAAAACAGACCTGTTTCGTGTTTAGAATCATGAGTTTATGTTGTTCTCAAACCTGTTCTCAAAACGCTAAAAACGAGAACAAATAGGGCAAAACGAGAACAAATAGCTTAACTCTATGGTAGAATTAAGTTCTTCTTATTAATGAAAGGGGGTAAGTGATGAGTAAAATTTATAAAATTTATGACGTACAAAACAAAAAATATTTGGAATGGGATACGGAACAAATGTTAGCGGAGATTAATCGGATGGTGAATAAGGACAAAGACTTTCTGATAAAGGGTTGGAACGTATGGGTGGAGAATAATGGAGACTATGAGTGTCGTGGGATAGCCAATTGGGGGGTAAGTGATGAGTAAACTTAGGGGGTTTGTATTGGATCGGAATGTTGGATTTGACGGGCAACCTGTGGTCAGCATCGCTACACTTGAAACATCAAACCGTAAGACAGGCGATATGATCCAAGTCTGGATTCTAAAAGAAAACGAAAATCCGCTGGAAGCTCTGAAGTCAGGTAATGATGTGACAATTTGCGGGGATTGCAAACACAGGGATGGTAGTTGCTACGTCAATGTCGGGCAGGCTCCGTCTCAAGTTTGGAAGTCTTACAAGCGTGGGATTTATCCGGAACTTTTAGAGTTATCTGAGCAGGACAAAGAGGGATTAAAAGGGCGTAAAGTTAGGTTTGGTGCATACGGTGATCCAGTATTAATTCATAAAGAGCAGATCAATGCGCTTCGATCTCTTACGGGTGGTTCGTTCACGGGATACACTCATGCGTGGAATAATCCTAAGTATCATGACTATAAAGATCTCTTTGTAGCATCGGTGGATTCTAAAGAGGAATACGTCAGGGGTATTGAGCAGGGGTGGAGAACTTTTCGGGTTCGTAAGCAATCGGAACCGTTGGAAAAATATGAGTTTAGCTGCCCTGCCAGTGCTGAAGCTGGCGCAAGAAAAAAATGCTTTGATTGTATGGCGTGTAATGGCGTTAGGCACGGGTCGGGGTCGCCATCTATCATAGCGCATGGTACGCAAGGTAAAGTAATGAAATTTGAAAATCGTATATAAAATGAAAGGGGGTGTGTAATGGGTAAAACTTATAATTATGTCGGGGAATTCAAGGACGGTTTAATGCACGGGCAAGGGACTTTCACTTTTTCTAATGGCTCCAAATACGTTGGGGAATGGAAGAACGGCAAAAGACACGGCCAAGGAACTTACACTGCCGCTAATGGCAATAAATACGTCGGGGAATTTAAAGAGGGCAAGCGGCATGGTCAAGGAATTTACACTAGTGTTGATGGAAACAGATACGTTGGAAAATGGAAGGACGATTATCCACACGGGGGTGGGACTATAACCTGTCCCGATGGTTTTAAATGTGCTTTAAAAGGGGGTGTGTAATGGGTAGGGTTAAGAGTCAGGTTATAGATGTAATGGACTTTGAGAAAGTTACTTGTGAGGAAGCTATGCGTATATTGGATAAAAGAAAGAATGACGCAAAGCAAGATGAGGTTGGTGATGCAATTACCAAAGTATTCAATGGGTTTTTTGAGGCAGTGAAAGGGAGTAAGAAATGAATGCAAAAAAATGCCCTAACCGCTGAAAGGAGGTAAATTGCGACTAGGGCATTCTTAATGGGAGGTAAGACAGTAGCTTGCAGCTACTACGTAGATAATATAGTAATAATGGGGGTATGTGAAGGTAAATTATACTAAACGAAAGGGGGTATGATGGAAAAGATAAATATTAAATCTGGATTAGCGTTGGATAAGATCGCTAAGGTGGTTGCGAGAGCAGGTCTTAAAAAGAATCGGATTTTACTGCAAGGTGATACTGGCATAGGCAAAACCTATGTAGCAAAGAAAGTTCGAGATGTATTAGAAGCACAATGTAAAGATTATCCTGTTTGTTTTACGGATTGTCAGAATCAGTTTGAAGGGGACTTGACGATTCCTATGTTTGAGACTGAAGACGGACAAAAGTTTGCGGTGTTTACCCCGCCTAAAAGATTCCAAACCTATTTAAAAAAGCCTCTCCTCTATATTTTGGATGAGTATACAAAGGCTAAAACGGGTGTGCAGAATATGTTTGCCCCGATGATAGAGAGCGGTAGGTTGGGGGATGTATATATTCACCCTGATAGCATTATTGTTCTTACTGGGAATGATCCAGCGTTGGGTCTGGGTGATACATTGGCGGGACATTTGCGTAGTCGATTAACAGTAATACCCGTCGCTAAACCGGATAGTGAAGCGTGGATAACACACGCTATGGAGCGGAAGTTTAACCCGATTCTAATCTCGTGGGCTAATGAGTTTCCGCAGGCTTTTGCTAGTTATCAAGATGCGGGGCAGGCGGATAATGAGTATATATTTAATCCGAGAAATGGTGGGTCGCAGTCGTATGTGTGTCCTCGGACGTTGGAGTTTGCGTCTCGATATTTAGATGATAGTGAGTTTTATGACGATGATGAGCTATCCTGTTTAGTCTGCGGGGTAGTAGGGGACTTTGCAGGTAAATCCATTATGTCATATAAGGAGTTAGCAGGTAGCTTACCGACCAAGGATGCAATAGCTAAATCTCCGCTTTCGGCAACTGTGCCAGATAATAAAATAGCCCAATTAATTTTGGTATACGGGATCATCGCATGGCCTAAGCTAGATAAAAATAATCTTACATCGTTTATGAAGTACGTTCAGCGAGAGGGGTTTGCGCCAGAGATCGCTGCTACTTTTGGGAGAGGAATTTTGCGTAGCCCTCGTGGGGGTTTGGTTGACTCAAATGCAGAGTTTAAAGATTGGTGTGTTGCTAATCATTGGCTATTTGATAAATAGGAGAATGTATATGGGGGCGTTAACGGTATCACAAAGAATTCAAAAAGCTCATTTTAGTGTCATGGGGCATCGTAATTTTAAGTTGTTGTCCAGCGTTCTTTTGATTGGGGATGTAGTTATTTTGAAAAAAGGGGATGAACGATACTCAACAGTAAAAACCGCTGCTACTAATGGTAAGGATGTTTGGTATAACTACGACTATGTACATTCGTTGACCGATGCGGAATTGTATTTTTTAGTTATCCATGAAAATCTACATAAGGCATTCAAACATCTTATTATTTGGCGGGATTTATTTAAACTCGATGCAGCCATAGCAAATATGGCTTTGGATTATGTTATTAATTATTTAATTGTGCATTGGGAGCAGGCGGTTTCGGTTCATGAACGCTTAGGTGTGCAGATGCCAAAAGGGGGGATGTATGATAAGCGATTTAAAGATGATAATCCTAAAAAAGTATTTGATATTCTTTGGGAAGAGCGAGAACAGGGTAAAAACCAAGAGGGAGTTGGAGAGGCAATGCAAGGGTTCGATGATCATCTGTGGGAAGAAGCGGATGCATTGAGTGAATCTGAACAAACTGATTTACAAAAGACAATGGATGATGCGTTGCGTCAGGGTATTTATTTGGCAGGCAAACAGGGCTGCACAGTGGTGCAGGACGTTAACAAGTTGCTTGCGTCTAAAGTAGATTGGGTCAATGTGTTATATCAGTTCGTTAATAACATTAAGGCAGGTTATACAAATGTAACTTTTAGCAGGCCAAACCGTAGATTCATAGCACAGGATATTTATATGCCATCGTCCTATGACGATTCGGTGCGGGCGTTGGGAGTGTTTAGTGATATATCGGCATCGGTTACTTGCGACAAAACATTACTGACTCAATTTGTTACTGAGATTAAGAAGATTGCTACTGATATGAAGCCTGAGAAGTTACACGTAGCTTATTGGGATTCTGAGGTTGAGCGAGTGGAAGCATATACTGACGGTGAGTATGATGAGTTGGAGAGTCTTACTAAACCTTCGGGTGGTGGCGGGACAGATCCAAGGTGCGTCACATCCTACATTAAGAATGGAACAGTGGACTATGATGCAATTATCATGTTGACCGATGGGTATGTGAGTAATTGGGGAGATTGGGAAGGCATTAACACACCCGTTTTGTGGATGGTTGTAGGGAGTGACAAAAAGCCTTCACATGGTACGGTAGTTAACATTTAAAACTGAAAGGAGGTAGTAATTATGGCTGCATTATGTGAAACAGATCTAGGCAAGAAAATTTCGGATGGGGGTATGTTGGTACAGTTGAGTATCAGTTCATACATGGGGAACAAAACGGATCGAACTTTGACTGAGGAACTAAAGGCTACTCATAGCCTGAATGCTTTTGCAGATGTAGGAGAGTTTAGAAAAAAACTTTTTCCGACAAACAAAAGTTTGAAACGGATAGGCAAATTCAATAACGCTATTCGTAAGGCATTCTATACGAACACTCTAGCTTGGTCGGATCAGGCTAAAGGAGCGGATCGGTATCTGCCTACGTCAAATCTTTTAACATTTAAAAACATTATGAACCCTTTAATTAAAGAAGTAGAACGAGAGGTACAGTGGTTCATAGGGAATTATGCTGAGTTAAAAAGAAGAGCTGAAGAGGAGTTGGGTAGTATGTACCGAGAATCCGATTACAAAACTTTGGCGGAGTTGGAGACTAAGTTTGCGTGGCGTGTGTCGTATAAACCCGTCTCTTTGGCATTGTCCCCTCAACACATGGATTTTATTGGCGACATTAGTGACGATTTGGTTTCGGAGGTTAGGTCTGAAATGGAAGAGCATTCTAAAAAGCAAATTAAGGTTGCGATGGATGATGCGTGGCAAAGGTTGCATACGAGACTGGAGCATATTAAGGACACCATGAACGAAGAGGATAAAGTGTTCAGGGATTCTTTAGTAGATGGCACTCTCGAATTGTGCGGTCTGTTGACACATTTAAATATTACGAATAATTCTAAGATGGAACGGGCTAGGACTGATCTTGAAAAATTAATGACTTCAACATCTCCATCTGAGATCAGGGATTGTGTTTCTGAGAGACAGTGGATAGCGGAAGAAGTTGAAAATATTTTAGATAATTTAGCTGTATAGGAGGATTAACTAATGGATTTATATTTTTATACTGGCATCACCCTTGCGTTAATGATGATGTCTTATTACGTGGGTTGGTATCGGGGTAAGACATGTGAAATGGATGATGAACGTCTTGATGATCATGCACGTTGGCTACTGTATAGACTGCATGAAAACGGATATATAAAAGTTAAGAAAGATTCTGAGGGGGTAAACACATTAATTAAACAAAAGGAGGATGTATGAAATATGTACTGAAAGGAAATTCGGCAAAAAGAAAAGAAATTAAACGTATCAAAGGAGACACGGTCGTTAAATGGATTTTTGGAAATAGCTTTGAGTATCAGTTGTATATACCGCCTGAAGGGGATGATAAACATTTAAAAGCATTGGATAATGTTGCTAAGGTAACGCAGGCACTTAGTGTTGAGCCAATTTTTGTGGAAGGAGGAAAAATATGAAAGCGGACGTAATACAGCAAACGGTGCAAGATGCTTTGGATAATTATGATTTTGAAAGCGTAGTTGGCGAGGTAATTGAAAATTATGATTTTGGTAATTCGGCTTTATTTGCCATAGTTGTTGGGGATCTCATACGAGACCACTTTGGCGAGCTGTTTAGACAGCACGTCAACCAGTCTTTTTGGCGGTTGAGTGTAGATTACGAAAGGCAGGTGAAAGATGAGCTAACTAAAGCCCTCGATTCGAGTAAAACAATTCTTGAGGAAGGAGGAAAAATATGAAAGAGTATGCGAAGGGACAGATGAATTTAGATTTGGAAATTGAAGAATACTATTCGATAGGGGCAGTTGTGTATCGATACGTGGAGGGGTTTAACGAACTAATGGGGATCATGAAAAGTGAGGTGTTAGCAAAAGATACAGTTAAAGCTTTTAACTTTACTAGTAAGAACGGTGAAGGAGAGTTGGAGTCTGAATATGACTACTCTTAAAGAAAGAAAAAAGAATCAACGTGAACAAAACCAAAAGGATATGTTTGAGGCATATAAATTAGTAATAGATAACGTGAAGCTTCGGTATCCGCAGGTTGTTACGGCTAATCCTTGTTCAAATCATTTAAAGTCCCGAACTGGGGACGAAATTAATCGTACTACATCTTTTACGTATGATGGGTTTTTGATTGGGTCTATTGCATTACTACGTGCGTATTCTACTTCAAACTTTGGGACTTTTTGGCAGCTTTTAATCGAGTCTGGTCGAGATCCTGAATCTGGAGGGTATCGCTCCCAGATGTCGTCTATTGGCAATTTTAGAAATGGGGGGCAGTATACTTCGGATAAATCAAAGGTATTGTATATAGCCCGGTCACAAATTCGACCCTTGCATTCAGAAGAAATATATGAGCAGGCGTTGTTAGATGCTGAGTCACTTAATCTTACGAAATTAAGACATGCAAAGAAAAAAGAAAATATACATTTTGTAGTGCAATATAGCGATTTAGAAAAAAAATATCTTGTCCACGCCCCTGAGTGGGTTTGGAAAAGCCTAGAAGGGGAAGTGGAGGATTGGTGGGGTACACATTTAGTAGTTAATAGATACAATAAATTTGAAAGTTTACCTGACTTTATAAAATTAAAGTATGCCATTCTATCTTTATATGGAGAGGAGACATTTTTGAAAGACGTAGGTTACTTTAAGCCCGCTCATTATGCAGTAATTCTTCCGAACGAAAAATGGATCGGAAACAGTAAAAGGGTGGATTGGGTATGACTACACCAGAAAAAAAAGTAAAGAAGAAAGTAGTTGCGTTGTTATTAAAATATAGTTCTTATTATTTCTATCCGGTTACTGCGGGCTATGGGGCATCAGGAGTGCCTGATATTGTGGCCTGTGTACAAGGTAAGTTTATTGGTATAGAATGTAAGGCTGGTAAAAATAAACCCACTGCTTTACAGGCAAAAAATTTACGTATGATTGAGAAGTCTGGTGGGGTTGCTCTTGTAATAAACGAAGACAATTTATCTGTATTAGAGGGGGTGTTAAATGGAGCAGGTTCAATCGAAACAGCATGAAGTAGAAGCCATAGTATTACGTCCTTTTGGGCCGAATATGTTAAAGACTACTTTTCCGCCTGAATTACTTGCTCGTATGAATGAGCAGTGCGAGGATTTTATTGAGGACGAAAAACGAGATGCATCAATGGATTTGGTCGGGCATGTTAAACAAGAAATTAAATGTGATGTGAATAAGATACCGGATTTGGGCCAAGCACTTTTTCAAACGGCTAATGCACTTTATACAAATTTTATGGAGAACAGCCAGCAGGAGTATCTGATCCCTAATAAGTTGGAAGTGCATGATGCATGGTTTGTTCGATCTTTCGCTGCGGATTACAACCCCTTGCATATACATACAGTGGGGAATTTTAGCTGCATTGCATATTTACAAGTGCCAGCAACTATATCGGATACGAACTGGAAACATACTAAAGAGAAGCACGTTACTGAAGGGTGGACGGAGTTTTCCTATGGTAGTACGGCTATGTGTTGTGCGGGGTCGTTTAAAGTACAACCTAAAGTCGGGGATTTTTATATGTTCCCCACGTATCTATTTCATAATGTGTATCCTTTTTTTGGTGAAGGGGAGCGTAGGTCTTTTTCTGCTAATGTGACTTTGCATGTAGACCCTACTGTTAAAGAACAGAATTAATTTAAGAACTTCTAAGACACCCTTCTTTCGCCCTATAAAACTAATGTAGGTTAGAGCTAACTGTCTTAGAAGGTTTCATATGTTAGCTCTAAATAGTTGAACCCCGTAACACCAAGGGGTATTAGTTTCGGTGTGACAGTCGGGAGAGACCGACATTAATTTAAGGGGTAAGGGACATGAAGAAACACCATTTAGTATTTTGGATTTGGATAGCGATAGTTGAGTTTATGTTATTAGCCCCGGTTATTGCTGTAGTTTTTATTTATATTTTGTCATAAAAGGAGGTAAGATATGAGGTTATCAAAGATTAAAGCGATAGAACATAAGTATGTAGAAAAGGGCAGTACAGATGCGGAGTGCGATGCTTATTCCCGTCTGTTTGATATGAAGCAACCTGAAATAGTTGAATTCCTTATGGAGACAATGACTACAAAGCAATGGGAAGCTTATGTAAATGAGTTTAAGGATAAATCTGAGGATGTATGAAGTTGAAATAAAAATTAGTGTGGACAACATACCAGAAGCTGAAGACTTATTGGAACTGTTTAAAAAGTTAGAGCTGAACATTGATGGTATTGATATGACACATTTTTCGATTACTAAAAAGGAGAGGGAGACATATGGGAAAGAAAAAGAAACAACATATAGCATCTGAAAAAGAACATTATATTTGTATAGGAGATGCCCCAATTTTATTTATTTTCCTGAAGCATGAAAGCGAGAGTCTAATAAAAGGGCAGGATATGTGGGCTATTCCGGGTGGAGGGATTTGGACTACAGAACAATGCCATCGTTTTGCTACAAGTAATAAGCTACCCTTTGTCGTTAGCGTTAGAAATAAAGTTTCCAACGCAGATTTGGACAATAAAACTAGAACTAAACCTTATATTACTGATAATCGTGCAATAAAGAGGGGGCGATACGAGGTACAATTAACTTATGGGTAAGATTAAATTAGATTTTGCAGTTTTAAATCAGATACCTCCCCCTTGTGAGACTCATAACTGTGCATCTTTTGATGTGTGTGCTAAAGAGATGTTAGCTTGCGAAGGGTTTTTTGCATATGTAAATCATTCTAATGGCATAGCAAAAAGTAAAAAACCTAAAGGGGTTGAAGAAACTAAAGGGGTTGAAGAAACTAAAGGGGTTGAAGAAACTAAAGGGGTTGAAGAAACTAAAGGGGTTGAAGTCGAAACACAACGGTTATTCAAACCTTCGACTCCTTCAAGAAAAACGTATATAAAATGTTTTGCTCTTAAAGAAACGCTAGATGATGTAGATTATTATGATGTAGATCTTTTTTTAAAAGAAAAGTATTTCTTTTCCCGGAAAGAAGTACTTGGCAAGGTTAGAAGCGTAGCAGTAATTAGAAAAGAAAAACAGATCAGGGAGGACATATATCGGCATATCAAGAAATTATTGTCCGTGGGGTTTTCGATCCCTTACATGCAAGTTTTAGTTGAAGGCGCAACATTAAAAGAAGTTGCATATTATGTGGGAGAGGTACAGAAAGAAATGTCATTTTCTAAACAAATTAAAAAAATGAAGGGTCAATACACTAAACGACTGAAAAAAATAAAAGCGCACCTTTTAGAGAGGGAAAAACAAATTAAGAAAAAGTACCAAAGAAAAGCTATTAGGATAGCGGAGGAAAACCAAATAATTCTTTCTAAGTTAGAGGAAAAATTAGGAAAAATAGATGCAAAAAGAAAACCGCAGTTAGCTAAAACTACTAAAAAAAATATACGAAACGCACTTGCAGCACTCAAATCTAAACTGGCGAACAATGAAGCGAATCGAAATTTTGAACTTAAATTTGTTCTTCAGGCTACTAAAGATAAAGTTAAAGAAGAGGATCATAAATACCAGTCCTATTTAACTATTACTAAACGAGGTTTTATTGGGGGGGATCAGCAATGGGAAATGCTTATACAGTAGGGGTAGTAGATTGAATATTCTAACGATTGATTTTGAAACTTTCTACGATAAAGACTACAGCTTATCGAAACTTACTACAGAACAATACATAAGAGCCTTAGATAAATTTGAGGTGATAGGTGTAGCAGTTAAAGTAAACGATGGGGAGACTGAATGGTTTAGTGGTTCTCATGCAGATACGGCTAAGTTTTTGAACCAGTTTAATTGGTCTGGTAGTGCTGCATTAGCACATAACACCATGTTTGATGCAGCCATATTAATGTGGGTATTTAATATACGCCCTAAAGTATGGTTTGATACATTGTCTATGGGTCAAGCACTGGTTGGTTCCTATCATTCCGTATCCCTCGCTGCTTTAACAGAATTGTATGAGGTGGGTCGGAAAGGTACTGAAGTATTGAAAGCTATTGGCAAGAGAAGATTGGATTTTTCCGAAGAAGAATTACATCACTACGGCAACTATTGCATCAATGATGTAAATATTACATACGAACTATTTAAAGTTTTAGTGGATTGTGTACCTAAGAAAGAGCTAAGGTTAATCGATTTAACCATTCGTATGTTTAGTGAGCCTGTTTTAGAGGTGGATGACAGGGTATTGACTAAGGAATTAAAGACTATCCAAGAGCATAAACAATCCTTACTGGATAAGTCAGGTTTAGATAAAAAGACTTTAGCTTCCAATCCTAAGTTTGCTAAATTTTTAGAGAGTCTAGGGGTGGAGCCCCCTCGCAAGATAAGTCCTACTACTGGTCGAGAGACCTATGCTTTGGCTAAATTGGATGAAGGGTTTAAAGCTTTGTTAGACCATGAAGACGAGAGAGTACAGATAGCCACCGCTGCTAGAGTCGGAACTAAAAGCACAATTAATGAAACTAGAATTGAGCGTCTTATACAGATAGCAGGGAGAGGGGCCTTACCTATTCCGTTACGGTATTACGCAGCGCATACAGGGCGTTGGGGCGGGTCGGATAAAATTAATCTTCAAAATTTACCAAAGAATAGAATCCGAGAAGGTATTAAGGCCCCCAAAGGCAGTGTAATCGTGGATGCAGATTCCAGTCAGATTGAGGCAAGGGTTCTTGCGTGGTTTTCGGGGCAAGAGAATATGCTTCAGCTTTTCCGAAAGGGAGAGGATACTTATAAACAAATGGCAGCGAACATATATGGTATTTCAGTGAAAGACGTAACACCGGATCAAAGGTTTCTTGGTAAAACAGTAGTTCTTGGATGCGGGTACGGTATGGGGGCCAATAAGTTTCAAGCTACTATGAAGTCAAAAGGTGTGTCTTTAACTGAGCAGGAGGCTAAACATATTATATACGCCTATAGAAAGACAGTTCCCTGCATTGCTGATCTGTGGAAACAAGGGCAAACCCTTTTAAAGCATATGACAGCCCGCCGTCTTTTTGCTTATAGGTACAGGGAAGGAGTAGTTTCAGCAACTAAAGAGGGTATTAAACTGCCTAACGGTATGATTATTCACTATAAAAACATAAGAGAAGAGCGGGATGAAGACGCTATTGGCGGATCAAATTTTCTTTACGACGGTAAAAAAGGCAAAGTAACTACGATTTACGGGGGGAAACTCACAGAGAATATAGTGCAGGCTTTGGCTAGAATACTTATAAGTGAACAGATGCTGCTTATAGCCCGGCTATATAAAGTAGTATTGACAGTGCATGATGCGGTAGCTTGTGTAGTGCCGGAAGCAGAAAAGGAAGAAGCCATAGAGTATATAAAGGAGTGCATGAGTTATACGCCTGAATGGGCGAAGGGGTTACCCCTCACTTGTACAGTGGGTTGGGGGTACAATTATGGAAGTGTAGATAAATGAGGAGGGTAAAATGGGTTGGATAAAGCAAGAAGAAGAGCAGGTAGATGACACGGTAAATCATCCTGAGCATTATTTAACAGGGGGGATCGAAACCATTGATTTTATTAAGGCAAAACTAGGTAGAGAAGGATTTGTCGCTTATTGTATGGGGAATGTAATTAAATATACAAGCAGATGGGGCTTTAAAAACGGAGTAAAAGATTTAGAAAAGGCTCAGGTCTATTTAAATTGGTCTATACAGGAGATGCAGGATGAAGCAATACGGAAGCAAGAGGACGGGGAAAGCTAAAAAACTGCACATAAAAACAAGGGTGAAATCAGCTAAACAAACTAGGAAAAAAATTAAATCTAAACGAGATCAATTAGCTGAAATCTATCTTACTAGAATAAACCAACTAAAAATGTCTTTTCCTGTAGCTAATTTAGAAATAGCAACCGCTTTGGTAACCCCTTCAATTTCAGAGAAGGATTTTTTACCCGGTACGGGAGGTCTAAGTTTGTACTTAAAAAACAATTAGATAAGGATTCAAATTATGGAGAAAAAAAATAAAGAAAAAGTAATCAGTTTAGTGTATTCTAAAAAAGAAAAAGCTAAGAAAGAAAAAACGAAAAAGAAGACTAATAAAGTACAGTCAAAGGAAGCCATTCAAATACTCGAATGCTTTAAGGAAGCCATTGAAGAAATGGTAAGGATGGAAGCTAATAAGGTCTCCATTATTTTATTACGGGATGACCAAGATTCACCTTATTACATGAAAACTTTAAACAATAACATGTCTTTTGGAGAGTCTGTGGGCTTACTTGAAGTAGCTAAATCTTGCCTTATACATGCTGAAGAAAATAGTAAAATAGAATAGCAAATTTTGATTTTATCGAGTAAACTACTGTTTTTATAATAAAAAGAGGTCAATGTGAGTGCTTCTCCACCTTGGTCGTACAGTAGTCTAAATTTATTTCAGCAATGCCCTAAAAAGTATTTTCATTTAAAAGTAGCTAAAGATATAAAGGAAAAGATGTCACAACCGTTACTATTTGGTAACGAAGTTCATAAAGCCGCAGAACAATTTATTCGGGATGGAGTAGAGATACCAAAGAAATTTGAACCCTTAGCCCCACCCATTCGCATACTAAAAAATTACAAAGGAAATAAGTTATGCGAATTAAAACTTGGATTAACTAAAAGTTTAAAACCAACAGGGTTTTTTGATGCTGACGTATGGTGGAGAGGAGTAATAGATTTACTTATTATAAATGGAAACGAGGCTAAGTTAATTGATTACAAAACAGGAAAAAAGATCCAGTACGCAGACACAAAGCAATTGGATATATTCGCATCAGCGACGTTTATACATTTCTCGGATATTGAAAAAATTAAGGGAGGATTCCTTTTCCTCGTCACAAAAGACCTCATTAAAAAAACGTATACCAAAGCAGATATTACAGGTATTATGTCTAAACTTTTTGAAGAAGTAGATCAATTGGACATGGCGTATAAAGAAGATGTTTGGAACCCTAAAGAAAATTTTACCTGTCGGCAGTGGTGTCCAGTCGTCTCCTGTCCTCATAACGGGAAAAAATAATAATGGTTAGAGACTATAAAAGAGAATACCAGAACCAAAAGGAAAGAATAGCTAACAACGGACAAGTGCATGAAGCACGTATGGAAAGACAGAGAGCTAGACGTTTGTACGATAAAAATGGGATTAATCGTAAGGGTAAAGACATAGCTCATAACAGAGCATTAAGTAAAGGGGGATCAAATAAAGATGGATACAGGTTAGCTAGTCCAAGTAAAAACCGATCTTTTAAAAGAAAGTCGGATAAATCGGTAGCATAAAACTAATAAAGGTAAGATGCAAATAATAGATAACAAAGCATTAGTTGCTTTAGTGCGTACACCTGAGCGCATCACATCCTTAATAAAACAAAGTAAATATCTAGGCCCAGAGGGTGACTTCCATGAAGTCGTTATCAAATGGGGGCTGATTAATGCACAGAAGCTGTGCGAACTGGGAGTAAAGAACGTGCCTTCACCAATAACAAGGGATTATAAATGGCCCGGAATGTATAAACCATTCCTACACCAAAAAGATACCGCATCGTTTCTAACTTTATATAGAAAGGCATTTTGTTTTAACGAGCAAGGTACAGGCAAAACAGGATCTGCAATATGGGCTGCGGATTATCTTATGAGAATGGGACAAGTAAAAAGAGTATTAGTTGTATGTCCTTTATCTATTATGCAGTCGGCTTGGCAAAACGATCTTTTTAAATTAGCTATGCATAGAACTTGCGATGTTGCTCATGGCTCTCCTAAAAAAAGAAAGGAGATTGTTGCTAGTGGCGCAGAATTTGTCATTATTAATTATGACGGGCTAGAGATTATCGAAAAAGATATAAAGGAAGCTAAATTCGATTTGATTATTATTGATGAGGCTAATGCATATAAAAACGCACAAACTAAAAGATGGAAATGTTTACAGCGTATAGTGGACTCTAATATTTTTATGCGATTATGGTTGATGACAGGAACCCCTGCAGCGCAGTCCCCGGTAGATGCGTATGGGTTGGCTAAGTTAGTTTCCCCCAATAAAGTACCTAAGTTCTTTTCTAGTTGGAGGGAAAGAGTTATGTGGAGGGTATCTAATTTTACATGGGCTCCTAAACCCGGAGCGAAAAAAATAGTACATGCTGCATTGCAACCTGCTATTAGATTTACCAAAGACCAATGTATGGACTTACCGGAAATGACGTTTGTGACACGGGATGTACCTCTTACTGCCCAACAGAAAAAATACTATAAAACAATGAAAGAACAGCTTTTAATAGAAGCTGCAGGAGAAGAGATTTCCGCAGTAAACGCAGGGGCGTTGTTTCAGAAATTATTGCAGGTGTCGTGCGGAGCGATCTATTCGGATACTAAAGAGACGATACGGTTTGATGCGAAAGAAAGACTTAGTGTAATTAAAGAAATAATTGAAGAGACTAATAATAAAGTGTTGGTGTTTGTGCCATTTAGGAATGCTATAGATATGGTTAGCGAATTCCTTAACAAAAATAATATAGCAAACGCTATTATAAATGGAGGGGTTTCGCCAAGAAAACGAACAGATATTTTTAGGCGGTTCCAAGATAACGATGATCTTAAAGTCCTTATAATCCAACCACAAGCAGCAGCACATGGGGTGACGCTAACAGCGGCAGATACAGTTATATGGTTTGGCCCTACTACCAGCTTGGAGACATATATGCAGGCTAACGCTAGGGTACATAGGGCAGGCCAAAAAAATGCGACTACAGTATTTAACATAAAAGGAAGTCAGATAGAGAATCGCATTTATACTATGTTGCAAAGCAAACAAAATATCCACAATCAAATAGTAGATTTATACAAAAAAGAAATTGAAGAATAAAGCTTGAACTTAATTCTAAAGTAGAGTAATATTCTAAATAGGAGGTATTATCTTATGGAGAAAGAAGCTGTTTCAGCAGATCGGCTCGTATCTGTGTATATTAAAATTAGAGATCAACGGGCAAAATTAAAGGAGGATTTTGAAAATGAAGACAGTAAGCTGAAAACACAGTTGGAGCTTATACGAGAGAAGATGGATGATCTTTGTAAAGTTACTAACGCAACAAGTTTAAAAACAAATACAGGGACTATTATTCGTAGTTTGAAAACTACTTACTTTACTTCAGATTGGGGTAGTTTCCATGATTTTGTTCTTGAGCATAAAGTTCCAGAATTATTCCAGCAACGTATTCACCAAGGGAATTTAAAGCAGTGGATAGAAGAGCATCCTTCGCTTATCCCTATGGGGTTAAATACTAATTCATCTTATGAAATATCAGTTAGGAGAAAATAAATATGAGTAGTGAGGTTAAGTTATTTGATGGGGGAGTTCCTGATTATCTGAAAAATGTTGGGGCGGATGCAATGACACAATCCCTAGCAGGGGGCGGTGGCCCCAAGCGTATTTCGATTAAAGGGAACGTATTCCGTATTATGATGGGGGCGCAAGAGATTGCTACCAGTGAAGAACGTAATGTTGAGGTAGTGATAGTTGATGCTGCTAAACATGTGGGCAGGTCATATTATTCTGGGACTTATACTGAGGGGGCTAATTCGTCTCCCGATTGTTGGTCATCAGATGGTACGACCCCCGATGCCAGTATAGAAACACCACAAGCCCCTTCATGTGCAGTATGCCCTCAGAACAAAGCGGGTTCATCAGCTTCGGGTGATGGGAGAGCGTGTAGATATTCGCAGAAAATATCAGTAGTTATGGCGGATAATATTGAGGGGGATGTGTACGCTATGAACCTTCCTGCTAAGTCGGTGTTTGGGGCTCCTGAAGGCGATAAGATGCCACTGAAAGCGTATGCACGATATATATCGGCTAGGAATATTCCTGTTTCGGCAGTGGTTACTGAAATGAAGTTTGACATGAATTCTCCGACCCCCAAGTTATTTTTTAAACCTATTCGAGGGTTGGATAACGAAGAATTTGCGCTGGTTCAAAGGCAAAAGGAGACAGAAACATCTCAAATGGCTATAGGTAAGATAAGTTCCAAAAAAGTAGGTGCTCTAGAGGCAGAGGCTCCAGAGGAAATAGAAAAGGAAGAGGAGTCTAAGCCTGTAAAGGTTAAAAAGAATACTGCCAGCAAAGATAAGTCTTCGAGGTTAGACTCAGTTCTAAGCGAGTGGGAAGAAGACGAAAGTTAATTAACTTATTTATTTTTGGGGACGGAGAAGAGCAATCTTCTCCGCTTACTTATGGCTACGTATGCACTATCAAATAAAATTAAAAATAAAATAGCAGCCCTTCCTACTAAAGAAGCTTGGCAAAAACTTTTACATATATGCATGAAAAAAGATATACCGCTGGCTGATATAGCTGAGTATTTAGAGATTAGTAAAGTAGCGGTGTATGGATGGGTAAAAGGTGAGTACAAACCTAATAAAGAACTAAATGAGGTGATGGGTGGGCTAGTCAAAAAACTAACTGGGCGGTAAGACATGGAAAAAGAATTTTTACAAAAGGTATTACCTTCTGAGGGGTGGTACTGTGGAATGGCTATGATAGGTAAAGGTACTCATTCCGTAACAAAGTTTGTATCTACAATTGACGAACTAGTACAACACTCAAACAATTGGAAAACTAAAAAAGATGCATATTTTGCTTTAGCTTCTTTCAAAGAAACCGGGTCTCGAAAACAGGATAACGTAGTTAACCTAAGATCTTTATTTCTTGATATTGATTGTGGAGAAAACAAACCGTACTCAAACCAGAAAAAAGCTTTGCAACAGTTAGATGTGTTTTTAAATAACACCGAGCTACCTAATCCTATTATTGTGAGTTCTGGCAATGGACTGCATGTGTATTGGCCTATTCAAGAAGATGTACCCGTTGCGGAATGGCTACCTTTAGCAAGTAGATTAAGGGCTCTAACACAACGAGAAGATTTTGATATAGACAGAAGTATCTCTACGAACACTTCTCAGATTCTCCGTATACCTAATACTTTAAATTTTAAGAATCCTGACAAGCTTAAAAAAGTTAAATTAGTACATGATGCGGAAGCAACACCATTAAAAGAACTAAAAAAGATTTTAAAGACGAAAGATAATTTTCTTGATGTAACTCAAAGACCGCTTGATGAAGCGACTAAAAATTTGTTAGGACACAATACTCACTCCTTTATGAGGATTTTGCAGAAAACAAAGCGAGATTCAGTAAAACTTGGGTGCGGGCATTTCTATCAGTTAATGAATAACCCCGATGTTGTAGAAGAACCTTATTGGAGAGCCGGGCTTTCTATACCTATTTTTTGCCGTGATGGGGAAGAAGGGATACATATCCTATCTAAAGGACATAAAAAATATAATGAGGACGAGACAAAAGGTAAAGCGGAAGCTATTAAGGGGCCGTACAAATGCGATAAATTTGATGAACTTAATCCGGGTATATGCGCGAAATGCAAGCATTATGGTAAGATAAAATCTCCTATCGTACTAGGTAAGGAAGTGAAACGGGCTAATGTAGTTGAAAAAACAGTGACAGAAACCCACGCAACTACTGGAGAAATAGTAACCCGTGAGATACCTGAGCTACCCAAAAATTATTTTAGAGCGGCTAACGGTGGTATATTTAAAGAAGCTGTAAGCGAAGACGCAGACCCTACTCCGATATATCCGTTTGATTTGTATGCTAAGGAAAGAATGTATGATAGAGAAGACGGCGACTGCACATGGATTTGTGTGCATAAACCCCAAGACGGACTTACGGAGTTTGCTATACCTAATACCGCAGTGGCTACTACAGAAGCATTTAAAAAATTATTTTCGAGTAACGGAATCATGGGACATGAGCAGGAGTTTAAACTTATGCGGGCGTATATAATTGAAAGTATAAAGCATCTACAACTTACTGATGAAATAATTCCGCTTCATACTCAATTTGGGTGGAAGGACAACTATACAAGTTTCATTATGGGGAATAGGAAAATTACTCCTGATGGCATTGAATATATCCCACCTTCCAGCGTTACGAGGGATATTGCCGAACACTTTAATTCGGAAGGTACGTATGAGGACTGGAGAAAAGTAATAGATTTATATACCGAACCCGTACACCAATTTTGCGTATTAGCGGGCTATGGTTCGCCTTTAATGCCTTTCCTTACTAGGACAAAAGGTATTTTATTACATATCACAAGTAGTAAAGGCGGTGTAGGTAAGTCAACAGTCCAGTTAGCGATAAATAGCATATACGGAAACCCTAACGAATTTTTATTGGATCATGAGGATAAACTTTTAGCTAGATTGAATCGTATGGGGGTTATGAATAACTTACCTGTAACTATGGATGAGATAACAGATATAAAAGCAGAAGAAGTTCCACCATTAGTATTCTCCATATCAAGGGGGCGAGGTAGGCATAGGATGGAAGGGGCATCAAATAGAGAGCGCACTAACACAACTTCTTGGAGAAATATCTGCATATCTTCCGGCAATGCCTCATTGTATTCTTTAATATCTGGAATAACCAGCTCTCCTGATGGCGAAAACATGCGTATATTTGAAGTAGATGCGCCTATAAAGTCAGCGTCTGAAACCGCTAAAATGGGTAGCAAATTTATAAAACTTCAAGAGACGTATGGACACGCAGGGCCACGATACATTCAGTATATTTTAAATAATACCGAGAGCGTAAAGAAAAGATTATTAGCTAAACTTGAATATGTGATTGATAAATATACCCTTGTGAACAAAGAACGCTATTGGGCGGATATGATTGCTGCTACGTTAGTAGGGGGAGAGATTGCTAAGGAATTAGACCTGCATTCTTTTGGTATTGCTGAAATAGAAGAATGGTTGAAAACCGGGATTAAGGAAGCAAGAAGAGACACTTCCGTATCGGCATCCACAAGTGAATGCGTTACCTTTATAAATGACTTCTTAGTGCTTAACCAAAATAATAGGGTTGTTGTAAACAAATCAAACGAGAACGCTAATACTTATGTTCCCATAGTAGAGCATACAAGTGCCGGGCTTTCTGTGCGGATAGAAGAAAATACAAACAAAGTGTATATCCACACAACCACATTTAAAGAATGGATTAGAAAGCGCAGCAAAGATCGAGTGAAAATAAAAGCAATAATAAAACAGGCTAGGGATTTAGGTGTTTTAATACCTAATAAAAATAATGGGGATATTACAAAACAGCGTTTAGGCGCAGGCACTTTAGGTAATAGCAACATACCCGCAGTGGACTGTTATGCGTTTGATATGACTCGGCTAGACGTTACTTAGGCAGATTGCTTTTGTAGTATTCTTCGAGTTGCTTTGTAATTTTTTCTTTTTGGGCAGGGTCAGATAACGTAAATATTTTGCCTAGTGACATTCCGGGCGGGTAACCACCAAACCCTGCACTATCCATAGCTCGTCTCTCTAAGTCCCCTCTAATTTTCTTTATAAAACTCCTATTGAGTTTTTCAGTGGTTATTTGATATGCTTTTACCTTTCCCCATTTTGCGTTATGCTTACTAATATCATTAATAATTGTGTCTATTCTTTTGTCTGTAATTTCAAATTGAGGTATTAGTGCTCCTATTAACTGGTTTGTTAATTTTTTCTTTTGATCCAGTACTTCGTCCTCCCTATCTGTATACAATCGTTGGCCCATAAATGCATCTACAGACGAGGCATCACTAAACCCTAAAAGTCTTCCTACTGTTTCAAAAGCAGATGGTTTTGGCCTAATATAATTGCCGTACCTATCATACACCGCCCCTTCCCCAAAAGTTTCGCTAGTTCTAGCTTGCCTTACCATAGCCCGAAAAGGAGCAGGAAGCATTTTCTCTACGCCACGCCATATTTCTTTAGTATTTCCATCGCTAAGTCCTATTGCGATTTCTGCTCCTCCTTTTAATACGTTGTTCATTAAAGCTGCTATTGGCCCTCCAAGCATAAACAAGGTCGTTGATACGAGTGATTCGTCTTCCATTCCATACGGTATTCTATAAGGGGCTTCTCCTAAACCAAGTCTGGGAGCAAAAGAAAAACCTGTTAATGTTTCAGGCAATCCTCTTGTTATTACCCCTTTGATTGTTCCCATAAGTCTCCCACCATCTTTTTCATCGGAACTAAATATGTCATCAATTGCTTGTTCTACTGCGTTTTGAGTATCCCAGATTTCCTTGTCATCCATAACAAACGTATTCATTAATATGTCTATTAACCCTACAACAAGGAAATATAAAGGAGTATATTTTAAACCCGCCATAGTTAAACCTATAACCATCATATAAGCAATTTTTTTTGCGGCTTCTATTTTTTCTGCTTTTGTGTAGTCTTTACTGCTAAGTACACGTTTGAATTGTACTAGATAATTAAGGTGCATAAAGACAGGGAATTTTTTAAACATTAAAGCGGTTCTACCTGCTGGATTTTTAAACCACAGCCCTGCGTTAGTGTAGGAATAATCGCCGTGCGTAGAGTCAACTACATACTTCGCTAATGTATAGGGTGTTTGTTCTTTATGTAACTTTGCTTTATTTGCTTCGGCAAGCCGAATACCTGCGATAAAAGACACTTCTCTGTTGAATGTTTCTGTAGAAGCAAATCCCTTAGCCATAACATTTACTATTTTTCCAGCGGAAGATTTACTTGCGGGCGTAACAGTGTCCAGTGTACCCGTTACGTCCCCTATCTGTGTTCTGTCTAATACCCCTTCCCGCAAAGCTTTTACATATAAAACCTCTTCTTTTTTAGAGAGCCCACTTGGTACTAATTCTGTTACGGTTTCCCCACGATATTTAAATTTTTTACTTTTTCTTACCGACCCGGCTTGGGAAGTAAACAGTGCTGCTGCTTTTGTAAGTTCTTTAGCGGCTTTAGCTGGCCCAAATTGAGAAGCTAAATATGCATAAGTTACAGAAGGCATTTGGAATAAGTTAACTATAAACGAAGCTGGAGCCGATAAATACCACACAAAACCTACTTTACCTGCACCTTGTGCTATAGCTTTAATATTAGGATTACGTATTCCTTCATAATGTTTTTCTAGAGCTTCTTTTAAATCCCTAAGTTCTATCTGATCTTTTCCAGTGTACTCAGTTCTTAAAGCCGTTTCTATAGTGTCTAACCCTTCTTGTATTTGAGGAAAATATTCTAATTTTGCAAGTTGTCTGGAGTTTGACATCATGGTATTAGCAAAATCCTCAACTAAATTAGTGCTATAGCCTAGTACGTTTTCTCGTCTTTTAGTTAAAGCGTGTAGGGCAGATGATTCAGGAACCATAGAGAGATACATACTATGCAAATCCTCAATAGTCGCAGGATCAATTTCTGTTCTATTTTTATCAAGAATTTTAAGTATCTCGCCAAATCCCGTTTTAGAAATTTTTTCCCTATCCCTGTCAAGAAGTTTACTTGGCCCTTTAAATAACTCTACCTCTGATACACCGGGCGTGGCGTTTAATTGATTTACTACGGTTTGCGATTTAGCTTTAGAGGAAAACGCCCGTCTAAATATTTCGTTTTTATATATAAAGCTGACCCAGTACGGGCCAGAGCGTTTAAAAGACCAATAAAAATTTAAAGGCGCACGGGTTTTTAACAAAGCGTTAAATCTTTTTATAACTTCTTCCTTGCCTTCAAACCGCATATTAGCCAAACGAGATTTTAATGTACCTAACAGGCGGTTATATACTACGTCTCCGTAATTTTTTATTAGCCTATAGGCGTTCTGTCCTTCTTTGCCAATAGCGTTCCAATCTTTTTTTAGCCTGTCGTACACTACACGTTGTTCCTTAGTGTAATTTTCAGGCTTTGCATCAAGCATATTTATATTGTAGTGAGAAGAACCAAGTACTACTCTTCGCATAGGATCAGCCTTTGCCCCGACATTCTCTGACATTACTTTATCCAGCAAAGTTAAAACTGGCATAGCATCTTGTATATTACCCTTAACTGCACCTTCAAATCGATCCATAGGTTGTGATACTTCTTTAAAAACCGGGAATTTTTTTTCTACAAATTCTTCTAATTTTTTAACATCTACAAGACCGTACTTGATATGCCTAAACATATCGCCAAAAAATCCTTTAGTCTCGCCAAAACGCCCTTCTTTAAAAGTTGCCGGGTCAAACACATCTTCTTTAGATTTACTACTTGTTTTGTTAAACCCTTCATCCAATTTAGCCATATAGTCAATAGCCTCAAGCGGCTTTAAGTCAGAACCGGCTAACTCTTTTGAAGCGTCTTCACTACGCAGTTTATCTGCCATCCTGACCAATTTTTTTGAATTAGTAGCTTCTATTCTATTTTTATTTGTTTTAATTGTATTTCGTTCCCAGTTCGGGACTTTTAATGCGGCAAGGCTATTTAAAGCGTCGTTTATTTCGTTCGACGCACTGCGTTTATTTTTAAGTACATTTTCTTCTTTTGCTTTAGCATATCTATCCATAGCATCTGCTAATTTTCTAAATTCTGCTAATGAAGGGTCGATTCGATCTGCTCCAAAAGAAGTCCCTGCAACATCCCCTTTAGGAACCTCCACTCCTCCGGGGATAGGCTCTCCAGCTCCTTCGATGGCTCTTCTTGAAACATCAGGCATTTCAACGCCTTTTCCACTTGGGTCTGGTCTAAGTCGAGTAAGTTGTTCATTGGTAAATTCCTTTGGTTCCTTTAACGCTTTTTCTGTTTTTAATGTAGCGTGTAGTTCTTTAGCGTCTGATAATTCTTTTATGTTGTATTCTTTTTGTAGTTCTTTAGGGGTAGTTAAAGTTGTATTCCCTGTTAATATATCCTGTCGTACTTCTTCTAAAAGCGGCATACCTTTAGCGTAGTTAATTCTTCTTTTTTGTTCTAGCTTAATTGCTTCAGTATCAAAAAGAACAGGTGTAGTAGGTTCCGTTTGTTGCTGCTCTATATTTTTTAGTATGGTAGCTAATTCGTTTGATTGAATGGAACTTACACTAGGATTATCTTTTATGGTTTGTAATTTGTAATCAGGCGAAACAACATTATTAGTATTAGAGTATAGATTTTTATCTAATATTACCGTGTCCGTACTTTGAAAGCTTACAGGGTCTTGTATGCGTACTGCTTCGGGGTTGGCTGAATCTACTATTTTAGCATCATATATTCTTCCCGAAGGATCATATACTCTTGTAGTCGAAACGGCATTTTTATTTATTGCTGTTTCTCGTTCTTCAGGGTAATCCCTAAGTATCTGCGTTTCTTCAGGTGTAGGGGTATATATTTCTCCTTTATCCCTAGCAGCCGCTGCTTTTTTAACTATATTATCTACATTTTGCGTAGTTTCTTTGGCAGGCAATATAGTAGGTATATCGGGTTGATCGGTGGGAATAGTTGGCGCATCTTGATCTTTGAATAATTCAATTTGATTATCTGTAAGTGCTTTTACATTTTCTTCGCTTGTATAAGCATTTTTTTGTTGGACGTTATTAACTACTCTAGATAAAGATCCTATTGAAGTACCAAGTATTGCACCCCCCACTGCAGTTTCTAAATATTCTTTATTTGCTTCGGGGCCGTCTAAAGGTAAACTTGCTTGCCATCTATCTAATACAGTTTGGGTTACTTCAGTAGGTAATTCAAATGCCGCTCCGCCAACAGCCCCTTTACCTGCAGCTTGCAAAATACTGTCTGTAGTTTCTTTTGCTGCGGCTGTTCCCGCAAGACCTATTAATCTACCTAACGGTTTAAAAAATAGACCTATACCCAATAAATCAAGTGCGGTTTGCCCCCCTGCGGCTGCAATAGCTTTGCTAAAAGAAACGTCTACGGGCATTTCGCCTTTATCTACTCTTTGTTGGTTTGCCTCGGCTTGTCTACCAAACCCCATAGTAAGGTGTTGTGCGGCAAGAAGACCTGCTGTTGTAATAATACCTATAGGATTAGCAACCGCCGCTGCAAAAGGAAGTCTAGAAGCTAAAAGTAGTGCCGTGCGTTTAGCTGCGCTTCCACCAACCATTCCTACAGAAAACATACCAGCAGATGAACCTAATAATTGTTTAGCCCAATTAAAAAATCCTCCGGGACTTGACATAGCCTCATCAAACGTAGTTCTATCTTTGTCCGAACTTAAAGAGTTTCTTATCGCATCCCTAGTAGTAGGATCTTCTTCGGTGTACCCAAAAGCTGTGCTCAAAGATTTTAATGTAACCGCTGCGTCAAAAAAACTGTTCCAAAACCCCGCAGTTTCACGTTCTTCTTTACGTTTTTTAGGCGGAGAAAAGACCTCTAACTCTTCAGAAGGAGCAGTACGAACACCACCTGTAAGATCAGGAATAACACGCAGACCTTCTAGCGTATCAGGAATAACACGCAGACCTTCTAGCGTATCAGGAATTGCACGGGGCTCTAATATTTTTAATAAAGTATCCGCCATTAGTCCGGGGTCTATCTTACAACTCTACCTATGAGGTCTAGCATTTCTTTATCCATACCTACGAGCCATCCTCGTACTTTTATTAAACGACTTAGTTCTCGTTCTATTTTTGTAATTTGCTCTTTAGTAAGCATCTTATCCGCGTCAACAGGGCCAAAATCCCCTTGAAACTCTCCACTCATACGTGGTATGAGACTTATAAGCATCTCATTTGCTTCTTTTTTATTGTCTAGCTTTAGGTATTCTGTTAACAGATCTATATTTTTGTCGATCACTTCTATTTTTTCTGCCTTTGCTGTACGTGCTAGTTCCACTGTAGCAGTATACCAAGCAGTCTTCCTATCTTCTAAAAGTGTTGTAATTTGCATATCTACATTTGCTTTAGCTGCTATTGCCGCCTCATGCCTTTCTGTACTTTTTTGCGCTAGTTCGTGCGCTCTAGACCAATTTTTATCTTCTCTAGCTGCTTTGGCTTGAAGTAATGAAATATTTGCAGCAACTAAGTCTTTTTGAGAGTCATTATATTGGTTTTTTAATGTTGTATATTGTTGAAGAGCCGATGTACCAGCCTCTGCTAATGAACCTAAAAAAGTAGGGTTATTAGACATAGCTAAAGTAAGCCCTAAATTAATTAAAGTCATAGCAGGTATATTAGTTTTTTCTTTATCCAAAGATTTTTGCAGCTTAGAAACTTCTGTGTCTATTTGACTTATATAGTCTGTTCCGTATTGCTGCCGACTATTTTTAATATTTTGGTAAATTTTATCTGCGGATTGCTCGGCAGGAATTACCAAGCTGTCTGCAACATTTTGTAAATCCTGTTTATATTGCTCAAAGTTAGGGGGTGGGCTATAAATAATCGCTCTAAGGCTGTCCACTTCCTTGCCTACCTCTTCTTCTTTTAGTGTTGTGTCGTCAACAGCCGTTGCTACTTCCTCTTCTGTTTCTACTACTTTGTCTATTACTTCTTGTTCTGGGGGGGTTCTGTCTGTACTCATACCGAAATCAATTTCAGGGTGTTGCCTCATAAAAGTTGTTATAGCAGCTTCCTCTGCAACTTTTTTAGCTTCTTCAGTTTTCCCATTATCTTTT
>Ga0098055_1000405_pt1 | contig 26649 bp, 33 predicted proteins | sample 17_taG_FD_75107 | JGI IMG/M metagenome (GOLD analysis project Ga0098055, IMG submission 75107) | Marine viral communities from the Subarctic Pacific Ocean - 17_ETSP_OMZ_AT15314 metaG | ecosystem: Environmental > Aquatic > Marine > Oceanic | place: Pacific Ocean | collected 2015-01-18 | reverse complement strand
GTTCGAGAGGCGAACTGCAGGGGTTCGTTAAATGAACTACAGTAGTACGCCAGATGAACTGGAACTATACCTAATAACTAAACCTATTAACTATACCTATAGAACTATTTATGTGTGTTAGTAAGTATATCAGTAAAAAAGTTAACAAATGATTTGTAGTATATCCCGAAATGTGATATCATAGTAGTATGGACAAAGAAGAAAGAATAACCTATCCGTGTAAGACTAATGATTTAGTAGTTTATACAGATATGAAGATGTTTTTAGTGGCACTAGAACAAGCAGGGGTTTCTTACCAAGACTTGTATTGGTGTATGCTAAATGACAAGAACAAGAAGTTGTTCGCTTTGTACTCTACTTGGCATTATGCTGGTAGACCATACATTGGCGACGAACGATGGGAAGAGTTTAAAACTCTAGACTTTAGCTTTATTGGGGATATTACAGTATAACTTGTAATTTATTGCATTCCGTGATAGAGTTAGAGGAATAACTGTAGTAGACATACTACAGGTATTCATTTAAAGTTAGTGATAATGGTGGGGCAACTCATCATTATTGCTTTAGTAGTAGATAAAATAGGAGAAACAAGTGTCTGATGATATACAAAGTCCTTACGAGGACGATTTAGAAAAAGCCCAAGCAACACTAAACATAGTAGAAGATGGGGAAAAAGCACCAGTCCTTTCAAGTATGGAAGAACTTATAGAAGCAGGTAAAGTAGGCGTTACTTGGAATGAATTCTTAGAAATTGTTCAATGGCTTTCAATAAGATATACAAAGGGTGACGATGCACCTAGTGAATGGACAGACATACAGCTAAAAGCTATGTATTCAGATTTACAATACTGGACATTCGGCGACATTCAGTCTGCAGTGATTAAATTGCACAACGAAGGTTCATATTCAGCACCGAACAGTTCACAGATTATTGGAAAGATTAACAAGCTTGGATATACAGAAGTTATTACACAACAAAAACTGCGACAGATTTCTCGTGGTGAAGTTGGAGAATGTAGAGCAGGAGGCGAACACGACTGGATAGAGCTGGGTTGGATTCATAGTGAGTACGGAGACCCGGAATTTTATGTCACCTGTAATAAAGCCGTCTCTGTGGAAGCTAGAGCATGTGGAGCAGAGAAAACCATTGCTCCGCCAAAACATGCAGAGTTTTCCAAGCCAGAGCCAATGTGGTTAGAGAAGTTTGTAGACACTGCAAAACTAATGGGATTACCAGAACACAAGGTTGATTGGATGCTATCTAACGCTAGACCTCACCTTAGAACATATGCAGAGCATATTGAGAAGTACGGTTCACCAAAAGCAGAAGTCGTAGAAGGGACAGTTGAATAATGTTATATAAACAACACGTTATAGACGAGTACTACGAAGAGAAAGCTAAAGAAGTTAGAGAAGCTATAGGTTTCTATTGGGCAGTAAGAACAAGAGACAATATTAAAAATATTGGTGATGCTTTTATTAAGACTTTAGAAGTTATTCAAGACATTGACCCCGATACTGGAGACTTCTATGAATATAGTGACGATGATTTTAAAGTGAACTCACAGGATTTTATGGATTATATGGACGTAGCTATGTTTAACTCTATAAACGAATGTAACAAGTTAGAAGTAGAAGATAACTACAAAGATGATTTTTCAACAAAAGAATTGCAGAAGTTAACTTTTAATCTTTTAGATAATAATTTTATAAAGTATGAAAAATTATCAATTGAGGAAAAAAAGAATTATCTTCGACAGTGTTTATGGAATTATGATGACTTTAAAGAAAGCTTCCAATTTTCTTTAAAGAAATTTACCAATGAGCTAATTCAAAAGTTTATGATTATTCCTTACGAAGATTCAGAATTTTTAGAAGAGCCGGAAGATTTTAAATGTTCGGTTAAAGAAATCTATGAACTCATTAATGCATACACAGAATTAAATAAAGGTATGCCTGCGAAAAGAGACGGGGAAGATGAGCACTCAGAAGAAAGTTTAGAGTTAATTTCTAAAGCAATGTTTTCGACAAGTTTTATAGATTATGTCGTGAATTATATTGTGGAAGAGGTAAACTAAAATTTCTCGGACAACCGAGAAAGTACATGAACTGGACACTTGTGTACAGGAATGAAGCCACGAGTTAGGAGAATACTCAAGTATTAAACTGATGGGAGGCTGACAACAGTCTTAGAATTACAGTTGTGGGACAGTGTTGGTGATTCACGTCACCTCATTCCGCTAGGGCGTGAATGGATAGACTTATTGTTGTTGCTATATAGTAATGGCAAAAAGTAACGAGGGTTCGATTCCCTCCACGTCCACTAGGGAGTTAGGAATTGACTAAATTGTGGTGTACACAAGATACTAAATGTAGTGATTAAGTAAAAGTTAAAATATTGACTCCCTTTTTTTTATGTCCTTGTTGGGAAAGACTCAACTCGTACAGCAACAAACATTATTTAAATAGTGATGTATTAAGTGTTAACAGCTGGATGACATAAACAAGGACGATACAAGAGGGTATACTGATATAGTCGGCTGTAGTCTCGCAAGAGATTACACTTTTGTCGATACCCTCCCATCGTCGACTCTCTTCGGAGAGTCGTATTCAAAATGAAAAAAAATTTCTTTTTTAATTTGCATTATCTTTAGACATGTGGTATACTTAATATATAAGCAAAACGAAAGGAATAAAATGAACGATAAAAAAGAATTCATTTACGACATAGTAAAAATTACTAAAGGACTAACTGTCCACCCTTTTTACACATACGAAGTAGTGGGAATGGACAGCATTGACATTAGTGTATTTGGTTATGCTAATGAATTAGAACCATTTGCTAAATGGGCGGCTAAAGCTCAAAGAGAATATAGCAAAAAAAATAAAACGGATGCCAGAGATTACTTTATCTTTAGGTACCCACAAGAAACCAACAACGAGGAGGAATAATATGAATACTAAAAAATACGTGTGGTCTGTTAACGATGGTCCACAATCTGCATTAGTAGATAGACGTGCAAAACGAGATTTAGAAATCTTGAAACGAGTAGAGAGGTCTGATACAAAAGACTTTTCTGTTGCTGGCTTGAAGAGAAGCATCTTTGATGTTAAATCTTATGAGCTTTGGTCACAAGATGTGCCAGAAGTTAAACAGCTTCAGATTGGTGAAACTTTTGAAGTGCCTCACTATGTGTATCGTCCTTACAGTAGCAGGAAAGAAAGCTACGATGTTTGCAATGCTGAGTTCACAGTATTAGACAAAAAAACTCATAAGCGAGTAGATGAAGTCTTAGATGCTGATGGCACTAAGTTCAACAAGCGTAAGTATGAGAAGACTTATGTTTTACTTGAGTCAGCTAAAGATAGGCATGAAGGACCAGACACTTGGTTTGAGAGGTGCTCCAACTTTTCTGCACGCAGAGAGAATGGTGGTTACTACTATCCGCTCAAGAAAAAGAAACAGCAATGGGTTTCTCAAGAAGAGATTCTTATGATGTTCCTTAAAGACGGTGGGTTATGTCCACTTAAACGACGCAAGATTACTTGTAAGTACTGTGATAATTAATCACAGTACTTGCTTTTTTCTGCAATGTATGATACAATAGTAATATGAAAGAACAAATTATGAATTACATTAGAAATATAACATTAATTGTCTTAGAAAGACTTGATGCTAGAGATACTGCTTTTAAAAGACTAGCTTATAAAATTACTAGGAAAATACACGACAAAGTTTTCTTTGCAATTTTTGGAGTTAGTGCATATGACTATAGTTACTGGGGTGAATATGAAAATGATTGAATCGTTACTGTATAAAGCATTAGCTAAACTTGCTACAGGAAACTACTGGTTTGATAACAAAGATTACTTTTCTTTTCCATATCAGTTGTGGGTAACAATTGATGGCAATAGAGAAGACTATGCATTCAGATTTCAATGGTTTAACAACTTGATGTGGAATTGGGCGTTAGCGTCTAGTAACATACAAGCTGGGGGACAAGGTATTGTTTACTCTAATAAAGTTTGGAGAGCTTGGAAGTTAAAGTTATGAGAGAGTTAGTTATACATTTTACAATTGCTGACTTTGATATCTTTTCTTCAGAAGACGACACATTAGATGCTGTTGATGAAGCTAGAGAAAAAATACATGAGAAGCTTTTAAAAGATGGAATCAATGCATATGATTTTGCATGCACAGTTAAAGAAAGATTTTTGGAAGAAGAATGAAAGAGAAAGAAATTAAGATAAAGAAATTTACTGTTCCTATAGAGGGCAGTATAACTCTTATTGGAGTTGATTTGCTAGACGCAATGAAGAGCATAGACGAAAAGCTCGCGATGGCACCAAAAAACTTAAACTTGAAACCAAAGATGGGACAAGTAGAAGTTAAGCCATTCCATGATGAAGAAGAGTAAATAGCATCTAGCTATTCAATTTAATATAAGGGGGTTCGTATGTCTGAAATGTCAGAAATGCAATCTAAACTATACAGCAAATGTGCTGTAACTAAATGCAGTCGACCAATGCAATCAAATAACGAAGGTGGATTAGACCTTACTGCTACTGGTGGCTACGGTGACTTCACTGATTCTATTGGTGAAGACGAACTGTGTACATTTAGACTATGCCATAAACACGCTCATAAATTTGCCAACTGGTTAAATAATGACGATGTACTTTCAATGTACTGGGGTCATAGCCACGCAGGTTATGAACCGGGTTTTTGGTTCGGTCATCCAAGCTGGGAACAGCGTACTTGGTTATCTTACATAACCATATTCTTTCACAGTTGGTATAAAAAAGGCTGGAAACAGGCTAAGTATTATTTAAAGGCACAACTACGTTCTCACAAAAACTGGTCAAGGGAAAATATAAACGATTCCAAAACACCAATTAAGTGGGGTACGTATATATCATCGTTTTTCTTTTTAACTAATGCAAGTAAAGGATTCTTTGTTGGAACTAAACGCAAGTTACAAAGAAAGCTTTTTCTTTTTACTAAAAACTATTACCGTAGTCATACTTCTATGTACTCGGAAATATGGACAAGGATTCTAGAAGATGATTTGTCTGATGCAGAAAAGTCTTTAATTAAAGATATTGGTATGCAACTTGCTTATCAAGAACGGTCTTTAGAAGAAGAATAATCTTTAAACAAAACCCCTCGAAAGAGGGGTCTAGTTTTTTTCTATTGTTATTAGTAGTAAAATAGAGGAGACTCTAGTTACCCAGAATATCCGTAAATAAGTATAGTAGACTAAGGTAATAATGGGTAGTCGAGACATATTAGAAGAAACAGAGTTAACTAAAGAAAAAACTTTTAACATAGACTTTCCACCTCTTCATGAACCACAACAAGAAGTAAGAGACAGTGATGCACGTTGGAAAATATTGTGTGCTGGTCGTCGTTTCGGTAAATCAAGGCTTGGTGTGCAATTATGCATGGAAAAAGCTTTAGCAGGTGGTAGAGTTTGGTGGGTTGCTCCTACGTTCGCAATAGCCAGAGTTGGTTGGCGTGATGTTGTAGCAGCAGCAAGTGTTTTTCCAAAAGATGCTGGTGTAGATGTAAAAGTTGGAGATATGACTGTACATTTCCCCGGTGGTGGTTCAATTTCAGTAAAATCAGCAGATAACCCTCAACGTCTTCGTGGTGAAGGTTTACATTTCTTAGTTATGGATGAGGCTGCTTTCGTAAGAGAAGAAACTTGGACAGAAGTACTTCGTCCTACTCTTACGGAAAATAAAGGTTCTGCATTATTTATCAGTACTCCCATAGGAATGGACAATTGGTTTTATAAATTATGGGAAAAAGCAGAAAAAGCAGAAGATTGGGCTAGATTTCAATACCCAACTACTGCAAATCCTATGATTGACCCAGCAGAAGTCGAGTCTGCAAGAGAAGATTTGGGTGAATTAGTTTTTGCTCAAGAGTATTTAGCTGACTTTATCTCTGAAGGTGCTCAAGTATTTAAGAGTGATTGGTTTAATTATTACAAAGAAGGTGTAGGAACGGTATGGGCAGATGGTAAAAAATACGATATAAACAATGATTTAGTCAAATACGCTACTGTTGACTTAGCTGTTTCCACAAGAGAATCTGCTGACTATACAGTTATAGGTGTATTTGGTCACAATATTGAAGATGATAAATTATTTTTACTAGACATGTTTAGAGATAGAATAGAAGCACCAGACATCGTACCTCAAATAAAAAGAATGGTCGGAATACATAATCTAGAATGGGTAGGAATTGAACGTGCTGGTTACCAACTAGCAATAGTTCAGTTTGCTAGAAGAGAAGGATTGAGAATTAAAGAACTAAGAGCTGATAAAGACAAGCGTTCACGAGCACTTCCTTTGTCTGCTAAGATGGAAAGAGGACAAGTATACTTTCCAAAAGATAAAGACTGGATTCTCCAAGTAGAGAGAGAGTTGCTAACTTTTCCAGTAGGAGAGCACGACGATATAGTTGATGTATTGGCGTACGCTTGTTTACAAAGTGCAACTAAGAGAAAATGGGAAGCTTACTAAATGGCTGAAGATAAAAGTTTTTTTAAGCGAGCAGCGGAATATTTGCAAGCTCCACCAGATAGGTTAATCGTAAAACGAGGACCTCTTGATAAATATGAACAAGTTCAAGGTTCTGTTTGGGGTTACAATACTTCTTCTGGTTACTTTCCGCAAAAATTAATAGACGAATTAGGTGATGGACTTGGTAATTCAGCCGTTGTCGCATGTCTTAACGTTCTGGCAACTTCTTTTGCCGAACCAATGTTAAAAGTTTACAAAAAGACAGACCAAGGTAAAGCAGAAGTAGTTAATCATCCATTAGAAGTTTTAATGCAAAGACCAAATGAGTTTATCTCTGGTAATATTCTTGCTCATTATATAGTTACTTCATTATCTGCACACGGAGATGCTTTCTTATTGAAAGTCAAAGACGGTAAAGGTAATGTTGTTCAGCTTGTCCCATTAATGCCTTCTTTTGTAAAAGTAAGAGGTAATGAAAAAGAATTGATTACGCATTATGAATACCACGCTGTTCAGAAGAGTAACAAATTAAATACAGACTATATAGAAATACCAAGAGAAAACATGGTTCACGTACGTCAAGGTATGGACCCAGACGACCATCGTAGAGGTTTTGCACCACTACGTTCAGTTATGAGAGAACTAGCTGGTGATGAAGCAGCTGGACAATTCTCTGTAGCTTTGTTACACAACATGGCTGTTCCGGGAGTTATCTTAAGTCCTAAAGACGACGCAATGGGTGGACCAAGTAGAGAAGAAGCTGAAGCAATTGCTCAATCTTTTAAATCAAAATTCGCTGGTGCCAATAGAGGAGCACCAATGATTATGACTGGCTCTATGGATGTAGACGTAGTTTCGTTTACACCAGAACAAATGAATCTTAAACAATTAAGAAGATTGCCAGAAGAGAGAGTTTCTTCTGTACTTGGAGTCCCAGCAATTCTCGCTGGACTCGGCGCTGGATTGGACGCAGCCACGTATAACAATACGAAAGAATTAAGAGAGTTTTTTACAGAACAAAAAATGATTCCTATGTGGAGTGCGGTTGCTCAAGAAATTTCACATCAATTATTACATGATAATTTTGAAAAAGATAATTACGAATATTTTTGTGCTTTTGACTTAGACCAAGTCAGAGCATTAGCAAGCGATAAAAAAGACCAAGTATTGACAATGAACTCTGGTGTACAGGGTGGCTTTGTTACTGTTGGTGAAGCTAGAAGAAGTTTAGGTTTAGAAACAGACAATAGTCACGATGTATACCTTAGACCATTAAATATGATGGCAGTGGCAGAAGGTGATACCGGGATTATGAACTCAGTAGATGAGGTGCCCGTCCCTTCTGCACCTGCTACAGAAGAAGATGAAAAAGATACTTTAAACACATCTCGATTTCAACCAGAAGTTCGTAGAAGTAAAAGAAATATTGGTAAAAGAAAACCTACAAAGAAGACAGTAGCTATTGATATTCATATGGAATTTACTGCATCAGAATCTGCATTTGTTCCTATTGAATTGAAAGCTGCACCAATATCAGCTAAGGTTAAGAAAGTATTACAAAAGAAAGTAGCAGACCACAATGCCAAAGACCCAAAGTATAGAGCAAGTTATGGAATGTTGGCAGCTGTATTCAGACGAGGTGTCGGTGCCTATAGAACTAACCCAGCTTCAGTGCGAGGTAATGTTTCTTCAGCAACCCAATGGGGCGTAGCTAGAGTTAACGCATTCCTTAAAGGATTAAAAGGTAAATTCCCAAGAACAGCTTTTGACCAAGATTTACTTCCAAGTGGTCATCCATTAAGTTCAAAAAAATCAGCTAAAGCTGCATCAGTAAAAACTGGTGACACTGTTAGCTGGTCAATTAATAAAGACCCAGACCCACCTTCAACAGTGCATGGCGTAGTTACTTCTGTCAACAGTGAAAAGAAAGAAGCAACTATGATGGTTTGGGCAATCATGGAAGACGGCTCTCATCAAAAAACTGATAGAAGTGTTACCCAACTAATTTCTAAATTAAAAAAGATTAAAGATTGGCGTAAAGAGTCTAAAGCTCCAAAAGATTTAACAAACTTTCCAAGCTCTGGAGATAATCAAAAAATTAGTTTAAGCAACTCTAAATTTAAACAATTTCCAGATAAAGCTTATATAGATAACTTAAAAAAGAATTACCCGAAAATATGGAGAAGAGCTGGTACCGGTGGTAACCCTCCTACTTCATTCACAGGTAATGATGCCTACAGAAACTGGACAAAGTATAAGGCAGGAGATAGAAGTTCTTCAGTCCTTAGCTGGGTAAAAAGACGAGAACGTTTTATGTCTCGTCATCAAGGAAACATTCGCTTGAATGGAATTATTGCTGTCATGAAATGGGGTGGCGTAACTAAATCTGGCGTATCTGCAATGAAAAAAATTGTCAATGAACAGAAAAAAAAGGAAGATGAGCGACGTAAGAAGGCTATAGACCTAATTACAGAGAACACTGACGATTTGACAGATTAGAATAGTATATGATATATGAAAGGTATATATTAAAGCGAGTGAGATATGGAAAATAACAAATTTAACAAATCAATAGAGTTTAAAACTACTGATGACGAAAAGGGAAGTGTAGAAGCTGTATTTTCAGTTTTTAACAATGTCGACACAGACGGCGATGTTGTTCTTCCGGGTTCGATAAAGTCTGGATTCAAAGATAACCAAGTCCCTATGGTGTTTGCGCACAAATGGGACCAGCCAATTGGAAAAGGTGTCATAAAGTCAGATGACAGTAAAGCTACATTCACAGGAAGTTTCTTTATGGAAACTGAGGCTGGTAGGGAAGCTTATAATCTAGCAAAAGAAATGGGAAATCTACAAGAATGGTCTTTTGGTTTTCGTATTAATGATTATGAATCCGGAAAGTTTAAAAAAGATGGAGTAGAAGATGAAGTAGATGTTCGCTACTTAAAAGATTTAGAAGTCTTTGAAGTTAGTCCAGTACTCGTTGGTGCTAACAGAGAGACTTACACACTCGCAATCAAGTCTGGCGAAGAAGCTGTTTATGAATCAGAAAATATATCTGAAGAAAAAGCAGCAAATGATGAAGATGTTTTTGACAACCAAGAAGATGCCTCAAAAAGAGCAGAAGAATTAGGTTGTTCCGGTACACATGTTCATGAAATGGACGGCAAAGAAGTATATATGCCATGTTCAACTCATGAAATATATGAAGAAACCATTAGTAACAATTCCAAAGATGCAGAAGAGACCTCAGAAGAAAAATATGGCTCTTGTGATTATGGAAGTAGTGGTAAATGTGCCAAAGATAAAGAAAAAGATTTAAAGATTTCAGATGACGATTCCAGCATGACAGGAAAACGTTTTTCTGACGAGGTCAAAGATGTGCTTGCAGCATTAGAAAGCCTCATAGTAAGAGCGAAAGCAATTTCAGTCTTACGTGAAAAAGATGGAAGAGTAATATCGGAGAACGCTAGTTCTGCTCTTAGAGCAGTTCAAGAGGACTTAAATGACGCTTGGACAGAAATAGATTCTATTTTAGATGATGTTTCTGAAACTGAGGAAACTCCTGCTGAAGAAGAAACTCCAGTAATGGAAGCTCCTGTTGAAGAAATTCAAGAGGATGTAGAAGTTGCTGAAGCTGAAACTGAAGTAGAGGTTGTCGAAGTTGAAGAAAACATTGAAGATGATTCTGATTCTGAGACCGAAGAGTCTGAAGTAGAAGTCGAAACTGAAGCTCCTTCTTTAGAAGAAGTTGATGATGAGATAGACGCTTTATTCGCTGAGGGACAAGCATTAATTGCAGATTCTCTTGTAATAGAACTAGACGACGAAGTATAAGTATAAATTTATTTTGGAGATAAAAATAATGACAAATAATAAAGATAACATTTCCAAGGTAAGGGCTGAGTTAAAAGAGGCTTTTGATTCTGCAACTGATGGTAAATATACCCCAGAAGCAAAAGAAAAAATCAAAGGTCTTAACACTGAGCTTGCTGGTCTTATTGACGCAGATAAACTAGAGAGCGCCAAAGCTAAAAATGAAAAAGCTATGGAGCAAGAAGTTTATGCATCAGAGGAACCACAAGCTGGTCCGTCAACTGTAGGTCAAGCATTCGTTAATTCTGATGCTTACAAAGGCTATACAGAAGATGGAGTTAAAGGTATAGACTCAACAGTACAGTTCTCACCAGCATATGGTGAAAAGGCAACATTAGGTGCCGGACTTACTGCATCCTTTCCTCCGGAAACATTAAGACAACCGGGAATCTTAGAGTCCGCTCTTAGAGACCCAGATGCTGTCATTGGTCTTTTCGACCAGATTGAAACAAACCAAAATTCATTTGCATACATGGAAGAAACTACTTTCACTAATGCTGCTGCTGAACAAGCTGAAGAAGCTACAACAGCAGAAGCAGCACTTGACTTCACAGAACAAACTGCACCAATCCGTAAGGTTGGCGTTTTCTTGCCTGTGACAGAAGAGTTATTAGCAGATGTAAATGGAATTCAAGGTTATGTCAACTCAAGACTAGGCACAATGATGAAACTACGTTTGGACAACCAACTCCTTTCCGGAGACGGTTCTGCTCCAAACATGGAAGGTATATTAACTAAATCTGGATTACCCGGCTTTAACAATAGTTCTTATTCCGGCGAATTAGGAAAATTAGGACAAATTTATGAAGCCATTACAGAAATTAGAAAAGGTGCTTTCGTAGAACCAGATGCAATAATAATGCATCCATCAGACTGGTATGACATCGTAACATCCGTCACAGATGTAACTACAAGCGGTTCAAAGAACCCATTATTTGTAGTTGCTGGTGGCTTTGGTGCCGATGCAACTCCAAGAATTTGGGGTCTTCCAGTCGTAGCTTCCACTGCAATAGCAGCAGGTACTGTACTTGTTGGTAAATTCGGTGGCGGTGAAGCAGCTCACGTTGTAATGCGTAGTGGTCTAGACCTTGCGGTCTCAGATTCACATAGCGACTTTTTCCTCAAAGGAAAACTAGCTATTAGAGCTACAATGAGAGTCGGTCTTGCTGTTTACAGACAAGAAGCTTTCTGTAAGATTACAAACATGTAATTAGTTCATTATTATCTGGGGTAGTAACCCTGCCCCAGATAGAACTATTAAATTTTTTTATTAAGGAACAAAAATGGAATATATAAAAGTAGAAAATGATATTTGGAAATTAGCAGACGGTAGTCTCTATGAAGGAGATGTTTCCGGTGTTAATGGTCAAGCTTCAAAGATTGCTAAAAAAGGTCATGAATACAATTCAGATTACTTAGCAAAGCATGGTTGGGGCGTTAAAAAAGCAGCTTCTAAAGAGGAAGCTCCTAAGAAAAAATCAACCAAAAAATCAATTGAAAATAAAGCTGTTAAGCCAGAAGACGTAGAAGACAAGTAAGGTTTAGCCAATGGCACTTTCTTCTGTTTCAGACGTTAAAAAAGCTATTGGTATAGACGTTTCAGCAAGTGATGAAACAACCATCACTGATATTTTTATACCGGCAGCAGATGCAGCAATCAAAAACTTTGTTGGCTATGAGCTCGAATATAACGGAGCTGTAGTCAACACATTTGATGGGGCTAATCAAGAAGAGATATTTACTAAAGTAGCACCAATAGTTTCAATAACTTCACTGTATGAGGACGGGGTTCTTTATGCAGAGGGTAATCAAGAACATTTTGTTGCTTACAAGCAAACAGGAAAAATCAAAAGAACAAATAACAAAAGATGGTCTGATATAAGATTACAAAATATTGTAATTACTTACAAAGCTGGATACTCAGACACAGAATCAGCAGCAGAAAACATACCATCAGACATAAAGTTCATTAGTGCTAGAGCAGCAGGAAGATTATTTACAGCTTCCGCAGCACTATCATCTCAACAGTCAACTGGTGAAGTTTCAACTCATAATGCAGACAACTCAGTAGATTCACAGTTTCAACTAGTAACAGAAGAATCTATAGGAGACTATAAAGCAACATATGAATCAGTTGTAGATTTAATGAATCAAGAAATACTCAATACCCAAGACAAATCAGTACTAACAAAATATAAAAGGCAATACTTTACATCTGCCTCAATTTTAGACTAGACTGCTGTTATGGAAAATAAAGATATTGAATTTAATAAAGCTCAAAGACAAGCTTGGCTAAGAGCACAAAACATAGACTTTTTTATGGAAGCTCTACTTGAACAAATGAACTCCATGAGAATGAAAGGAACTAATCTAGTTCAAGACATGGATGGTTTAGTCAACGCATACTTAAAAGTTTGTAAAAAATATCCAATAAAGTAAATGAATCGCTATCAGTACGAATTCGATGGTGAAATAAAAATCGTTAAAGGAAAAGGATTAAAAGAAGCTATCCGTTCTTTTAAACAAGAAAATCCTAAACAACTCAACGTTGATGTAAAATATGTTAACAAACGAGGTAATCCTATTAGTAGGAATATACGCTTAAGAGAGCCTATAATTGGTGTTGATAAGAGAACAGGTAAATATATATACTAATGGCTAGGTATGATTATAAATGTTCTAAATGTGAGCATGTTTTTGAGGTAACACACTCAATACACGACGAACCAAAGGTAAAATGTGAAAAATGTAAAGCAATTTCTAATAGACAAATTAGCAATAGGGTTTATCTCTATGGAACTGTTGGCATTGATTGGAATAGTAATCCTAATGGTGCTAGTCAATCAATGAAAGACAAAGCTAGAAAAGCTTCTAAAAAGAAGCAACAGTTTTAACAGAATAAGTACTGTAAGTTAAAGTTAGTTCTTCTTCGGGCATAATATCTTTTTTTGTATATAAATAAATATTTGGACCTATTTCTATAAGTTCGCAATTAGAATCTTCAGCATGATTAACAAACCCACCTAGTGGAGTTCTTATCATTCCGTGTTGAAACTCATCATTCTTTATGTGGCTTATTCCCAAATTAGTACTCTCATCTATAATTTGCGTACTAAAAAGACCTAAACCGTCTATGTTTGACTTTTTTATAGTTAAGTAATCCGGTAAGGGATAGTATTTATCGTCTTCCACTTTCTCTACTTTCTAGAGAGTCAAGTAAATCTTTACTAAGAGTCCAATTTTTCATAGCTCTATCATATTCTTCTTGACGCATTTCTGATACCATTTTTTTCTTCCATTCTAAATATTTATTAGAATCCTTCATTTCTCCACTTCCTTTCAAATACTTTTTCATTACCCCAACAAAACTTGCTAGAGTTCCAGTCTCTAAATGTTGTATACGTATCCCCATTACTTTTTTTGTAAGTATCTTGAGCTAGTTTACTAGCCATCCAAATATTGTAATAAGGGTTGAATTGAATAGTTTCAAATGCAAAACTCTCTCTTACGTAGAACTCTTGTTCTGGTAAAAAATTTAGTGGTATCCCATCATAAGTTAAAATCTGTGAATCAAACATTGGTGCATCAAACTTTTCTGCAATCCAGTTCCAAGTCGAAGGAATAAACTGCATTAATCCCGAGTCATCAGCTGATTTACGATAAGCATTGTATTTACCTCTGCTTTCACACCAACCTATTCTCATTGCTGTATATAAATTTTCTTTATCGAAATAATCTACATAAATATTGGAATATTGAGTCATAGAACTAGGAATAACCGAAGAACATTCTCTGTATTCTTCTATTAGCTCTGGGGTTGCTTGACTAATGACACCAAAAGATGCCAAAAATATCATACATTCAGCTATCATATACTTCTTTCTTTTTCATAATATTATTATAACATATTATGGAAAATTTACAAGTTATATTTTTAAAGCTTCTTGAATAACTTCTTTTTCACTATTGCCTGTTACACCTGTAACAAATTCATTAATGAATCTACCATATTTGTCTTGTACTTTAGTGTATATTTGACCCTCGAAAGAGTTTGTATACTTGTTAAAAGTAACAAATACAGTATTTTCACCGATTTTGAGCAGTTTTTGGTGCTCGTCGACGGCAATAATTTCTGGTTTAAATGCATCTAACATTAAAACTCCTTGTACTATACCTTCTAATTATACCACATTTTACCTAAACACAACAAAAAACAAAAAAAAGTGTAAAAATCTTGCTAAAAAAACGTTTGTGTGATAAAATGGAGTATGGAAGATAATAATATAACTAAACCTACAATAGAGCAAGCAGAGTTTCTGTTTAAGAAGTTTCCTAATAAGACACTTCGTGAATGGGCTAATGAATGGGGTATGTCACATGAAAATGTACGACTCATGAAGAAAAAACTTGGTTTGCCTACAAGGGCTATGCCTATTACCACAATGGTAGCTGATGAAATAATAGCATTCATTAAAGATGGAAAAGGAACGGTAAATACTGCTAGAACATACGCAAATTACCCATTTGGAAAAGGCAAGTTTACATATTGGTTGGATGAAAATCCTCAATATAAAGATAAATTAATAGAAGCAGAAGCAATTGCTATAGAGAAAAGAAAGAATCCTACTCATAAGCGATGCATCGTTACTGGAGAATGGTTACCAGTATCAGAATTCTATAAAGACAAGAACACTCTTGATGGGTACTCAAGAAGAAGTAAAAAAGCTGTAAAGTCTATGGTCAGAGAATACTATTACAAAAGAGATGTAACCACACCTGTAGTAGAAAGTAAACAATGTTCTGCACTTCCAGAACTTGGTGACTTACCTGCAGAATACTTTCATAGAAATAGAAGATTGGCTTCGGGATTGCAACAATATTCAATTGCATTTCAGACAGCTTACTCTGCTAATTTGAATTCAGTAGACCCAGAAGTTAGAAGTAACGCACACGGAATGGCTAAGCAAGAATCTTTAAAATATTTTGCTGGATTAGGGTACACACCTAAGAGTTAATCTGTTATTATTGATGTACGTCAACTTTTTGTTGACGAGCATACTATACTCAAAAGCCCCTTCTTCGTGAGGGGGTTTTTTGTTGGTATAATTATAATTATGCCAAAGATTCCAACTTCAGTATTAAATGAATCAGTTACGATTCAAACATTAAGTGGCTCCTCTGTAGATGATAGAGGTCTTTCCACTGCTACATTCTCTGACTCAGCAACCTCAGTTCAGTGTAAAATTCAACACACAAGAGCACAAGAGTTAACTACAGACGGTAGAACAGAAGAGAATGATATCTTTGTTGTAACAATGGGACCAAACGAAACAATTACTCCTCAAGATAGAATTGAATGGGAAAGTAATTATTATGACATCAAAGCCGTCAAAAATGTAAAAGACCGTTTTGGTAATGTTTTCTATAAAGAAATAGAAATGCAAGCAGGCTTTTAATGGCACAAACTCTAAGACTTAATAGGTCACTCAGAACTCTTAAAAAAATTAACTCTAATTCAAAGCGTTATCAGTTTGGTAAAATAGCTAGCTTTCAAGATTTAAGAAGTTTTTTTTACGAATACTCACTTTTTATTGGTGACCTTCAAGCACTTCCGGGAATGCCTAAACTAGGTTCCTTAAGTACAGCACGTCATTATATGCTTAAAGGTGGTCGTGTTATGGGTGACGTCAATGCTGCTATAGGTACTTTTAATAAATTACGAAGTGGAGATACCAACATAGAAGGAGCGGGAGAACGTATATTTAGAAGATTTGGTGGTAGAGCAACAGGTAAACTTATTCTTATGGTACCGGGTAACAGTATATTTACTCGTGCTGCTAGGTCAGTTATTGGTGCTAACACACAAAAAGCTTTTGATACTTTTGTTAAAAAACAGTTTAGAAAAAACGTTCCAGAAAAAGCAATTGTTAGTGTCCAAGGTGGATTTGACGCTCAGTTAATAGCTAATCATATTGATGATGCTATAGCAAAGGTGACAGAAGATGTCATTAGGCAAGTATACCCATTCGTTCCAGTTTCATCTGGAAAGCTAAGGGGAACCTTAAGAGCAGATTTCGGTAGAGATAAAGCTAAAGGTGGAACTATGCCATCTGGTCAAGTTATTATTGGTGACAGCACTACTAAAGATTACCACGCAATAATAGAGTTTGGTTCTGGTAACAGATTTAACGTTGGTTCAAAATATTTAGACAAATACTTCCCAGTGCCGGAAGCTGTTAAAGTTTTGAAATCATCTTCAAGAAACCGTCCTGCTGTAAACACTAGAAACGGTAAAGGTGCCATGATGCGTAGGGGTGCTAGAAACACAATAGAAAGATTTAAGAAGAGTCCAACAAATGTCGGAGTAAGTACTACTAACCTCATAGCTGAAGCAAATAAATTAAGGAGATAGAATGGCGCAAAACTTACCAGACGGAGAAATATTAGCTAGAACTTGGGCTTTAAGTAAAACAAGCATTACTGATTTAGTTAATCAAAAAGTGTCAACAAGATTACCTGTTGGTGCAGATATGCCATTTGTAGTTATACAAATGCTTGGTGGAAGTCCATTAGGTGGAGAGTCGTTAATATACCAAGCACAGCTTGTAGTAGATTTTTATGCAGGTAAATATGCAACTAATTCAACCAAAGGACAACCAGACTATTCCTCTGCTTTTTCCTTAGGTAATACTTTTGTAAGAGAAGCTTTTGACCATGCACCTACAAAACTAACTAGCGTTGGTGGAGAGGTAGGAATGGTTCATGGTTTTGATTCAATATCTGGTCTCGGTAGAGTAGAAGAACCCGAGCTCGGTTTGGCACGCTATACTTGTGATATGGTAATGATTTATGGAGCGATATCGTGAAATATATAAAAGTTAATCCATATATACGAGTTTTTGATGCCATTAGGGATGAGAAACTTGATGTAATTTTTGACAAGAATAACTGGGTTGAAGTAAAAGACTCTGACTGGAAAAGGCTTAAGGAAGCTCAAACCAAACAGGGAGAATTGCTACTACCCAATTTTGTTGAAAAAACAGATGGTATGGGTGAAATTAAAAACTTTACTGCTGCTGAAAAAGTAGAAGATAAAGTTTCAGATGATGAGTGGTACGACAATCCTGCTGACACAAAAGTAGAAGAAGAATAACGAAAAGTTATTCATAGAGTAAGTAGGTATAAAAAATGGCACAAAGTATTAGTGAGGTCTTACTAGGAACTGGTGTAATGTATACGGCTTTAGAGAGTGATTTGAATGGCAATTCGCCAACAGCAACATTCCCAGCAAGCCCGGCTGCAGGACCAGACCCTTCGTATTGGACCAATATAGGATATTCAGAGGGTGGATTCTCTCTTGAATATGATAAAACTTTTGAAGATGTTATGGTTGCTGAGGAAATAGACCCTATTAAGACAATCAAAACAGCTCAAGAAGTGAGAATCACAGGTGAATTAGCACAAGCATCATTAGCTAACTTAAAGTTAGCAATGGCTGGTGGTGTATCAGCAGCTGATACTCCATCTTCTGGGTACACCCAGTTAACTCCACCATCAACAGATGGATTCTTGGAGTATGGATTAATTCTTAGAGTTAATGCACCGGGCGCATCTGAAGGTGGAACACAGAAAGTCAGAGACATTTATGCTCCTAGAGCAGTAAACGTCGGAGCTTTCTCAATGGTTCACGCTAAAGCACCACAAAAGGTAACAATAACTGTAGAATACAAATTATTAAAACCTAATAGTGATGCTCCGTTTAGTCACTTGTTTAAAGTAATAGACGAAGTTTAACAAAACCTTAGGAGGGTAAATGACAGACAAATTTAAAGACTTCGATGAAGCAATCAGAGAAGTAAACGACGCAAAGATTACTTTCAAGGTAGCTGGTGAGACATTCGATTGTCCAGCTCAGCTACCAGCGAAAGTTGTTTTAACACAGTTAAAAATGCAAAATGAACTCGGAGGCATTGACCAAAAAGATATTGGGGAGTGGCTCAGAATGATTATTGGAGAAGAAACTTTTGATAAGCTTTTAGAGCAAAATATATCTTGGACAATCTTAGAAGAACTTCTAAGTTGGTTATTAGTCCAGTATGGAATTGTTCAATCAGCTGAAGAACTAGAAAGCTCTGATACTGAAGGGGGAGAAGAAGAAGACCCAAAATAGACGTCACTATTGAGGATATTTTGGAAAGATGGTCTGCAGTTGAATCTGATTTTCAACGCTTCTTTAACCTTCAACCGTTAGAACTTTCTTGGAGAAGGTTCAAAAATTTAATATTTAGTCTGGTCTCTCAAGAATCATCTTTTTATGCTCCGTACCTTACTGAGTATATGGAGCAAGCTAGAGAGGAAATAGATTCGGAAAATTCACTTAACAAAGAAAATCGTGTAAAGATTAATTTAGACACGGCTTTAGATGAATTAGGTGGAGCAAAAGAGAGTGTAAGCTTTAATGAATAAAATTAATTTAGGCGACTTAGTAGTCAACATAACGGGTAATACCTCTGGCATTAATAATGCTGTAGCAGGTGCTCAAATGAAGGCTACTAATGCTTTCAAAAAAGTAGGTTCTGCTGCTTCCGGTATGATTACTGGTGCAGTTGTTGCAACTTTATCAGCAGTTGCTATCGCAATGGCAGCTGGTGCTAAATCTGCGGTAGATTTTGAAGCTGCATTCGCTGGTGTCAAGAAAACTTTAAATGCTACTGACGCACAGTTTACACAAGTAGCAGACGATTTAATTAACATGGCTCGATTTTTGCCACAAACAGCAACAGAGCTTGCTGGAATAGCACAAGTTGCTGGTCAGTTAGGTGTTGCAGTTGATGATGTTGCTAGATTTACTGAAGTAATAGCTAAATTAGGTGGAGCAACAGACTTAGCTGGTGAAATGGGAGCTACTTCAATGGCTAGATTTATGAAAGTCATTGGTCAACCAATTAAAAATACTGAAGCTTTTGCAAACGTCTTAGTTGAATTAGGAAACAACACTGCTACTACAGAATCTGAAATAATTCAGTTAGCTCTTAACTTTGGTGCTCTAGGTTCACAAGTAGGTTTAAGTGGTGAAGAAATCTTAGCATTTTCAGCAGCCATGAGAGAGATGGGACAACCTGCTGCAGCTGGTGCAACAGCACTTAATAAATTATTTACAAATTTAAATAAAGCTGTATTAGGTGAAGGTGGTCTTGCAGAGTTTGCTGATATTGCTGGTATGGGAATGCTTGAATTCCAAGAATTAGCGGAAACAAGTATGGCTGCTGCTGCTGAGGCAGTGTTAATTGGTTTGAATGAGATGTCTGCTGCTGGAAAAGACCAAGTTGCAGCATTAGACACCGTAGGATTAGCAAGAGACAGAGTTTCTCGTGCATTAATTTCTATGGCTAAAAACGAACATGGTTTAGCGAAAGCAAGAAAAATAGCTAACGAAGAGCTTATAAGGCAAGCTGCTTTAGATAAAGAGTTTGCAACTAGACAAGATACCGTTGCTGGTCAAGTAGACATTCTTAAGTCAAAGATAAATTCTTTTGCTATAAGAATGGGCGAGACATTATTACCAGTAATACGTAGAGTTGTAGATTTCTTGGGTAGGTTCTTCGATGGTCTGTTTTTCATAGTAAGTGCTTCCAAAAATTTCATAGAAGCTATAAAAGCTATTAAAGACGGTATGCATCCGATGGTTAAAGGTGGTGGAATACTTGCACTTATAATAACTGCTTTCGTCAAAATAAAATCTGTTATAGAGTTTGTTATTAAAGCTTTCAAAAAATTCTTTGGATTGTTCACTAAAGCAGCTCCAAAATTAGGTTTTTTCGCTAAAATGTTTGGCTTCGTAGGTAAAATGGCAACTGGTGCCGTAGGAGCGATAGTTGCATTTGGACCTGCTATAGCAAAATTCGGGGACAAACAAGCAATCATTGATGACTTTGCAAGTAGTGTAGGGGCGTTGACGGATAAATTTAACATATTCAAAACAAATGGACTAAATGGATTAGACCAAATTACAGACGATTCTTTAAAATTAATGATTGAAGGTCTAGAAGATGGAGCACTTAAAGACGCTCTCCAGACTATGTTTGATGCAGGTAATTTAACTGCTGATGATACCAAAAATCTTGCAGAGTTTGGTAAAGCAATTAGTGATGAGATATTAGAAGGAATGGAAACCGACTTTGGTGTTGGTGAAGCTAACTTTACTGGTCTAAATAAAGGACAAGTAATGGATATGATAAAACAGTTAGAAGCTGAAGGTCTGACAACCTCTGAAATATATCAAGATTTAGTAAAATTAAACGGTCTCATAGGTACACAATTTACAGACCAAGCTGATATTCTAGAACAACAAATTATTGCTAAATTGGCACTTGCTAGAGCTGGTAAAGAATCCCTAACTAATGAAGAAGAATTAAAAAAATTACTAAAAGATAATCTCGACATAATGGGAAAGACACCGGCAGAGTTTGAAGCTGCTTTGAAAAAAGCTGATGGACTAGAAAAGTTTGCTAAAGAATTTGGTATGTCAATAGAAGGTATACCAGCACTTATAGACATTTTATTTCCACCTGCTAAAGACCCTGTACAAGAAGCTTTGATTCAGCTTAAAGAGGATGCTTCAGCTTTGAAACAAATGGTTTCAGATGTCTTTGCACCAACAAAAGCACAGTTTGAATTAGACTTCGCTGAAATGGACTTAGCTGATGCTCACAAAGAACATGCAGACTTACACACAGAACTAGGTGACTTACACGCAGAAGATGCTCAGTTACAACAAGATTTAGTTGATTTACAAACTGCAGAGTTGCTTACTCATGAAGAAAAATTAGAAATTGCCGAAAAGAATTTAGAGATACAAGAGCTACAGAATAAGCATGCTACTGAAGCTGCAATGACCCTTGAGGAAACTGTACAACAACAAGATTTAATTAATGAAGCTTTAGAAATAGAGGATAGACTTCGTAGAGGTTTGTCACTATCTGCTAATGACCAATTACGTAGAGAGAAGCTTCGTAAAGATTTAAGGAGAGTAGAACTAGCTGCTGCTCAAGGTTCTTTAGAGTTTGCTGATTTAGAAGCTGAAGCAATTAAAGAAAACATAAGTGCTTTAGAGAAAAATGCAGTTACAGGAACAGATGCAATTCTTAAGCGTAGAAAAGCAGCTGATATTGAAGGTAAAGCAGACTTACGCCGTGAACAAGAAAAAGAAGATATTCTTAAGGCACAAGAAGAAATTACTAAAATTAACTTGGAGTCTGTTGCTCGTCGTAACGAAGAGATAATAGAAATAGAAAAACGTCGTATAGCTATTGAAGAGAGATTACTTGAGATACCGGGAGATATAAAAAAAGCTCACTTTGATATTCACAATGCACAAAAAGATGTACTTGACCGTACTTTAGACATTCAAATAGGATTTATGGAAATGCGTGCTGTTGGTGAAAATGAAATGAAAGCACTTGCAGAAGCAGTGGGTCTTCCGGTGTCTGCTTTAGACGGAGTAATGACTTTGTTGAGCCATCTAAGAATAGAATCTAGTGACTTTATAAACGATATAATATCTGGTGCTTCTGCACCTACTACTCCAATTTTGCCGGGTTCTCAATCAGATGCATCTAGAAGAAACTATTCATTCTTGCAAGGTGGAGCCGGTAATAAACCATTCTTAAGACATGGTGGTGGTCGTTTTAAGCCGGGTCAGAATTATATCGTTGGAGAATACGGACCAGAAATGTTGAAAGCATCACCCGGTGGTGGTGGACAAATTACTCCTATGACAGGTGGTTCTATGGGTCAAACAACAAACAATTTAAATCTAAATATTACAGGACTACCTACAGACCCAATTGCTGCTAGAAAAATTGCACAAAATATTCAAAGAGAACTTACAAAACTTGAGAGAGAAGGAAGGTCTGGAGTTGTTAGATAATAAAGAAAAACATTATTTAAAGTCTTGCAAGTCAGACTGGGATTGTGGAGAATACTTTTATGGACCTCAATACAGTATGTGTAAACAATGTAGAGATAAGGAGATGTGCTAATGGCTAATAAAGTAACAATAGGTAGAATGAGTTTTACTTCACCTAGCACTATTGGTGTAAACTCTGTTCAAGACGGCTCTAGAAACTCTGTCGATAGAACAATTAATATGTCTGGTACGTTTGTTGTTGACTCAATTGATGAAGGTAAATCTTTAAGAGATGAATTAATTTCTATGGGTAACTCTAACTTAACTTTTCCTTTTACTTGGACTGGTGATGAGTTAATTGAGGGTTATTGTAAATTAGGGTCTACCAGTGTAGACAATGCTAAATTAGCAACAGGAATATTTAAATACAGTATTCAATTAGATGTGAAAGGTAGAACTTCAGAAATGATGTTTGAATCAAACATGACTGGTTCTCTTTTAACAAATTCACATAGCATAACTTCTACTGCTTATGGTCCAATGCACGTTTTACCAGTAAATGCATTTAATTACTTCCATAGTGAAGCCCCAATAGATGCTATAAGAGCTTCTAGTGAAGGTAACGTTGCAGTTTATTACGATGCTAACTTAAGAAATAGTGCAGCTCAATGGATAGTAGAGCCAGTAGATTTCTACAAAGGTGCAGCAAGAATCAGCATAGACAATACAACTATGACTGGTTACTTAGCTAAAAACCAACCTCAAGGGGTGACAGTTTCAAATGGTATAATAAGAATAACCTCTGGAAATCAATCAAATCAATCAAGATTTACTATAGAGTTTTATGATAACGGAGTTTGGGGTAGTCCCCGAGAGATATCATTTAATACTGGTGCTTCTAAAACAGAATGGAATGTTTGGAAAACAGTACAAATACTTAGAAATGAACCACAGGAATGTGTCGTACGTTTCACTACTTATTCTGACAGTAATGGAGATGGGCGACTCGTAATAGATGCCACTATTAAACGAGGAGCTCATCACATATCCTTGGTAGCCAACCAAGGTCCTACTTCAGATAGAGCAGCAAACTCTAGAATTAATTTGCAAGTGACAAGTAATCACGATACTTTCACAAATGATACTGGGTATATGATTGAAGACACAGCTGATAGTTATGGACAAAAGTTCATGGTAGGAAGTCCACAAGGATACACAGCAGATGTAGCTGATGGTCAAGACTTAATTCATGTAAGTAACAATCAGTTTAAAACATTTGTTGGATACGTTTATAATGCTGTAAACCCAGCGACTATAGACACATCAGATGCAGTAAGAGACCAATACTTGGAAGGAATATACGAAAACGTTAGATTAGTGAGGGCATAATGGCAATTACAGAAAGATTAATGGCACCGGGTAGCTTTACTGTAAACTTCAGTCAAGATTTTACACCTACTGCAATAATAGAATCAATAAAAGAATGGGGACATATTGTTGTTACCCCACAAGAAATAGATGTAGACACACTTAATGATAGTGACATACTTGATGCATCTAGATACACAGGAATAGTTTTAAATAGAACACTTGAAGAAGGTGTCGTAACTGTAGCTGGTCAAGGATTAGAACTCTATATGGGTGATGGTTCCGGTAAAGGAATGGTTATTGCTGAATCCAACAATATTGGAAAAGTAAGAACATACACAAACGTAACTTTATCAGAAGCATTATTCAACTCTTCAGTTGCAGATGGTAAGCCATTTGGAGTAATGAGAGATGAAGCTGGTAGTTTACAAGCCATACAACAAGGAAATATTTATGACCCAGTTGGTTTATATACAGGTCAACACTTCGTAGAGACTGCTTTATCAGCAGTAAAATTTGTATCAGAAATACTCAATACAGAATATAGAGTTAATCCAAATGGAACTATTGACGCTGGTCCGTCAGCTAATTTATTTGTAGGAGTAGGAAGTAGCGAACCTACCTCTGTAGTTGTTAAAAGTGCTTACGGTGAAGACCCAGAATACGAAGGTGTAACACCAAGTGGTTTAAGAAGTGAGTTTGATGCTACTGATTGGGTTTCTAGAGTTGACTTTACTGGAGAAGTTGGTTATTTCAATATACCTACTGATGTTGCTGGTGAAGCTAGCTTATCCTCGATACCTTATAAAGATTTACACGGAAATGATTTAAAGCGTGTTGGTTTAGTACAAGAACCAGAAGCTCCAGAAGAACACCTAAACACTAGAGCACAAGCAATGCTGAATGAACTTGCAAGAGTTAAGAAGATACTTAACCTTGATTTAACTCAGTATGAAGTTTCTGGTGATATGAAAGTTGGAGACTTCGTATATGCTTTTGACCCAGATGTAGGATTTGTTGATACAGACGAAGATGCTGCAGCAGAATCAAGAAGTAAGTATGAAGTAACTTTTAGAGGTCAAACAATAACACCAGCTAAGGTTCGTATTACTGGTTTAACTTTCCCGGTTATGTCCGGTATGGGTGTTTACTTTAGAGATAAAGATGGAAACTACACAGATTTAACAGACTATGTTCAATTTGAATCTGGTTCAACACAAGTTGAATTGGGAGATGTACTTAGGTCAATAAGAGATGATTTAAGATTTAATGAGTTTTCATTATCAAGGCAAAATGCTGGGGTATTCTCTATACCAGATTTACCAGCGACACCAACATTACAATCTGGTACATACTTAGACAGTACAGGTGACTCAAAAGGTTTTATTAGAATTACTTTCAGTAGACCTTTGAATGAAGATGGTTCACAGATAACAGACGGAAGTCATTACAAAGTTCGTTACAAGAAAACAACTGATAGCGAATATTCCTATATGAATTTTCCTTATACTAATGCATCAAGCGAAACATTAATACTACAAGACTTAACAGTTGGAGTTAGTTACCAAATAGGTGTTGCTACAGTAGACCGTTCTGGGTTTAAAAAAATGTCTTCTTATGATGGAACGGGTCAAGACTTGTACACAGATTCAGTTAGTGTAAATTCTAATTTCGCATCTAACGCTGTTGTAGAAATAGAAAAAGATGGTCAAGCACCATCTAAACCTAAACAAGCTCAATCAATATCTGCAGGTCCATTGAGAGTTCAAGTTACACATTATCTCGGCAAAGATGGTCTTGATAGTGGTGGTAACGCTTTTGGTGACTTTACATTAGAAGGTGACTTAGACCATTTAGATGTACACGCTGTGACACAAAGTGGTAATATTCAAGATTTTACTGTAGCCGAATCAACTAAAATTGGTGAAGTAAGAGTAACTTCTGGAAACTTATTACAAGGAATACCTGTTGTAGGGACTATGGAGTTAGAAGACTCTCAAGACTACTATTTTAGAATAGTAGCCGTGGACAAGTCTGGTAACGAATCAGACCCTTCAGATGGTCAATCAGCTGTAGCTAACTTAATTGAAGAGGCTAATATAGCTGACGCTAATATAACAGAAGCAAAAATAGGAACCGCTGCTATCACAACAGCTAAGATTGCAGACGCAACTATTACAGATGCAAAGATAAATGATTTATCAGCAGGAAAGATTACAAGTGGAAGCATTATTGGTGGTGAAATAACCGTTGGTGGAGTTTCTAATACAAGTGGTTTTATAAAGTCTTATAACTATTCAACTGGTTCTGCCGGTTGGGCAATCAATGCAAATGGTAGTGCTGAATTTGATGCTGCAGTAATTAGAGGTACTTTAGATGCTTCTAATATTACAGTGACTAATTTAAACGCATCAGAAATTAGTACAGGAACTTTAAACGTAGACAGATTACCAACAATTACAACTTCTCAAATTAACTTTACTGCTTCTGATATTGATGGTGTTGACCCAGATGCAATACTTGCAACTATTAATGCATCCTCTGAAGGTCTAGAAATAACTGCAAATAGATTAGATTTAAGTGGAACATTATCAGTAGGTGATGCTTTAGATGTAGGTGGTTCTGATGCTTCAAGTTTTCACGTTGATGTAAGTGGAAATATGTGGTTAGGAGCTGCAACTTATGCATCTGCACCATTTAAAGTTTCTAGCGCAGGTGATTTAGCAGCAAATTCATTTTCTTTAACTGGTGGTAGTGCAACTAACTTAGCCTTACAAGTAGGAACGCAATCCAGTGGAACACCAACTTCTGCATCAAGTACTGCAATAAAAATAGGTACCTCAGTTATGTTTGAACAAAGCAATAAGTTAAAAGTTACTAAACCTTTTGTTGTTTTACCAGATGGAAGTGAATCCGCACCATCTTTAACTATATCTGGGGATTATGATGAGTTAGGTTTTTTT
>Ga0098055_1000403_pt1 | contig 26703 bp, 36 predicted proteins | sample 17_taG_FD_75107 | JGI IMG/M metagenome (GOLD analysis project Ga0098055, IMG submission 75107) | Marine viral communities from the Subarctic Pacific Ocean - 17_ETSP_OMZ_AT15314 metaG | ecosystem: Environmental > Aquatic > Marine > Oceanic | place: Pacific Ocean | collected 2015-01-18 | reverse complement strand
TTGCTGCATACAGAACCGTTGGTGTTGGCGTAAGCAACACAGGTAGGATATAAAAGTGACCCTCAGATACGCGGCACTATAAAATAACTGGTTTCAGGTGGACAAGGCCAAAGTCCAATATCTTAACTACCTTGCATAGCAAAACAATTACCTGGATATCCCAACTGACTGAAAAGTCTTTAATTTAGGATACCTTAGAGTAGGTATCCTGTGACTGAAATATCAGAGTGTATTGATATTCAATCAAATAAATCAACTAAATGATCATATGTTCCTTTGACAGAAGATATTAAATCCAAGAGAAAAACAAGCAACAAGTGAGTGATAACGAACTTGGTGTTGTTTGATCTTGTCTGTCTGCCAAGACAGATATGTATGACAACTCCCTGATGCGGCTGGCCGAACTCAGATAGAGCGTCAAGCAAGCACCAAATATGCTCATATTTGAACGATCTGTCTTTGATAAATACTAATAACACACTAAAGGAGCAACCCAATGAGTAATAAGAATGTTTACACCAAACGATTTAATAGATGGTGGACTAAAGTCAATGCTAGTCATAAAACATATGATGAAATAAGCAATTGGCTGTTGTATGCTAAAAAAACAGTATCAACAAGATGCGATCAGGATCAACAAAAGCTAGTATATACTATAAGCAATAGATTCCATCGTAGCACATACAAAAGGCTAACCAAAGCCAATGCGTGGAAGATATATGTAATAGTAAACAAAAAGCAACTGGCGTTTCGTGCAGAAAAGGCCAGAGTTCACGAGATGTTAGATAAACTAAAAGATTCAACTGGGCTTACAAGAATACCTGTAGCTCGTAAAAATGTCTTGGTGCAAAAAAAGATTCATAGAAAATTGGTAAGCAAGGGAAATACTAATGTATAGACTAGAAACATATTGGATAGAAGGCGACGATCCTGTGTGTTTCCGTCATACTGAACAACACGAAGATACAGACTTAGATCACTTATTGCAAGTTGCGTTTATGGCAAGATTAAGTGCTGGTGATAGTTGGGTAGGATATAGAGTAGTGCATAGTCGCGACAAAGGACCAGGACCAGTAGTGTTTGAAAAGTTTATGGATGGAAGTGCTAAAGATCGATGGAGTAATGCTTTTGAGGGATAGTATAAAAAGGGAGCCTAAAACAGCCTTGTCTAGGCCCCCAGAGCTAAACCCCCTTAGCCCGAGATCCAAAGCGATCCTAACAATATTTATCGAGATAAATAACAATAAACCACGAGTCCAGTAGGAGAACAACAATATGGCAGCAGGAATATATAATATAACAATTGAAGCTTATGCTGACTTTGATAGAACCTTTCAGATAAAGTCAGGTTCATCTAATTTAGATATAACAGGATACAGTTTCGCGGCAAGTTTACGAGAACGAGCCCAAAATACAACTAGTGCTGCAGACTTTACTTGTAGCATAGTTTCTAACTCAGAAGGTAAGTTTCGTTTACAACTAAGTGACAGTGTAACAGCTACACTTAAAACAGGCGATTATCAATATGATGTAGTAATGACAGATGCTGGTGGAAGCAAAAGTCGTATATTGCAAGGTTTAGCAACAACCACAGCAGGTATGACACGATGAGTAATTATACTGTATATGGGGTTGATGATGAAAATCAAAGAATCACCGTCACAGATGATTTAACAGCAAATGTAACAATCTTAGAACTATCCACCATAGAACTAGGACAACTAGCTGATGTTGATCTAAACAATTTACAAGCCAGTCAAGTTATTGGCTATAATGCGATTGCAGGTCGTTGGCAAAACATTGATCAAGGTGCTCAAACAGCAGGCACAACACCTGTAGTAAGTATAGGTGCAACTCATAATCAATTGGGTGCAATAGAGTTTACAATAACTAACTATGCAGGATACACGCTACCAACATTTAAGTTCGATATAAAAAACTCAAGTGGAGTTGTAGTGCTAACACAAGATGATGTCACTCACAAAGGATCGGGTGTATTTGAATTCTCTGGCTCAACGCTACTAGGTGCTCATACACTAGAAACAACAGCACAGGACTTTGGTAATGCAGCTAGTGTTAAAGTAACAAGCAGCTTTAGTGTAAGTGCAGTTGCATTTCGCTATTGGCGTATAGATGGATTTGATGGTGATATTGATGGAACATTGGTAATGATACCAGGCATAAGATTCTTCAGCGATGCAGGACAAACTGGAACACAGTATCCACCAAGTATGACTAGTAATACAGCGCCAAGTCCTTATGTAGCAAGTGGTCAAGGTGCCTTTAATGCAACATATGACTATTGGAAAGCATTTGATAGCAACGACATTTCGACTTTCTATTGGAACCTAACAGGAAACAGTGCTACAGACTTTATAGATTTAGATATGGGCAGCACAACCACAGTTAAAAGTATGCGATTCAATAATGGGTCACAAGCAGCTTATATATTTGGAAGCTTGCGAGTAAGTGGCAGTGATACAGGTGCATTCAGCGGTGAAGAAACTGTTATAGGAACATTTATAGTTCCTAAAGTAATAAATGGAGTAGCCAATGTTGGATAAAACTATAGTAAGAAACAAAATATTAGAATATGCATCACAAGAGATGCAAACAAATGCGGTATTATTTAATGAACACACTGAATGGGTAACAACAGTAATAACGCTAATAAGAGATGATTATCACGCACAAGCTAAAGCTGGTGCTGATGAATTTGTCTTAAGTTCAGATATACAAACATATCTAGACAACAACAAACCTTGGGAGGATACTTAAATGAGTGCACCAAATTATGATATAACAATAGATCAAGGTAGTGATTGGCAGTTAGATCTAACAATTAAAAACGATAGTGGTAGTGGAGCTACAGCAGCTGACCTTACACACACAACTTTTGAATGTAAGATGCGTCCAAGACAAGACCTTGCACCAGCAACAGATATAGCAGTAGAAATATTAAATGCAACAGCTGGTCTAATACGCCTTAGTCAAGGCGCTAACACAACAGCATCTCTTAGAGATGGAAATCAGGTATATGACTTGGAAATGACATTGGGTGATCCACTGTATCCACAAAAAACTTTAAGAATACTTGAAGGAACAATATCTGTTAAACCGGAGGCAACAAGATGACAGCGATCAACTTAAACACAGACAGCCTTACACTGACTATTCAAGAGGCTGGTGAAGCCAATACTAATAGTAAAGCAGGCGGAACAGCTGGCTTAGTTAATACTAAAAGCGGAATTAATACTCCAATTAAAGGTCTAACAGGCGGCACAAATATTACAGTAACAGAAGGCACAAACGAGGTAACAATAGGAGTCACTAACGACTATGATAACATAGATGTTGCTCCTAAACCAGATGTTGATGCCACACACGCTCTAGGATCAATCACTAAAACCTGGAGTGACTTATACCTAAAAGGCTATAGCATACAAAATGCTAACAGTAGAATTGAAATGGGTAGCACAGATAATAAAGCAGTATTATGGGAACAAGCCGGAAATGCGTTTGAACTTGATACTGGTGGTGCAGATATAACACTAAGAACCAACTCAGGTAATAATGTTATCGTGCCAGAAAATCTAGTAGTAAATGGTAGTTTAGATGTAAATGGAACACTAACAACTATTGATACAACTAATACAGCTATTGCTGATAGAATTATCGAATTAAACCGTGGCGCAACTAGTAATGCTAATGATATTGGTATTGTAATGGAGCGTGGCTCAGCAGGTGATAATGCAACTATATTCTGGGATGAAAGTGCTGATACTTTCCGTATAGCAACAACAACATCAGATGGAACAGAAACAGGTAGTATGGATAGTGTAACTGATGCAGCCTTAAGTGCTAGTATGGTAACAGCTAACCTAACTGGTAATGTCACAGGAAACCTAACAGGTGATGTGACTGGTGATGTGACTGGTGACTTAACTGGTGATGTAACAGGTAATATAGCGTCAACTGGAAACAGTAGCTTTAGTGGAACAGTAAATCTTAATGGTGCTACAGTAAACAACGCAGCATTTAATTTATCTGGCAACTTAACTGGTAATAGTGCAGGAACACATACAGGTGCAGTAATAGGTAATGTCACTGGTAATACAGCTGGTGTTCACACAGGTAATGTAACTGGTAATTTAACTGGTAATGTCACAGGAAACTTAACAGGTAATGTAACTGGTAATTTAACTGGTAATGTGACTGGTAATTTAGATGGGCAGATTGGTGAAACAACTCGTGCATCAGGTAAATTTACAACAGTAGATGCAGATGGCGATTTAGACGCCTATAGAGCATCCTTTACAAGTGGTATCAATTCTAACTCAACAGACTATGCTAGTAGTAACTTTATGGTATTTGATAACGACAGTATTCCTGGTGCAGTAAGTGCCTTAACAATGGTAAGATACTTGGGATCAGATGGTGCTGACACAACTGGATTTGATCCTCGTGGTGCTACTATGGATTGGGAAATTCGCAGTGATAGTGGTAATACTAACGGTAGTGCAACAAACATTTATGCAGGTGGTATTGCAGGATATGCCAAACACGATAATGATACACACCAAATGCATTTCTTCACATACGATGATGGACACAGCAGTTATACCAGAGAAAATGCTTTCTGGTTTGATAAAAATCATATAGTAGTTGAAAAAGAAGCAGAATTCCTAAGCAATGTATATGTAGAAGGTGATATGGAAATTGACTTCCAAGATGCTAATGGAACATTGCGTGTAAACGATAACGATAGTGATCAAATCTTTGAACTAGATAAAGAAAGACTAAATCTTGGTGTTCCAATTCAAATGCATATCTTCGCAGTAAACGATTTACCAACCACATTAGATGAAGGTGCAATAGCATATGTAACAGACGAATCAACTGTATCAGGTGGTAATTGTATGGTATTCTATGATGGTGCAGGATGGAAACTAATGCACAGTCCAACAACAACAGCATCAAGTTAAACTAATTAACTAAGGGGTGTGTAATAGCACCCCAAATACACATCCGTGTATAAAGGAGGAACAATATGTCAGACAAGACAGCAAAAAATCCCAAAGGAGCAGGGCGCAAAAAGATCGAACTAGATAAAGATATGCTATTAAGATTGGCAGAGCTACACTGTAACTGGAAGGAAATCTCTTATGTAATGGACTGTAGTGTTGATACACTAAAGCGTAATTATGCCGAGATAATCAACAAAGGGCAAGCACAAGGCAATATCAAGTTGCGGAGAGCTATGTGGCGCAATGCATTAGAAAATGATCACGCAGTAATGCAGATTTATTTGTCAAAGAATGTATTGGGTATGAGTGATAATCCAGTAAGCAGCGAGAGTGAAACTGTGCTACCTTGGGAAAATGAAAGTGAATAAATACACTGTATAAACTATAAGGAAACCATACTATGGAACTATTTAAAAGAGCGGTAAACGAATCAAACATTAAGGCGCATATTAAAGCGGACTTGATTAAACACTTAGAAGATTGCAAGTGTGGTGACAAACCTAAAGCTACTAAGCCTAAATCTAAATCTAAAGTAAGCAAAAGTTTTGCAGAATATCAAAAAGATTTGGAAGACTAGACCGTGGCTAAGCAAGAAAAACAACAGTGGTCAGAAATAACTGATAAGAACACTCAGGATATTCAATGCATTAAAGAGGATATTAAAGATATTCGTGGAAATCATCTTCATCACATCGAAAAAGATATGGAGAGACAAACCAAACAAATAGAAAAAATTGATAACAGACTATGGTGGGTTTTAGGCCTGCTTGTCGTGAGTGTAGTAATGTCAATGGTTAAGACTGGAATAGGAGTGTAACAATGGCGTATAAAAGCAAAAAGAAAATGAAAAAAGCCCCTAAGAAGAAAAAGACTTATAAGAAAAAGTCATACTAACAATAGGAGTATAAAGATGAAGAAATCAAAAGCAATTAAGAACAAATGGAAAGCTAAACTAAAGTCAAAGAAACTATGGCTGGTAGTAGCAATTCTAGGTGCAATGGTTGTATATAACTGGATGTATCCAGTAATGCCCGCAGCTGTATAATGGCAAGCTACAGAGGCTCAACTTGTAAAACAGATTGTAGTGGTCACTTCGCAGGAGCTAGATATGCCCGTGCAGGTGGCCGCACACTAACTCGTAGTAGTAGTAGCTTTAATGCAGGAATGCGAGCAGTTCAAGCCGCATACAAGCGTAAAGGTAAAAAGACTAAAATGAGTATAAGAAAGAAAAGTAAATGACCCCAGATCAACTAAATGCTTGGCGTATAATACCGAGACTGTTGATACTAACTTATATGATCAGCTTCTATATGGTGATCAATTGGTTTATGGGACTAGAAGATCCAAACAATGCTCAAGCAGCGTTTACAAGCACAATGATTGGTGCTGGTGCAGCTTGGTTTGGACTGTATGTAAATGGCAGTAGCAATAACAACAACAAAGGAGATAAAAAATGAGAACAGGATTAACAAGAGCAGAAGAGCTGCAAATAGAACAAGAAAAACATATCAAGATAGCTAACACATTCTTCGCATTGGCGTATTGGAATATCTTTATCTTAGATGTAGCCCTAATACTATGGGCAATTGATACATATCTATTCTAAAGGCATAAGGAACCCCCAGTATGAAAAGACATATTAATAGTGATCATTGGGATACCAAATTGGATCAACCAGATGGCAAGATAAAAACACAAAGACTTGAAACTATAAGTGTAGTTGATGGTAAACTTCGTAGAGAAACTGTAGTAAGATTGTTCTTCGCTAATGGTGACTATATGGATAGTGAAAGTTCTGAAGTAATATGCGATGCCGCTGAGTAATATTATACAAGCTGACTGTTTAGAATGGATGAGTTCACAACCAGATGACAGTATTGATATCATAGTAAGTTCACCGCCTTATAATATAAACATCAATTACAACAGTTATAGTGATACTAAAAGCAATTATAATGAATGGATGCATAGTGTGTGGGAACAAGCAACCCGTATACTAAAACCCTCAGGACACTTGTTTCTAAACATACAACCAACAAGAAACAATCCACTGATGCCTTATGAAGTTGTATCAGGTATTGATTGGTCTATACAAAATACTTTTATATGGAACAAAAGCATAGAAATAGATGGTTATGTAAGAGGACACGGATACGCAGTGACAACAAGCAAACATTATATTCCCAATGGATGGGAGTATGTATTTCATCTTACAGCCAAAGGGCGAACACCAATTGACTTGCGTGACAGTGGTGTGCCATATCAACCAGAATGGGCTGAAGCTAACAGTAAACGCACAGGGCGAGATTGGCGTCCTACTATGAACAGTTGGTTTATTCCATATGAAACAAATGGTTCAACCAGCAACAAAACAATCCATAATGGTAAAAAACATCCTGCTGTTTATCCCAGAGCATTGGTAAAGCGTTGTTTAGATGTATGCGGTGCAAAGCCAGAACATACAGTATATGATCCTTTTGGTGGCACAGGCACAACAGCCTTGGCTGCAAAAGAATATGGTTGTAAGTATATTACAACAGAAATTGACAAAGACTATGTGGAGTTTATAAAAGCAAGATGCCACTAACTAAGCCACAACGAACTATATTTGATTCTCAAAATCGCTTCCGGTTAGCGGTGTGTGGAAGACGCTTCGGTAAGACACATTTAAGTAAGTGGGAAATAGCTCGTGCAGCAAGGTTTCCTAATAGGCGTATACTATACTTGGCACCAAATTATCGTCAAGCAAAATCCATCATATGGCAGGATTTAAAAGATGAATTGGGTGCAAGAAGATGGATAAAAAAAATAAACGAATCAGAACTTAGTATAAGACTAGTTAATAATACACTAATAGAACTTCGCAGTGCCGAATCAGCGGATTCTATAAGAGGTATACAGTGCCACTTCGCAGTATTAGACGAATGCGCCTATATGCCTCCAGAGGTCTTCAGCCAAGTAATCCGTCCTACACTATCAGACACTGGCGGTGGTGCTCTCTTTATCACAACTCCTATATCACAAAGCAACTGGGTATATGACTTGTATATGCAGTGTGATCACTTAGAAGATTGGAGTAGTTTCCAGTATACAACTCTCGACGGCGGTCAGGTTCCAGAATTAGAAATAGAAGCTGCTAAAAGAGATTTAGATCTAAAAACATTCCAAGCAGAATATCTAGCAGACTTTACAAGTGGAAGCAGACTGGTATTCTATGCATTCGATAAAGCTAACAATATAAAACCGTTTACAGACAGACCTAATCAGATATGGATAGGAGCTGACTTTAACATTGAACCTATGAGTGCTGTAATAGGAACTCCAACCAAAGCTGGCTTCCATATATTTGATGAAATAATTATACCTAATAGTAACACACACGAACTAGCAGAAGAAATAGTAAGACGATATGGTGGACACAGGATAACAGTATTCCCTGATCCTGCCGGCAGTGCAAGAAAAACAGCTAGCCGTGGGCGTAGTGATCACGATATACTTAGAGAGTATGGACTAGAGGTAAAGAGTAAAAGAGCTCACCCTAAAGTAAAAGATAGAAACGCTGTAGTAAACAGTATGCTACTAAATGCACAAGGTGAAAGCAGACTATTCTTCGACCCTAAATGTAAAACAACAATTGATAGTGTAAGTCGACACAGCTATAAGTCTAATACAATGATACCAGACAAAGACAGTGGAACTGACCACGCAACTGACTGTTTAGCGTATGTGGTAGACTATAACTATGCTATCAGAGACACAAGAGATACCTTTAATAAGCCAAAAGTATTTGGAGCGTTTTAGGTTGACAAGTATGTATAAAAATGCTATAATAAATACAATTGAAGCAACTAGAACTAGGAATCAGGTTGTTTTAATTTCTCCTGTAAGGTTAACGAGTGTTAACTTTATGGCTGCGAATGCAGCCTATGACAATTACAGTCAGGCCCTGTGTCGATCCCCCCGATGCAGGGTTTTTTTGTGGCAGAATTTATTTGGATAAATAAAGTAAGTATATACTGAACCGATCAGGTTTAATCGGGTGACAATAGTCTATGTCGTAAAAAATGGACAGACAAAAACACTCTAATAGAGGAAAACAAATGTTAACAATAGAACAAATCAATCAGGTGCACCCCGGATACGCTGAATACCGATATAGATGGGATTATTATATGCGATCGTATATGGGAGCGGAAGAGTATAGAGATGGTGCTTACCTTAGAAAATATATTGGCGAAGATCAAGGACCCGGCGATCAATACAGACAACGACTCCTTGATACAGCTTTACATAACCACGCTAAAGTGGTAGTAGACACATATCGTAGTTTCATATTCAGAAACTTACCGACTAGAACAATGGGCAACTTAGTGGATAATGAATTCGCTATGCGTTTTGTCCAAGATGCAGACTTAGATGGAACAGGAATGAACCAGCTGATGCGTGAAGTTAACGATATGGTTTCGATCTTCGGAAGTTGCTGGGTAGGAATCGACCGACCAGCTTACGCAGTTGAAACAACAGCACAAGAAGAGGCTTTAGATATTCGTGCATATGCTTTAGTCATCGACCCTACCGCTGTAACAGACTGGAGCTACTGTCGCCAACCCAATGGTGCAAAAAAACTAAACTATATTAAGATCATAGAAGATAAACAATCAGATCACGATACTATAGTATGTTGGAAAGAAGATACTATACAAAGATATGTAGTAAGCAAAAAAGCTATACACAGCACAAATAACGAACTAACAACCCATAACACACAGTCAGATCAAATAGTATATGAGTATGGAAAAATACTCGATTATGCAGAATATCCTAATCCTTTAGGCTATATACCTTTCCACAGTGTATGTGATACTAAAAGCTTCCACAAAGGTATTGGTAATAGTGATATTGGTGATGTATGTGATATTATGCGTAGCATATACAACAAACTAAGTGAACTTTATAGTAATATTAGACTAAGTTCCCACCCTAGTATTGTAGCAGAACCTAGTGCCGAAATAAATGGCGGTAGTGGTGCTATTATATATGTGGATGAAAATACACAAGTGCAACCATACTTATTGCAACCCACAGGTGCAAGTATTGATGGTATTATCAAAAGCATCGAACTAGATGTTGAAGCAATTGATAGTATAACACACTTAAAAGCAGTAAAGGCTAAAACAGGATCACCGATGAGTGGTGTTGCTTTAGCTACGACCAAGCAACTTCTAAATGCTAAACTAGCCGATAGAGCTAGTATGTTAGAAATTGCAGAAAGAAAACTTTGGGCCGATTGGTTTAACTGGCAACAGGTAGACGAGTCAGAGGAGTTCCATATACATTATGAAAAGAGCTTCGACCTTAGAGATAAACACAGCGATTTAGAATTGTATAGCAAGGCGATTCTAACTGTCCCACACGATAGCTTCGTGCATCATATTCATAGTCAAATTGCAGCAATGCTAATTGAAGATGAAAAAGATCTGCAACTAGTTCAAGAGCAGATTGCACAAGACCATATGGCGGGCAACATTATTACACCTGAAACAGAATAATCTAAAGGGATAAATAATACTGTGTGCAGTATAGGGTTATGAAACCCCCAGAACTATATTGCGTAAATTAATATCCTTGCAAAGGAGAACCGTTTAAGATGGACGAACAAGAAAACATCGCTAAAGCAACTGAAAACACAGAGACTGGCTCTGTAAATGAAGTGGATACAAAAATGAACCAGGCTGAAAAGGCATTCTCACAAGAGGATGTGGATCGTATAATCCAAAATAGACTAAAGCAAGTTGAAAAGAAATACGAAAACATTGATATTGAAGAATACAATGGTATGAAAATTAAACAAGCTGAAGCTGAAAAGGCTAATATGATCAAGCGTGAGCAATTTGAAGAGTTGCTTCAGAAACAAAAGTCAGAATATGATACTAAACTTAACAGTTTACAAGGTGAATTGCATAAAACAAAGGTAGACGGAGCTCTTTTAGAAGCTGCAAGTCGCCATAAAGCAGTAAATCCTACTCATATCTCTAACCTTATGAAGAATCAAGTTAAACTTGGTGAAAATGGAACAGTTGAAGTATTAGACGAAGCAGGTAATGTAAGATATAATACAGAAACAGCTGAACCAGTAAGTGTTGACGAAGCAGTAAAAGAATTTATCACGCAAAATACTTACTTGCGTAGTGCAGTTCCTAGCGGAGCTGGAACAGGCGCAACAAAAGGTAAATCGGCCTCCGGAGAGGTTAAAATCGATACTCTGGATATGAAGAAACCAGAAGATCGTAAAATCTATGCAGAATACCGTAAGAAGGCGGGAATTGCATAATCATAAACAATATAAGAGGATAATCTAATGGCAAACTCAACAACAACAACATTGGCGTCTTTGATTTCTCCAATCGTTCAAGAAGCTTTATTCACAGCGAACGAGAGATCTGTAATGCGTGGCTTAGTTAAAAACTTCGCAGTCCCAATGAACTCAGGTAAATCTGTTCAGGTTCCTGTCTACCCAATCGTAGCAGCACAAGCCTTAACAGAAGGAACAACAATGGCAGGAACATCTGCCGATATCGCAGTAACAACAACAACTAAAACTATCACACTAGCTGAAGTTGGTGTTATGACTAACTTAACAGACCTAATGCGTGACACATCAGAAGCTGATGTAATTTCTCACTTAGGTAAATTATTTGGTGAAGCGATTGCAACTAAAATGGACGCAGACTTAATGGGTCTATTCACTGGTTTCTCAACTGAGCAAGGTCCAGGTGCAGGTGCAGAATTAACTGTAGCAGACATCTTCCAAGCAGCAGCTGAACTAAAATCAAACAATGCTCCAGGCGACTATTTCGCAGTATTACACCCTAAGCAAGTATATGCAGTTAAATCAGCATTAACAAATACTTTCACAGGTGTTGCAGCAACAGATGTCGGTAATGAAGCATATCGTAGAGGCCTAGTAGGTCAAATCGCTGGTATCAACATCATCGAATCATCAAATGTAGCAGTAGACGGCTCAGGTGACTCAATTGGTGGTGTATTCTCAAGCGAAGCTATGGGACTTGCAATGCAAAACGATCTTTCAATCGAAATTGAAAGAAATGCAGCACTAAGAGCAGACACAGTAGTAGCGACAGCTAGATACGGCGTTGGTGAACTTATTGATGTATATGGTGTTAAACTAACATCGGATGCAACTATCTAATAGCTCATAAGGATTAATAGGAGAGGTAATAATGACATACGCAACAAACGATGATCTTATTGATTTAATTGGTGGAGAGATCTTTGACCACGGTCGGGATAGCTTTACTGTTGAATTGAATCGTGCGGAGTCAGATGTTAACCGCTACATCGAGGTCAACTGGTTTCAGAAGACTAGAGGTGGTAGCAGCAAGCGGATAGTATCCGTGGGTGAAACATTTGATGCATCGAAGTTGACGGCTAGTCAATGGAAAACAAGCACAATATATCTTGCATTGTATCGTTACATATTACCTCAACTATCACCCTTTAGAGGCGAAGATAGCTTTACACACAAAATCAGCTTCTATAAAGAACGCTACTTCGAAGAGATTAAAGAGGTAATGGCTTCTGGAATAGAGTATGACTCCAATTCAGATGGAAATATAGCAGAGGACGAAGTGTATGAACATCGTCAAGATAGGGTGTATAGATGAGTAATAGAGAAGCAATTGCAAAGTATTTGGTTGGAAAACTCGAAGAAGTTCGATATATCAAATCAATTACACGAGAACCTAAAAGTGTGGAGGAGTTGGCTCGAACCTCCTTTCCACATTGTTTAATCGAAACCACTGATGAAAATCGTGAAGATTATTCTATGGGCTCAACTGATAGCGTAAGAACCGCAACAATATCGTTTCTAGTTAATATTGTAGTATACGGCGACAACAGAGATAGCCAGAGAAATTTAGTTATCGAAGCTGTAGAACGCAAATTAGAAGAAGATAGAACATTTGGAGGCCTGCTGTTTAACAGTGGAGTGAGCGAAGTTCTAACAAGAGAGATTGATACGGATAGTCCTTATGCCACCGGTGCAATTGTTTACAGTGCAACATATCACTATGATAGAGCAAAACCATAATGTATACACTATTGTATACTCAACATTTAAGAGGAAACTAATATGTCGGCAAATAAAGGCCTAACAGGCGTAGTAAAACTCGGTGCCGCAGGTGCCGAAACAGCTATATTAAATGTCACAAGCTTCTCACTGGAAGAAACAACAGAGACTATCGATGTAACATCAATGGACTCAGCTGGCAATTCTCGAGAAGTCTTACCAACATTTATCAGCTTCACAGGAACGGTAGAGGGATACTGGGATAATACAGATGCAGCGTTGAAACACACTGATGCAGTAGATCCTGTCGTTCGTGCGGGTGCAGAGATTGGATTTGAATTATATCCAGAATCAACTGACTCGGGTGCATTGTATTACAAAGGTAATGCAATTGTCACCAGTGTGTCTAGAACACAATCGTTTGACGGTGCAACACAATTCACTGTTAACTTCGATGGTAATGGACCACTAGATTACAAGGCAGTATAATAATGTCTAAGACGCTGCGTTCCGCAAGTGCTGTATTCAAGGATATGAAACAGTGGGCTGAACGCAGTGTCAACACGACAATACATACGATAAATATAATAGCGAGAGGAAATACCCCAAGAAAAACAGGATTCGCTCGCAGCCAATGGAAGAGAGGTCAAGCGTGGAAATTTAGAGGTCGTAGAAAACTTCAAGTTATACACAATGCCGCTCATTATATTGGAGTCTTAGATGGTAGTGCAGAACTAAATGGTGGCGGAATAAGTAAACACGCTCCAATTATACAACCAGCAATAGACAAAGCAGTGGCCGATAGCCACTATATAAATCAACGATAACAAAGCGAGACTATAAAATGGCAAAACTAATAGATAAAGTAGAAACACATTTCGAAAGTGTTTTAGCAAATGGACTTCAGGGTCCAGTAGAAGTTCCTGAATGGGACGAAAAGATTTGGTGGAGACCGAGTTCAACGATGGCAGAAGAATCAAAAGTGATTGAACTATCACAGGCTGGTAAAACAACAGAAGCCTTGGTAGTAACACTGATTCAGAAAGCAATGGATAAGGATGGTAAAGCCTTATTTGCAACATCAGACAAACTGAAACTTATGCGTGTAGCAGACCCAAAAGTTATTCTTCGTGTAATTACAGAAATGAATGATAAACAAACGGAGTTCGAAGACGCAGTAAAAAACTAAAAGAGTCCTCTAATGTATTGTTTGCATACAAGCTCGCATTAGAACTGGGTATGACAGTGGAGGACTTGCTCAATAATATGGGCACACTAGAGTTCAAAGGATGGATACATTACTTCGAATTCGTAGCCGACCAACAAAGGAAACAGAGTAAAAATAAAGGTCCATAGATAGGGCCTAGATAACGAGGAGACCTTTGATGGCTACAACATATGACTTGATCGTCCAAGCAACAGATAAAGCAAGTGGACCACTTGCAAAGATAAATGGGCGACTAAAAGCAACAGAAAAACAAACTAAATCACTTGGGATCAGCTTTAGAGCGGTAGGGGCAGCAATAACTGCCGCTCTAACTGGTGGTGCATTAAAAAGCATTGTTGGTATAACAGCAAGATTTGAAGATTTAGAAGATACACTAAACGCTGTCACAGGCAGTGCAACAAAAGGTGGAGAAGCCTTTAAGTTCATACAAAAGTTCGCAACTAAAACACAGTTTGGCGTTGAAGAACTTACCGAAACATATATTAAACTAGCTGGTGCAGGCATCAAGCCTACCGAAAAGCTATTAACAACATTCACAGACACAGCAGCTATTACAACTGATCAATTGGGGTCGCTACAAGCTATCACTGACTTATTCTCTCGTAGTGTAAGTGGTGGACTAGGCTTAGAAGATCTAAATAGATTGGCTGATAGAGGTGTGCCTGTATTCCGTATACTAGAAGAACAACTGGGTCTAACAAGACTAGAACTAAGTGAGTTCGGTAAAACAGCCAAGGGTGCCGCAGCAATCCGTGCCGCATTAACTAAAGGTATCAATGACGAGTTTGGTGGTGCAACTAAAGGTAAAATAGATAACTTATCAACAGCAATGAGTAACTTTAAGATCCAAGTTGGATTAAGTGCAGTTGAATTGGGTAATAAATTTAAGCCACAACTAACAGCAGTAATTGAAGAAGCAACAACATTCCTTGCAGCCAATGATAAATTAATACAAAGTTTAGGTAGTGGACTAGGAACAGCAATTGTCGCCACAGCAGATGCTTTAAGACTAATGGCAGAGAACTTCGATGCTATTAAAACAGCAGTGTTAACACTAGTAGGACTTCGTATAGCAAGTTTCATAGGAACACTAGCAGCTCGTATGAGTAGTGCTATAGGTGGTGCAAAAGGATTAAGTGGTATCTTTAGCGGTCTAGCTAGAGCAATAGGAACAACTATAGGTAAAATTCCAATTCTCGGTAGAGCATTTAGCGGACTAGGAACAATGGCAATAAGATTGCTTCCACTGTTAACAAATCCGTTTACAGCAGTGCTGGCTCTAATTGCAGCAGTAGTATCTGGAGGTTTATGGTTCTTCAGAGACGAAGCTCTTAAAGTGGGTGGCACAATGACCACAGTTGGTGAAACAGTAAGAGCAACCTTTAATGTAATTGGCGGATATATTCAAGACATAGTAACATACTTTAAAGAAGCATTTGGTAATGTGTGGTCTAGTATCAAGCGTTGGTTTAGCATAACAGACTTTGGTGGAGCATTTGGTAGAGCATTTCAATATGTGGTTAATCTTACTAAAAAAACTACAAACTTAATTGCAAACTTATTTGTCTTGGCATTTGAATATATTACAGGAACAATATACAATTTACCAGGTTTCTTCAAAGGTGCATTTGGGGCAATCAAAGAATTGGGTGCTGAACTGGTTCAAACTCTTATCAATGGATTCGGTAGCTTAGGCCCAGCAATTAAACAAGCATTAACTGGTGATTTAAGTGGAGCGGCTCAAAGTGTAGCAAATGCCTTCCAATCAGACTTTGGTGAAGCTATGCAGAGAGGCTTTGAAAGAGCTGGTGGAGCCAGTCTAATTCCAGATATTGATGCTAAAGGTATCCTAGCAACAGATAGACTTGGACAAATTGCAGATGTGTTTAAAGAAGCAACAGGTCCGTTAATGATTGAAATCCGTAAGTTTGGCGGTAAAGTATTCGAACCAATAAGTGGTGCTTTAGATGATGTAATAGCAGATGTTGAAGCAGAGATCCTTCGCTTACAAGCTGAACAAAAAGCCATAGCAGATGCAGCAAAGGCAGACGGTCAGAATAAAGCAGCAGATGACAAGCTAATAGCTTTAGCTGAACAAATAAAACAACAACAACTCTTAGCAGAAGAACTTGAATACCAAGCTGAATTAGAAAAAATAATAGCAGAAGGTCAAGCCGCAGCAGATACAACTAAACTAACAGCATTGCAAACGCTAGTTAAAGGTATCAAAGATCAACGCACAGCATTCAACAGCTTAAACATTGGTGTTGAAGAACAAAAGCGTTTAGCAGATGAACTGGGTATATCATACAACGACTTCGCAGCAGCTTTAGAAAATGCTAAGAGTGGTATGGATATATTCCTAACAGATGCACAGAAATTCAACAAAGAACTAGAAGCAGGCTTCCGTAGTGCAGGTGAAAGTTTAAGTAAGAGTTTAGCAAGTAGTATCGTAAAAGGTAAAGGACTGTTAAGTAGCTTTAAGAGTTTCTTCGATGGTATCTTAGAAATGATGCTACAAAAGATTATACAAACACAAATAATGAACCCACTAATGAACGGCCTCTTTGGTGGTGGTGGCATTGGTGGTGGTGGCTTTATGGGCGGCGGAGGCGGCTTCCTAAGTAGTTTCCTTGGTCCAATAGGTGGAATGCTTGGTATTCCAGGAATGGCACAAGGTGGTGCACCATCAACCAGGTCTCCGACCCTAATTGGGGAACAAGGTCCCGAATTATTCCTTCCAGGAACAACAGGGCGTGTAATACCTAATAACGATTTAGGTGGTATGGGTGGAGATACTGTAGTGAAGTTCGAAATCAACGCCGTGGACTCCAGAAGCGGAACACAGTTCATATTAGAGCAGAAAAAACAAATTATAAATATGATTAACAGTGCTCAAAGACAACGAGGCAAGATGGGGATTATAGACTAATGAAAAAAATATTTACATATCCAGAACAACAAAGTAAACAATATATCCACTTGGACAGCGATAGTGGAGCAACAACTAACGAACAATCAGCATACTTCCTAGAAGAAATACACAATGGAGACTTTAAGACAAATGATTTCCAAGCAACTCCATCTAGCTTTACTGATGTAAAAAAGGAATGGGGTAAGTTCTATAAGTATGTGGATGCTAAAAAAAGCGGTGCAAATTTACAACGCTATGACTTTTGGAAAAATCCTATTATCAGATGTGAAGTTACAGCACCTTATATCAGAGGTATCATAATAACAAATGCTGATAGTGAGTTAGATAGCACAACAGCTTTAATAATGAAAGAAGCCAATGGTGCTAAACATAATATGCGTAATGGTGCAATAATGTATGCATTCGCAAATCCTAGTAGTAGTTTAGATTATACTAACACAACATTTAGCACAGCAACCAGTTTAGGTAATAGCTCATCAGATGTATACTGTAAGGTAATTGATGATTATCTATTTGAATGCTATCGTTATGCAGAATATGATGCAGATGGTGTAGTAATTGATAGTAGCTTCGCAGAACCACTAACAGGACCGTTTATATGGACATTCCATCAATTTGGTGATGGCGACAGTCATACATTTGGACAAACTGGATATAATGTATGGGACACATATCCACAATTGATACAACATCCTCAGCGTGACGCTGAAAGTTTACAAGTAAATCAAAATCTCCACTTTAATGCTACAGCTAATTCAATGATGTCTAAAGACTGGGCAGATAGTTTAACTGACAATTGGTTCGCTCCAATAAGAGCAGTAGTAAAAAATCTAACTGGATCAACTGACGATGAAGAATTCCATCTATTAGAGCTAGACAGCGAATGGACTGGAATGTATGATACTCCTTGGGTAAACACAGTAGACAGTGGTGGCACAAATTATCAGATGCCAGGCATAAGTGATAAAATAGCAGCCTTAAGTTATAGTCCAACATTTGACTATACAGCATCAGATGATGGTGGTAAGCTATTAATAACAATAAACAGTGGAACTATTCCTAGTAACTATCGCAACGGACATCCTGTAAACCTAACAAGAGCTGATAGCTTCTATGCTACAGTGGGTGATAGAAAAGCGCCTAGAGGTGGATGTGGTGTCACTTGGTTTATAGATAAAAAAGATGATACTAGTTTCTGGCTAACAGCTATGCCATATAGAACAAGAACAGATCAAGTATATGCAAAATATCACAGTGAAGCTAATGTAACAAACAGATGGCATAGTGATAGCCAAAGTGCAAGTGTATCTGCAAATGCAGCTGATATAAGATTTGGTAGTATAATGGACGAAGACTTTAGTATTAAGTCTTGGCCTGCATTATTCCAGCCTAGGGTAACAAATGCAGTAAATGGAACATATGTATACGATAGATTGATGGACCGAGTAAACGATGTAAGCATATACGGCACAGGTGAAATGAAAGATATGTATAGAGTAATGGGCACAAACTGGAATGACCCACTGCCATATTATGTAGAGACATCAACACTAGTATGGCCAGGTAATGCAGTATATCAAGCTAATGTATCAGACGGCAGTTTAGACACAACCAGCTGGTATGTGGAAGGACGAGATAATCCTGTAGTATTACAGTCAGGTGTTGGTAGATATTCATCAGCTCATAGTAAATCTATAACAGCAACAGGTATAGCACCAGTCATAAAATACTCAACAGACAGCAATGGTAGACTAGCTACTGTCACACTAGAAAACGGTGGTAGATTGCCATACAGCTATAACGGATATGATGTAACTGGTGATCCTAATGATGCATTGGGTCGAGCTAGTGATTTATCCCAAGGTATTGGTAGTCCATATACTGAACAAACATCAAGTTATGATATACTAATACAACCACCAGCTGAAATAGTAAATGCAGCAGCAACAGTGTATGATAGACACTTAGGTGATAAGTCATACAACAGTCAAGCCTGGGATGCAGGAATGGATAAGGTAATTATAGCTAATAGTGGAACTGGTGTGGAGTCATCACAATGGAATGAAGGCACAAACCAGTATCAATTAATGGATGGCAGCTTATATTGGCCAGATCATATTGCTCCTCGTAGTGCAAATGTAACAATCAATCAACCTAGTAGTGTAAACAACAGTGCTAATGGAATTAAGTATGTAAGAACAAGCGGCTATGTAAAATACAGCTTAGACTTAGAGTATCCGCCGATGAAAGAAAAAGACTTCGCAAGATTCCTAGGATTCGTAAATGGAATGCGTGGACAAACAATTCCTTTCCGTTTCCCTCTGCAATTTATCAATAGATTTACAACAGGTAGTGATGGGATATTATTTAACACCCCTAATGATCCTAATCATCCTGGACAAAGTCCTAGACTGTATGCAGATGTATCAGCAGGTGATAAAAGACTGTTCCTAGAAGGTTATGAAAGCAATCAGACACTAGCAACACAGGCTGGACAACACTTCCAAATTGCAGATAGTAATAGAAATGGTGGGCTACACACAAGTCTGTTGCAACAAGATGCAAATGATTTCGGTCAAGTTATTGTAAATACGGCATATCCAGTTCAGATAAGTAGTAATATAGCTAAAGGCACAGAAGTTAATGATAATCCAAAATATGTAACTGTAACAATGAATGCAGACGACTTTATATACAAAACAGATTACAGTGGACTATACAACTTTAGTGTTGAACTAGTATTCGATGAGAGAAAAGATTAATGAGCAAATTTAACGAAAGTTTACAGCCTAATTTCGCTACAGCATTAACTAAAAAAACGCTGCAAGCATATGAAATGCTAGAAGTAATTCTAGACCCCACAGATGCTGACGATAAATTCTATCTAACTAATGCAATGAACAATATCACATACAACGGCAATACTTATATTGCAGTGGGTGGTATACTTGGCTTTAGTGATGTAGAAGAAAGTCAATTATTTGGTATAACAGAAATAACAGTAACACTAGCAGGATTACCGTTCCACGATTTACCAGATGTAGATAATCCCAATGAAAAACTAAACTTTACCAGTGAGTTTCTAAGTAAACAATACACAGATAAACCGTTGCGTATATATAGAGCATACTTGGATAAAGATAAACTAATTGAAGACAATAGCACACCTGCAGTAATACAATTATTTGATGGTCGTATTGATAGTCCAGCAGTAAGTGATAGTGAAAGCGGTGATACAGTAATTGCCGTAAAAGCAACATCACACTGGGTAGACTTTGAAAGACGAGGTGGTAGACGCACAAATGATAATGAACAGCGTAACACACTCCATACTAACGGATCAGATAACTTCTATGGTGATAGACTATTTGAATATTCGTATGATAGTATTAAAGATATTAAGTGGAAGAAACCAGAATAATGTTTAATAAAAAATATATATCATATTGCAGCTGGCTAGCACAAAAACACGGTAGTCCTTGGCGTTTGGGAACAAATGACTGTATGACACTTTTGTTTGAATGCACAGACTTAGTGTATGGAACAGATAGACATAAAACTGTAATAAACAAATATAATGATGTGCGTAGTGCAATTAAGTTTTGGCGTAATATGAAAACAACAACAAGTCAACAAATGCATATAATGGGCTTTAAGACAGTTGACGAACCTAAAGAAATGGATATTGGTATAAGCTGTGGAGTATATCCTAATGCAGTATTTAGACACAATGGATACTGGCACGGAATACAAGAGGGTGGCATATTTGGCGCCTTTCCAATGGGTTTAGATGAACCAGTAGACATATGGAGATATAAAAATGGGTAAGGTATTTAAAGCATTAGCAGTATTTGGACTGGCATTATTTCTAGGTCCAGGTGCCTTTGGACTAACAGGCTTGGGCATACTAACTGGCGCACAAGCATTAATGTTTGGTATAAGTGCTGTCGGATCGTTCCTAATGAAAGACAAAATGGATCAAGCTGGACAAAAGCGTGATGATCCAGGCTTTATGGTCAACAAACAATCAACACAACAACCACTGTATGTAATATACGGTGAAAGACGAATTGGACCACACAGAGTATATATTGAAACAACAGACGATGCTGGAGCATTAAGTGGAACAGAATACTTGCATATGGCTATGGCAATTGGCGAAGGCGAAATTGAAGATATCAAGTGTGTGCGATTTAATGATAAACTAATATGGGTAAACAGCAACAGTGATATACAAGCAGAGTATTCTGCAGAAATAAGTGACAAATCAATCAGCACAAACTCAGATGGTATAGTAACAGCTAACGATGAAGATCCTAGTCAGGACTTTAGCAGTGTAATTAAAATGGCATACTGGAAAGGGTCAGATGATCAATACTTTGAATCACCAGACTTTAACACAGAAGGCGATATGGCTTGGGCAAGTGATGACTTCTATAAAGGCGGAACTAATGGCGACAGTGATAGACGAGGCCGTGGTGTAGTATGGCTGTATATAAGATTTAAGTATGACAGAGACTTGCTTCCAAGTGTTCCAACAATTATCACAGAAGTTCGTGGACGCCCTGTAGCTAATGTAGCCGACCCTAGCGAAAGCTGGAGTGGATTAAGTTATGCACAAAAAACAGCTAGAATGACAAACCCTGCTAACTGTATTGCAGACTATATTGAAAACACACGCTATGGTAAAGGACTAACAGCTAACACACTAGATAAAGGTAGTGCAACAACCAGCTTCGGTAAGTATAGACAGTGGTGTATAGACAACGATGTAACCTTTAATGGTGCAGTAAACACAGACAATACACTGTTTAGCAATATGCAAGGTATGTTAAGTAGTGGACAGTGTTATCTAACATTTACAAATGGTGTATATAAAATTAGACCTAATCGTAGTGAAACATTCGATAGCAACACACACATCTTTAATAAAGACAATATTATAAGTGATGTGCATATTGAAATGGGTAGTAAAAAATCAAAATCAAATATTATGAAGGGCACATACTTCGATAGAGATAAATTTAATCAATCTAATACAAGTGTGCAACCACCTATTACTGTAGCTAACACATATCTAGCTGAAGACAACGATACACTAAATGAAAGTAGTTTCCAAATTGATTTCTGTGATAATGAAGCTCTAGCTGACAAGCTAACTAAGTTCCAATTAGATTTAAGCAGATATGCAACAGTAATGCAGTTCAAAACAACTTGGAGTGCAAGTAATTTAGAGGTAGGTGACCCTGTATATGTCACATACGATAGATATGGATTTACAAATAAAAAGTTTAGACTAGTAGGACAAACAATGAATGCGGACGGAACAATTGATGTAAGCCTGTTGGAATATCCAGCAGATGAAAGTATATTCCTGGAGGTAGCGTAATGAGTGTAATCAGCGTAAAAGATGGACAAATAAGTTTATCAGCACAAGATGAAATTAGAGATATAACAGGCAGTAGTAATGTAAACGCTGTTGTCGTCACTGTAGCTAATATAAGCGATACACAAATATTATCACCAGCAGATAATGACTTCCTTGCATATGATGCCGCAAGTAGTAAATGGACAAACCAAAATTTAGCAGAAATAACTGGTTTAGCCGCAGTAGCCAGCACAGGGGATTATGCTGACCTATTGAACAAACCCACTTTATTTGATGGAGCATACAGTAGTCTTAGTGGACTGCCAACGCTGTTTAGCGGAGCATATGCAGACCTGTCAGGTAAGCCAACACTAAATAGAACTGTAGGACACGCTTCAACAAGTTTACCTACAGGCACCACAGGGGACTTAATACACATAACAGATGATTCCAATAAGCCCGCATACTATAACGGTAGTGCGTGGAAATATATTTCAGACAATACAGATGTATAATAGAGGATCAAATGAATATAGTAATACCTGCCCCCAAAGGTATATGGAAATTTAGACAATATACCCAATATAATAAACTAAAAACAGTTTACTTCACAGATAAAATTATAGATAAAAACACCGTTCCAGGCGCCATAGCCTGTTTAACATTCCCACCCGGCGGAGGGATAGTAGTAGCCACTGATGCAACTAAAGACGAAATAAAGGCTGATATAAATTTATGGAACAGTATATGTTTCATAATCCCAATGGAAAATAAACTAGATGTCGAATACAATATAGATCACTGTATTCGTGTAAGTGGAAACACACCAGCTTGGCGCAACTTCGAAAAAACTGGTAATTTAACTAGAAATCCTGCAGATAAAATATTAAAAGAAATGGCAGAAGATTATTTCGAAAATCTATTAAGTGGAACTAAACTAGCAGAAAAATACGGACTTAATATAAGCAGTGTATACAAATACCTAAAACAACACAAAAAACAAGTTCTAAAAGAAACTGGTGTAATGCTAGAAAGAACCTAAAACCGCAATAAAAACCGCCTTTAAGCACAAAAAACTTGACATACTATAAATACTATAGTATAATAATACTAATATAGCAATACCGCTATATACTATAAACAGGAGATACAACAATGAATACTAATTTCAATCAATACTTTACGCACGATAAAATACCCACAACAGGTGACTTATATGAAAAAGAACAATACTTCGAAGAGGTAGAAGAACACATTCGTGAAGCTACAGAATTACTTGGTAGCCTATTATATGATCTAAAAGCAACAATATACAATCACCCATATTTAGTTGGATTCGAAAATAGCCCTCCCAACGATTGGAAAGATGAAGTGATCAGCGGATTACAAGCTAAAGCACACGATGCCGCTTGCATAGTAAATAATATGATATTACTAGACACATTTAGTGGAATGGACTTTAACCCAGATATGGAATTGCGTAAATTAATGCACGAGTGGGACAAAGAAGAATTCGTGGATAAACTAGCTAATGCGTAATAGATAAATAGTTATAACAACAAGGCCGTCAAGTCCTGTTGTTTACAGTAGAGATACTGTCCTTTACAATTATAACAAGATGACAATCTAAAAGCAAATTAATTGGGGAGTCGACCCTAACTCATAGGTCTCTCCTTTCAATGTTCAACAACATAAAACTGTAAACAGTCCTTTGTCTCCCCAATATCTTTTAGAACCTTAAATAAAGCATAAACACCACATTATATGCCTAAGATGATAAATATATATGTAAGTGTTAATAAGTGATATACTTGATATGCGAAAATAATTATAGCCGATTCTCCAATCAATATATAATATCATACACTGTGCCAGTGTAATACTCCTTCAAGTATATCTCTTATTAACACTTGACTTATACGCTATATAAGTGTATAATATATTAAATGCTCACTTAAATGATGAGTATAAATACAATAACACAGGAGATACAAGGATGCAAAATTATTATCCAACATTAAATACAATGAAACCAAGGGATGCTGAAACCCAAGCTAAAAAGGGTAAAAGCAAACACCCTAGTGTTCAGCTGATACAAAGTCTGTCAGAAAGAAAGCGTATGCTAAAACCACTATGCGAACTTTACAGTATGTATAAAGCAGAACCAGAAACATTCCCAAAAAGACTAACAGACTCAGCTGGTAATCCCATACTAATTGGCAACGACCATAAAAGCTATACAACTAAACAAATATTCGCTGAATGGAAGAAAAAAGCCAAAGACCATATGTCACTAAATGAAAAATATCACATATTTGAAAGCAGTGTAGCTAGACACAATTCGTATATAGAACACTTCGCAAATGAAATGGCAGATGAAGGTAGAATACAAAATGCTGAAAGTCTAATTAAACACTATTATATCGTATATTCTATACATCAGCATATACCAACATACAGAGAATCACTATTTGAAGCAGTATAAAACAAAGGAGAATACTATGACACACAAAGCAAAACAACAAACAACGGAAGAAATTAACCAAGAGAATTATGAGTATAGAGAACTATTAATTAAACTTAATATTGAAGAAGATCTAAAATCACTAAATCATCCTCTTGACTTCCTAATGTATATGCTAAGAGATTTAGCAATTATAAGCCACGATATGGATGGTAATGATGAGTATATTGAATTTGATTGGGACGATGAAGGTGCAAAACTAGATTATCTATTGGACCACTTAACATCATATAAAAAGATGCATAGAAGAGAACAACAGGGTAAACAATATATCCAAGTAGACAGTATAAAACAAAAACTAAAACAACACGGTAATGCTAACCCATCAGCTGAAAGTATATTAAACTATATTAGAACTAAACCAAATGCGTCCTAAACCAATAATAGCACTAGAGCATCGTAATGAAGATTACGATGCAACACAAGTAATCCTAGCTGAAGCCATATATGCATTATGCTACAAAGGTCAACCAATTAATATAAGAACAATGAATACACTGGTAAACTATCCAGGACCTAAATATATGAAATCAGCGTTCGGAAACTCAGCACACGCATTTAACAGGCGTGATAAACTAAATGAAATGTTTAACTGTAAAGACTTTACAGTAGTATTAATGACACCGTCTAAGACTGTTGAAAGGGATATACAACCTAAGTCAACACAACGAAGACATAACTCAAAAGACGGGTTTTAAACGCATTTAAGCACAAAATACTTGACAACGGGTAAGTAAGTGTGTATAATAAAAGAACACTAAGGAAGATACAAACAATGGCTAACACAACTCAATATAAAACACTGGCTCTAAAATACTATGGCACAAGCGATCTGGCACAACTCACCCCACGACAGTTGGATAATCTAACTAACTGGGTAACTAACACAAATCCTAATACACTGGCTAAAACTAAAGGCAACAAACACTCAGGCAATACATATAAAAATTATAAAAAAATCTTTGGCTAATACAGAACCCTTAAACTAGCAACATAAGGTTGGCACGCCGGATAATATAGTGCTGTGTAAAAGGACCCTAAGAAAGTCACACGCAACATATCAAGAAACACTGAAATAAAAGTGCATATTCCAACAAACAAATAGGGAAATTGAGGATTGATATAGTATGAATTGCTGCATACAGAACCGTTGGTGTTGGCGTAAGCAACACAGGCAGGCTATAAATGTGCTCTAGATACGAGGCACAATAAAATAACTGTTGTAGGTGGGGTAAGTCCAAAACCCTTTAGCTAACTGCCTTGTATAACAAAAAAATACCTGCTTTCCTTAATTGACTGAAAAGTCTTTTTTTTTGGATGCCTTAGAGTAGGTATCCTATGACTGAAGGATCAAGTCATATCTAATTAATAAATTATATCAACTAAATGATCATATGTTCCTTTGACAGAAGATATTAAATCCAAGAGAAAAACAAGCAACAAGTGAGTGATAACGAACTTGTTGTTGTTTGATCTTGTCTGTCTGCAAAGACAGATATGTATGACAACTCCCTGATGCGGCTGGCCGAACT
>Ga0098055_1000401_pt1 | contig 26734 bp, 27 predicted proteins | sample 17_taG_FD_75107 | JGI IMG/M metagenome (GOLD analysis project Ga0098055, IMG submission 75107) | Marine viral communities from the Subarctic Pacific Ocean - 17_ETSP_OMZ_AT15314 metaG | ecosystem: Environmental > Aquatic > Marine > Oceanic | place: Pacific Ocean | collected 2015-01-18 | reverse complement strand
GACTAGTATGGCTGAAACAGTTGGTGAGTCATTAGTTGCAACCAATCTTGCTGCATTTTCCTCTATGATAGGATTTATTATTTATGATGGTGAAACGGGAGTAAAAACCACTCAATATGACATGTATATAGATAGGGATGAAGATGCAGATGGCAATCCTCTACCGTTGTCCGAACACGCTATCACTACTAAAGAGAATGAAGATGGTGAAAAAATTGTTATCGATAGGACACTTATCCCTAACTTTTATATTGGGACAGATGCTGAGGGCAATATGCTAATAACTCAAGACGTATCATTAATCTCTGGTTATGATGAAGATGAAGATGGAAATCCTATGTCAATAAATGCAGGACAAGGAGGAATTCAATCATTTATGGTTGAGGAACCAATTCAAGAATGGGCAAAAGAACTTTTCGATTCGATAATTGACACCGATACAGGTTGGTCTCCAGATTTACTTATTGCAAGTTCAGATGATGAGATGGGCGTAAATTATCAAACAGTCGATGAAGTTAGTAACTCAGACGGAACTAGTTGGTTGCGTCTAAAGCAACGAAATGGTACTGAATCTATTTTCTATTCTCTTCCTTACTCCAGTGAAACTGAATACACTACATTAGTAGAGTCTATTCCTGAGGAGTTTACATTTGATGATGACCAATACTTATTCCCTGCAGGAACTGAATTAACTGCTGAATCTATTGAATCTGGTCGGGCATCTACTGTCGAAGCAACTTCTGTTGCATCTACTTTGCTTAGTTCTACCTATGATACATCACTTGCTGACCTTAACACGGCTTACGAAGCCGTCTTAAGTGGAGATACGACAGGTGGCGGTGGCAATGGAGGAAACACAGGCGGCTCTGATGGTTGTCCTGACAACGCTACTTACAACACTACAGATGCAAAATGTGAGTGCGATGATGGTTATAATCCTAAAATGACTACAGACGGCTCAGGAACTTTGTTAGAATGTAAGGTCACTTGGATTCATAATTTCACAACTACTACAGTTCCAAAGGCTAAAGCATTCGCCGTAGAAAACAAGTGGTGGTTTGCAGGAGGAGGATTCGTTCTACTAGGAGGTCTTGGATGGATTTCAGGTATGTTTAGAGGCTCTAAACTAGAAGATGAAAAGCAAACATTGGGTCAATTACTAGATAATGCTATTGGCTCAGGCAAGGAAATCGAAGGGTGATTTAGATGTCTTATTACACGCAAAATCCATTTACTAATTGTCATCCTAGTTTCGTTACTATTGATGACCAAACAGGGCGCATATTCCAATCGGAAAACACAGGCAAAGAGTATCGTTTTAACATGGTTGACTTTTTAAACGAACGCTATAAAAATGCTTCGGCCAATTACGGAGATGAAATTTGTTCCATCGCCGAGCCTCCTCTTTGCGGAGGCTTTAAAACAGGATTAAAAGTAAGTTTCGATGATTGGCTAACTGAATTAGACCAAGGTAATACTTGGTCTGAGTTCCCTGAGCAACGTGCTGAGTTTGAAAAAGCCTACGAAGCCCTCCAAGCCGAAGAGAAAAAGAAGCAACGCAAAGCACCTCCTGCGGCTCAAAAGCAAGGAGTCGCCTACACCAGCCCTTGGCAGGCTGTCATTAATTGGGCGAAAGGTGCTACGGGAAGTACACCGACACCCATTACTCCACCCTCTGCAGGATACACACCTCCCAGTCCATCACCATCACGCCCTTCGTTACCGCCACCAGGTCAATTACCGCCGAGTACAAAACCTACTTTGCCACCGCTTGGTGGAGGTCCAACCAAGGTAGGACCTGTTGGCGGCGGAGGTAATGACAAACCAAACAAACCTGAAGGGGACGAGGACGAAGAGGAAGATACAGGAGGTCCTGTTTGGACTCCGCCAACTCCACCAACGGGGGGACTCAAAGGAGGGTCATCAGGCTTTTCGGGGTTCAATCGCGCTGAAACCTTTGAAGCACCTGTGAGTCACAATCTAACTTATGGACGAGATTTTGGAAGACGCCAACGCTTTGGTAATTTCCGTGGATTTGGAAGAAAGGTAAAGAAAAGATTTAAAGGCCGACGTCCTAAACTTAACATGAGTAACATAACTAACAGGGCTGAAAACACCACTGTAGATAATCTCAAAGCCATCGGTGGCTCAATGTTGCTTGGGGTTGGGTTACTAGTTGGTGGCTCAGTTGTTGCTAATGAAGTTTATAAGAGGGTTAAAAAATGAAGACAATAATTGGAATAACTTGTGCAGTTGCAGGTGCAGCGTGTTTAATTTTCGGACTGACTAATGGAAGAGTCTCACTTACTCGGGAAAATGCAACTTTTTGGGGCATTGGCATTGGACTTACGGCATTAGGCCTAACTTTACTACTGACGACTCGGATGGATACGCCTAGTTACTGGGACGGTCCCAACGTTCTTAGATTAACTTCTCGACCAATTACTGCATAAGTTTTATATAGGAACTCTTCCTTAACTTAAGATATGGGGCCATATTGGTATCGTAATTTTAATAACTTTGGAACGACTTGGGACTTTTACGAACGTTTAGTAAAAGAACTTATGGGGAATGAAGAAGTCACTAAGCAAGCAGAACTAAAAGACACCGTCACGATGAAGATTCGGAAGGGTGGTAAGGTGTATCGAGTGATTTTAACTGAGATTACGCCCGAAGAAGATAAAATTGAAGTTGAGTTCGAAGGTGATGAGCCGTCGAAACATCCAGACTTTACTGAGTAATGGGGTCGTAGTTTAATCTGGAAGAACGCTTGGTTTGCAACCAAGAGGCTGAGGGTTCAAATCCCTCCGACTCCACCATTAGTAATTAGATAATTCTTTGCTTAGTCTTTTAGAGTATTCATTGTCTGAAGGATAATGTAGTCCAACACTAACTCTTGCATTAGCAATTCTGTCGGCTATGTTTTTGAAATCTCGTTTTCTTTCAGGATACTTCGCAGAAAGCATATCTGAGATTAAATATGATTGAAGCGCGTGTCCTGAAGGATATGCAGGTGTGTTTGCAGTAGTAGACTGTGCAGGTTTAATACTACTGATTTGATAAGGTCTAGGTCTATTATGGTATTGTTTGAGAGCCATTATTACTGAATAACTTTGATTGATTATGTTTTGCATACTTTGGTCTTCTACGGGTAATTTATTTAACGAGAGATATTGTCGAAATGCAGATGTTGGAGAATGGTCTGTCAATTTGAAATACTCCCAGTCTGGTGTTTCCATAGCCTGCATAACGTCTTCACTTTCTTGTATTGAGTTTGGATAAGTATTAGTCAATCCCATTTTGGAGGGGTTGAATCCAAGTGTCATTATTTTGACCATGATTACAATTCTTTGTTTTAACTACTTAATAATTTAGATTTTGTTACGTTCTAAATCAATTATTCTTTTTCTTTTGAAGTTGTTTGATGTTTGGTGGTTTGTCCAATGCTCAGTACTACAACAAGAGCATCCATGACCATGCCATTCAAAAAAATCAACGAGAGTTTCTTTAGTGACTTCATTGTAAGGGTTTTCGAAAATTCTCCAAGCACCCTTGCCATTATTTACAAATTGCGTCTCTAATTGATTAATTAGTATGGGTCGCCATTCCATACATCTAATTGGTTTGATTTTTTGACCTTTAGAATAAAAATTTTTCTGCAGTTGTTCCTCGTCGTGGATTTCACTCGTAATCATTTTTGTATGTCCAACTAACTTTTTCCAATAGGCCTCTTTCCAAGTACCTGTGGCAAATCCATATTCAAAATCCGATAATCCATCTGCCCAATTCGGGTCTATCCAATGTGGAACTTTAAAACTCATTTAAATCACTCAAAATAAATTAGGGAGGCTTCCCCTATAAAAACTTATCCCTTAAGAACAGTTAAGTAGTTACACCAACTACTCCTTGAGTAATGGTTGTCAATATTATCGACGCTGGCTATTTTGTCTCAAGGGCTTCGAAACATTGGGCTCCTTGCACGGCTAAGGGTCCGAGAAATATGCGTTGGTGGAATCAACAACACAAGCGAGGAAAATGTTCCTTCAAAGAGATGCGCTACAAGCAAATCGGCATGATGAAGAAAGACATAGATTTACTATATGTTCGTATGAGACAAATGTCCTCATCCCCTGAGCACGGTCATCGAACTATTATGTGTTATGATGGTACGAAGGGTCGTCAAGCAAGAGGGGCACTGTTCCCTGCATATAAGGCACATCGAGGAAAGAATGCCGAAGATGCTAGTAAACACGTGGGAAAGGATTTACGTGACCAGTTATCTATGTTTAAATTTGACCCCATGTGTTTAGCCAAGGGTTGGGAGGGTGTTTATGACGAGTATAAAGAAGCAGATGATTGGATTGCGGAGTTGACTCAAAAGTATCTTGAAGAAACAGATGAAGATATTATCATTTTCAGTAAAGACCAAGATTTTTATCAAGCCCTTATGTGGGATGACCGTGTTAAGATTCACGATTGTGTTCGTGAAGTTACTCGTGAAGAAGTTTTCGCTTCGTGTGGAGTTCCACCAGAATACTATGTTGATTGGAAGTGTTTAGTCGGAGACACTTCCGATAACATTCCAGGTTTTCCCCGTATTGGAGCCGCGTCGGCTGCGAAACTATTATTGGAACATGGTTCATTAGATTCGATTCCTGATGAAGAGGTATCTATGTGGGAGATTAGCAATGTCGATGCATTCCGTAACACTTTGAAGAAGTGGCAACAGGATACTCAACCGTCAGCGTCTGCGCTGACTCGCAACTTCGGCAAACTTTGGTCGAAGTTGGTGACAGAAGAAATGGAGTTTCTCCTCGTTCCGTCTGAGCGTAAGCGAATCTTGAATCATGTGCCCGAAGTTAGTGCATACTTACAACCAATTTCATATCGAGACCGCTTAAACACTTATCGTCAAATTATTACGTTGCCTTTTAAAAATTCCCAATCGTAAAATTTAATTCACAACACTCCTCTTGACAAAACTCATTTATATGGTCAGGGTCATGCCGTCTACAACTAAAGCACTGTCCTTCTTTTGCCCCTAAACTCATATAATCCCAAACTTCCCTTTCATCTCTATTAGCCGAGCGATAACCACAATGTTGACATTCCCATTGCCATTCATTTCTAATTCCAGGATTACTATGCCAATATGGTCTTAGTACTCCTAAAGGTTCTTCATGGTCTAGTCCATCTTCATCTATAACTGATACTACTGTGTCCCACATTAAGTCTCTTAAGTCGTCTTCTTCGGTAATCAAAGTTGAAACCTCATCGAAAAGGTCTTGCAATTCATTTTCGGGGTCGTAAATTGTATACACAAATCTACTAGTGGGTCCATCTAAAACTACCTTACTATTGTTTTTAACCCAAGGGAACGTCCACTTAATTTTTTCTCGCAACTTAGAATTGATTTCCAACTGAGGATAATTCAAGGTCACGAACTTCATCAAATCCCTCCTTCAGGATAGTTCAAACACCGAGACCCGCGATACGGAGTTTCTCCCTCGTATTTAATGAATCCAGATATCCATTCTAAATCAGGTGTGGCTATATGTCCCTCGTGTTCAGATTCACCCTGTCGATAATACCACCAAGCCTCTTTTTCGAATGGATTGGAGATGGAGTGATTCACTTTATAGAGTGAGTTAGGAATATAGATAACCCACCACCTCTCTCTTCTTAATCTAAATCCATTTAAATTAGAAACAATATAGATTTCATCCTCCTCCATAACTTCTTGTTTTTTATCTACGGGATATTCGTCAGTAAATTTACTCCATAGTTTTTTGTATTCGCCGCCGACAAATTCATCGTCATTAAGCGGGTTCCAATCAGGGTGGTCGATTCGGAAGTAATCTTCATCACCTACGTGGGCGTCGTGAAATGCCAAAAGTTCTGCTCGATTCGCATTGTACCAATCATAGAACTCTTGCGGGGAGGTGAATTTAACCATGGAATTCACCTCTCGGATAATTTAAACTTGGTCCGATTACTTCGATTGGGTACTCAAGGAAGGCAGTAGCCCAAGATGACAATGCCCTAGGCTTTACAGAATCTATGTCCCAAACAAGTTTGTAAGTATATGGTTTATATGTACCGTGACCTAAATAACGACGCTCCTCTTTATCATAAAAATCTTGTGGTGGAATATAAATTATGTAGGGTGAACTACGTGGTCCGTCGGGATTGGAATACCTTCCATCTTTGATTCTTCTGGTGTGGTCACCAGAATCAGCCAACAAGGCTCTCGACCCTGTATCCCCTGTAACTAAGTAAACTTTGTCCTCTTCGAAGGGCTCGTGCTTCTTTGTGAGGGGGTAATCCTGACCAAATAGATGCCACACAGCCTTTCGAGGATTTTGACTTTTCTCGGTTGGATTCCCATAAAGATAGTAGGTTTCTTTACCATTCGGATAGACGACTTCATGATATAGTCTCGAGTTAACATCAGCCTCTCGGTGAAATTTCTTAATTTTATCGCGATTTTTTTGATACCACGCTTGGAATTCTTCTATCGTCTGAAATCTCATCTTAGAGACCTCCTGGATAATTCAAAGAACGAGGGTTGATAGAAAATCTGGCAAACCAGTCCGTATTCGGGTGGAACTGCGGACTAGGATTTTTTCCTAAGGCATACATGAGATATATAGATTCTGGAACGTCTTGCCAAGAGGTCACTCCTATTCCAGGGTTTTTAAAATAATATATTCCGTCATATTCCGTATCTACGTAGTTTATTTCTGTTCCTGCTAAGGCTAAGTTTTCCAACATCAAGGTTTCAGCAGGTATGGTAACGTTAATATAGAAATCTAGTTTGGAAAGAGACGGTTCATGCGCTTGACTACGCCTTAAACGTCCTGTTAATCTTAATAATTCTTTCACACTTGGATTTGGTTCGAAATCGTCTAAGGCCTCTCCTGCCATTAAGTATGAATTTAGCAACCCAAATCCTTGATTGTTTTTGGATTTATAAAGTAGCATCGGACTGCCCATATCTCCCTTGTAACTATAAGGGCTAATCTCTCCAAGGCGGAAATCTTCTAAGTTGTCTTGTATTAAAGATTGAGCCGCAAGCAACGCAGCGTCTGTGTCACAAATTTCCACCGCAAAGTACCATTGTTCATCATCAGTGAACTCAGTTACGGGGAGTGCTTGTGAATACTGCTCGAGTAATGAAATAATTTCTCTTTTAAATATGAGGCTGTCCTCCGCAAGTGGGTAATTAGTCCACTCTTTACGTAACGAGTGTTGCGCCATCTTGTTGTAAAATGGTTTCAATCCTCGAATTTGGCACTCGTCGTGGAAACGTTGTTCCTTTTCAGTTAGTTTCCTAAACATTGTCTCACCTGTTTGTTCATCTACTGTTCAACTACTTAATAGGTGGCACGAGATTTTAAGTAGTTGAAGCGTTGTATTTTCAGTATGACCTTCGTCGCTGACAGATACACAACTGCCTCGACGTGGATATTGAATCCAAGGCTTTTTTGGTTAGGGCGTGACTTACAAGAGTTTTTACAACTAAATCCTCGACCTGCTTGGTCATATTCATCAGATTATCGTGCCGTGCTATCTCCTTCAATTCAAGCAAAAATTGACGAAAATAAATCTATATATACAGAATTAGAACTCAACTCACCAAGTAATCTTTGGCAAGTCTTTGCAGATGGATTTATCCTTGATAATATTTTTACAAAATTGAACAGTCTTAAAAGTCCAAAAAGTAAAAGTTGGCTTTTTCGAAATGTATACAGTGAAGAATTTCTTCGTTCTTGGCTTGCGAGTGACGCCATCGTTTCTAATGAACCAACGGAGGATAATACCTCTTATGGCAAATTTATAGAACAACTCTTAGAAAGAATTAGTAGAGGAGGTTCTTCTAATCTCAAACTATCACTTCAATCATCATCTTGGAAGTTTATTTTTATCACTAGTTTACCCGATTTATTTATAAATCGTAGTCGACTCAAATCTTTCATTTCTATTGATAATGAGGCTCTTTATATGAATGATGGGCTCAGTGAGGTTGTTGATGTAGGCCAACATCCAAGTATTCAGTCTGTTACTCACGAGTTACTTCCGCCCAATATGGTTAATCCTGATTGGCTGTACACAGTAGGTTGGTATGATTTGTGGGCAGGACCTCAAAGTTTAAATAATCCATCAGGTGTTGTAGGACAACACGACTGTATTTTTTGCAGTGCGGGTGATATTTACTGTAGTTCTTGTGACAGTGGACAATCTGAGTGTGGCGAGTGTGGTGGCGATTACTACTCATACTGCGGGGATTGCGATGAAGGTTGGATTCAATGCAACGAGTGTGATGGCGACGGACAACAATTGTGTGATGACTGTGATGGAGAAGGTCAAGTCGATTGTGACGATTGTAATGGAGCAGGCGATGTAGAGTGTGAAGAGTGTGAAGGCACTGCAGAATTAACTCAGTGTCCTGCGTGTGAAGGCACAGGATGGGAGGGAGGCAGTTCGAATGAAGCCATGGACAACACCTGTGGAGAGTGCGAGGGAGAAGGAGAAACTGATGCATTCCCTTGTCCTACGTGTGAGGCAGGTCGCATAGAGTGTCCTGAGTCTTGTGATGAAGATGGACAAGTTGAGTGCAACGAGTGTGATGGAGACGGTCAAAACACGTGTACTAACTGTGATGGAGATGGCGGTTCGTATTGTGAAAGATATGAGTGTAATGATGGAGTTATCTATTGTGAATACTGTGACGAAGGTTATCAAGAATGTGGCGAATGTGAGGGATATTATGAAAAAGGAACTTGCCCTCAAATGCATTATGAAGAAATTTGGGGCGAGTCTATTGATAGTTCCTTACAAAATCTTGTAACTAAAAATGGGCGGCGAAGAAAACTTGACAATCTAATGGCCAATGTCAAACTTTTACCAACTGAAAATGCTAGTATAAACCTACTACAAGAAGTCTACGGAGATGTTAGATTTGAGTTTAAAACTATGGCTGAAATTTGGGCTCAATTTTTAAAAATTATGAAACAAGAATCTCAAGAATCGATATATTTCTTCAATCCTACAAAAAATGGAATTACGATTCAATATGCTTCTTTTTCTTACGATGAAACTGTGGAGTTCGTACTTGGTGATTTACTTGTTTTAACCAGGCGTATGATTGAAAGCGTTTATGAGGGCGATACTGAGTACATTTATAATGTAAAGCCTCATACAGGAACTAATAAGGTGGACCAACAGATTAGGATGAGAAAATTTCAAAAGGTCTCCATTAGGGGACCCCTTTCTTCCACTCAGAAAAACTTTTTGACTCTGTTTGGTATTCAAGTTGAGACGGAGGACTTGAACTATTGGATGTGCTTTTTCTACTACTTTCTTGATTTTTTAGAACCTTTAGGTGAAATTATTAATTCAGGGAGAATCAGTAGTGACTTTAAATTTTTAGTAGGTACTGCCTCCAATTCCACTAAGATTATCACATTTAATCATCCAAAAGGTTAAATAGATATCCTTTTAATGTTAAGGTATGGAACGAACTCCGTGTTCACGATGTGGTGTCTTTTGGCCTAAGCCTTCTTTAACTTCGGCTAAAGAATGTGTTTTTTGCCATCCTCCGTATGAGGTGAAAAAATGATACATGTAGACACTTATGAGCCCGTTCAATTAGCAAACTTATTAGAAGTAGAAAGAAAGCCACTTTCAGCAGGAGACATTCATATAGAATGCGATACTGGAAGCGTTTTAATTGAAAGAAAAACTTGGGATGACGCTTACGGTTCTTGGCAATCTCAAAGACTAGAAGCGCAAATAACTAAAATGTTGCAGGCAGATTGTCCTGCCATTTTACTCATCGAAGGAACACCCAACGAATCTTGGGTTCGGGGTGATTCGGGTTCCGTATCCGATTTTTTAGCCGAGGTTGGTGGAACTTCGAAACCTGCAGGGTCGAATCGATATCGGCAATTACGCAAATTTCTTATGCGAATGAATGTTGAAGTTCTTCCTGTAGTCTTTACAGAAGATATAGAAGAGACTACTGCGTATGTGAAATCTTTGCATCGTCGAGTTGAATCTGGTGATTTTGGTTACTTAGTTCGAAAGGTTACTGTAGTTAAATCATCTCGTAGTGTACATCATAATATGCTGCAACTGATTCCTGGTATCTCACTTGAAAGAAGTAAGCAGTTGTTTACTGCCGCCGATAATTGGCAAGACTTAATTATGAATTGGGACAGGCTTGCTTTAACAGTGGATGAGAAAACCCGATGGCAAAACACGGCTAAAAAATTAACTTCTTTTTGGACGGATGCTTGGATTGACCGAGAAAGAGAAGTTATCTTACGCAAAGAATAAATAGTCGGAGCGTCTTAGACAAGATATGGTGAAGTTTTCGTCTTTGATTCAATTCCGAGAATATATAGAAAAATTACCATTGGAATTTATTGTTACGGAACTTTTTAGAGTAAATGGACGAAAGGGAAAGCAACGTTTTGGAGATGAACTGCCTTTCGATTGGGACTTATATGGATTCATCGAACAATCAGATGCCGTAGATGGGAAAGAGTTATTAGGTACCATTAGTTTTAGATTATTATCTGCTGATGAACGTGATGGCTTTCCTGCTGTGGTGACTCACAGACATAACTATTTGTTTTTAAGTAACCGTCAAAAAGATAGGTATAATAATTTACTATTGTATTGTACTTATTATCATGGCATTAACGATGTTTGGGTCATTCCTTTCGAAATCCCTGCAATCTATTTTCAAGTTCAAATTAATGCTGAATCTGCCCAAAAACCCCTTTACTATACGCCTGAACGTCCTCTAGTAATAATTAGAGACCCTGGGAAGTTTTGGAACTCGATAGAGCAAGGGTATCCTTCAACAGGACACATTCCTCTTTTGAGTTCTCTTTCTAAAAAATTGATGAGGGGTGCTAATTCACCATTAGCCATTAGATTTTATTTAACTGCGAAGGAGAATGAGGTTGTCGAGGGTGAGGACTACTATTGGCAATTACAGGATTTAGAAGTTTTGTATTTAGGTTGGGAAGGTGAGTGGCGATATGAATTATATAATACTCAAATAGAAAAATGGGTTAAGGAAGATAATTATTGGACGAATAATGATGGTGAGCGGAGAATGTATAAAAACGGAAACAAGCCTCCGATTGAGTTCGCCGAAGAAGGAGGCTATTACAAAGATAGCGATGGTAAATTATACTTGGTTCAAAACGGTAAATATGTATTACTTGTAACTCATCGAGAAGGCAATTTACCTTCGGATTATGTTTCAACTTGGTTTACTCAGACCAGTATCCGAAACGACTTTGCTCATAAATTCTTACTATTTGGCGAAGGATTTCCAAACTCCAAGTTTGAAAATATTAGTAAATTAAACAATCCTTCAAGTATTGGATTACCGTTAGATTTCGATTTACTTGAAGTTCATACCTCATCCGATTATACAGAATACTTTTTACTTTTCGACCCACTGCAATCGCGTACACTTAATTATCCTGCAGGTGATTTTAGTGTTATATAAGTTTGATACATTAGCCGATTACGGCGCATTCGTCGAAGAATTGCCTTGGAATAAAATTGTTCACAATATGCAAGCAGGACGGCAAACACGTAGTTTGCACCCTCTGCCAATTGATTGGAACTTATCGAATGAAGTCGCACCCTACAGTTCACCATTCACCCCTGAGGGTGTAGTTTCACAGGCTTCTTTTGACCAAATGCTCCATAAATCAAGTTGGCGAGATTTGCGACCCGATACGCCTGTCGGTTGGGCTACTCGAGACTATGTTGGACAAATCGTCATTACACCTCAGATTCAGTATCGTTTTGATGATACCAACACTTTGGTGGCTAACTTAGGTGGAAATGAAGGTGGACAAAATACTATCGAGTGGTTGAAAAACGTCGCACCTACATTTCAATTAAATATGAATTGTTATTACATTAACACGGAATACGACGTTTGGTTGGCTCAAGTTACATTATATGAAATGAATTGTTGGGAAGATATGAGTCTTACGCCGAGTTGGGAAATCTTTGAAGAGGGTGCGGAAGAATATAACGTTGGAAGAGTTGGAGTTTATCGACGTGAAGTCAATACCGAAGTTCCTACAGGCTGGTTCTACAATCAAAATCGTCCCGACATCTACTGGTTTCGACCTGGTTCGCCTGAGAATGAAGGGCCGTATGGTGGTGAAATCATTTCCATGCCAAATGATTGGGAACATGATTCTACCAGTATGAAGCCCTTACAAGCCCAATTTAATACGCTAGGCGACTTCATGCAACTAAAATTAACGACAGACCCTTGGTCAGGTCGTACACCTGATGGAGGTTTAACAAGTTATCTTGATAAAATTCGTTCTACTGATTCTCCATTCATGATTCCACTTCCGATTGATTCCATCAAGGGTCGTACTGTTTCGATTACCCAGGCACTTTTCCAACACGCTCAATTAGGTGGCCGTAGTCACTGGCCTTTCATGTATGTTTTAGGGTCACGTCCACGCGCGATGAATTACCCAGGAGGTTTATGATATGTTAGGTATGCCTCCGACCTTGAATTATCCTTTGGGCAAATCTCATTGGACTGATAATTTCATTTGGCTCGACGATACCTCGGGAGATTTGAATAATTCGGGCTGGTTAGAATTAGAGATAGTTGACTCGATTAAAATAATTCCTCCTCCACTTCCACTACCTCTTGCAATACAGACGGCTCCTGGTTTACCCTTCTCAGAAGTATTCGTTGAAGAATGGGATATAGATGATTCCAACAATTTTATTTTTAAATATGAGGAGGATGAAGTAATGTCAGTTTTTGATTTGGAGGGGATAGAAGTTGTAGATTTTGAATTGAGCGATGAGTTCTGTAAGTTGAGTTATCTAATTCCTGCCACCGAAACTGAACCTGAGAAGTATCGGAGAGTTTCCTTCTCTGTTAACGACTGGACCTTAGATGTATTACCCAGTTATTTACTGAAAAAAAAGCCTCTGTTTTGGAAAGCGGCTAGATTGAATCGGGATAGTTTTCAACTAAGCCATATTGCTTTCAATAGCGACCCTTATAGTCGAAGGCATGTCCAACGAGGTGTACCATTTACAGATTCTTGGATGGCCGAATTAACTCCTACAGGTTGGAAGATAACCGTTTGGCCATATAATCACTTACATGGCGGTTTATTGACCGTCGGCGAAAGTAAATTGATGGCTAATGAAGCCGAAGAGTCCTTGCGTCAATTGGGTGTTATGGATTTAACTTTGGAGGACGTCTATCGGGCTTGGCAGAATCGTGGCCGTTTATTTACTGCACGAATAGAGTAAACATTTATAAGGGGTGAACCAATGGATGAAAACATGCCGCCAACAATGATTGCAGATAACCACGCTTTTGACCGAATGTCTTTGCGACTTTCAAGTGAAGAACAAACTCGAGTCATCTCTGCCATAGAAACGAAATGGTTGCGTCTCGAAAATGCACCTGCACGAGATTTTGCAATAATCGCTATGGCTCTTACAAGTATCCGTATGACTGATAACTCGTCTTGGGAGTCCAATGGTGATGCCATCGTTGGAATCGTTCGTAAGGGCACTCTTAAGACAGTTATGCTTCGAAGATTTAATCAACCCATGACGAAAGACGCTCTACGTGTTGATGCAGTTAAGTGGGCGATTAAACCTCCTGCTCAATCCTCTTCTCGCCGTGGCCGAAATAGTAATCGAAACCGCAATCGCAATAATAGACGTTGATGCCTTTAAGTAGGAATCTACACAATCCCTAATTATGCTACAGTTTACGCTATCTGGAAAACACGCTAAGAATTTGGTCAAGGCCTTAGAGAACATCAATGAAGACGCTGTCTTTAGATTTGACCGTGACGGACTTTCCGTTTCGGTCTCGGACACATTTAGAAATCGCCTATTGGAGATTCACCTTCCTGCTGAGTTCTTTACGGTTTACGCTTGCGAAGATTCAATTGACTTAGGAGTTATTGTTTCACGCCTACGAGAAGTTACGAAGACTTTGAAGGCTAAAGATGAAGTAACAGGCTCTTTTGATATGGAAGTTCCTAATTTCTTAATCTTAACTGCTAATGGAATCCGTCGTCGAGTTAGGTTAGTGAATACTGACTTACTTAAGTCACCACCACCTATGATTTATGATGACTTCATTTTTACAGCCGAACTTGCGGCTACATCTGTTACGGATTTTTTGAAAGCGGCTAGTACATTCCACACTGTTGATGTTTCAGTTGTTAAAGATTCATTTACCATTACTTCTCAAGAGGGAGAGGAAGAAGTGTCAATGCAATTTCAAGCAGATGATGTTGCTTTGAGTCTTGAGATGTCTGATTCTTTGACTACTCACGGAATTGCTGACTTAACTAAAGGTTTAACTACGATTGCTGACACACTAACTATTCGTGGAGGCCCGACTATTCCAATTTCGTTTGGTTGGTCTTGGGGTTCTTCTAGTCAATTAACTTGTTATGTTACCAGGTGGGAATGATGTCCAAAACTAAGCCAACTAATTATCAAGCCGCAGTGTCTGTCATAAACATTGGTGAAACTATTACGGTGAGTGAAATCATCGACCGATTGATTACTCGTGGCCGTCGAGAAATTCCGACCAGTCGTTCATTAGCAATTAAATTGAGACGTGATGATTCATTTGTTGTAGAAGACAATGGGCGAGGCCCAACGTTGTTCACAAGATGTTTGTAATCCAATACTTTAAGTAGTTGAATGGTACATACGTTTCATTATGGTAATCGGTAACCCATCGCAAGGTGACGAGAACGCAGACATAGATATTTGGCTCAAGCGTCAATTTGCTTGGGACCCTGCCGACTTCGGAGGCGATATAGACGCCACAGTAGATGCCTGGTACGCTGATACGATTGACAGATTCTCAGACCGTACAGCATTTTCTTGGAATGATGTAGTTCCTGTTCAAAAACTTACGTCTCGATTCGGACGTAACATGTCTCAAGTTTTGAAAGCAGCCATGAAATATCGTATCGAAAACAATTCTCAACCTTACGATTTTGGTGCAAGTGTTCTAAACAAATTTGTTGGCCCTGGTACTCGTGTTTTCGACGAATTAGTTAGTAACTCCGATGAAGGGTTGAGACCTGGTGAATATCGTCGTCCATTGATTTCTGCGGCAGATTCTGCCCTAAGAGAATCTTTCATCAAAAAAGCCACTACATTGATAAATAATGAAGAAAGTTTTCTAAATACACACCCTGTAACTGGATTGCCTATTGACACTAGTAAATACGCTTTAAGGTTTGGAATACCATATCCAGAGGGATTTATCGTGCCCTCATTCGAAAGAAGTATTGAGACCGTAGAAAAAACCGAAGGAACAGATATGAATACCCTTCCATTAGAAGTAGTAGTTGAATTTGCTACTTTGCAGGCTATCCTTAACTTAAATGACCCTAGTAAGATGAATGTTGGACAAGTATTCCAATACTTAGGAAATTTAGATGGCTCACAAAAGGGAGTCGTAGGAGGGTTGGCAAATGCTCTCTCGACAGAATTAGGTTATGCTAGAGGATTAGACCCTGCAGATGCAGTTCCTTTAGATGAACTTGAAACTCAATTAAATAATCTTGTGGCCGAATATAATATTCAAGAATCAGGAGAAACTACTACAGTGGAACGAATTATAGAAGAAGAAGTTCCTGTGATGCGAGTTCAATTTCAAGACCTTCGTAATCCTGAAAACACTACTCTTGAAACGATTCGTTTAGAAGATTTCTTTTACACACATCGTGCAAATTCTCTATTGCAAGAACAAGTTGCTAGATTACTCCCACCCGTCGACCAATTAGATGTTGACTTGTATCCCAATATTGGAGGAAGCACCTCCAATGGTTGGAGACAAATTGGAGGCCAAAGCGGCACATATATTGTCAAGTTTACTCGTGACCCTCTTGATTTACTTTGCATTTCAACGGGTCGGGGCGGTTCTGTACCTGACCAAACAGATAGAGTTAGTTGTGGAAATGGCGTACAAGGTTATAAATATCACCTTGAAGTAGAGAATGAGAGTGGTCAAATAGTCACTCAAGAATTTAGGTCACCTGGTTGGCGTAGTTGTCAAGGTCTACGACAAGACTCAGCAAGTAGTTATGGTTCAGGGCCTTATGAAGGAATTGGTTACGGTGAATGTGTTATTTACTTGTATCCTGATGACCCTAATGGTTGGGACCGTTCTAAACCATTAGCAAGGCTTTATCTTCGATGGGGTTATAAAAATTGGGCTTGGACCGAGAGTGCAAGACAACGTGGAATGGATGATATTTTAGAACGTCGAGGATTGCCTCGTTATGATAAATCCCGATACACAGGAAATAATTTTAGACCAGGTGAGGCACAAGAACCAGTTATCGTTTGGGAACCAAGACCTTATCCTTCCGATACTTCTTATTTTCACGATTTGGTAAGGCAATTTTTCAATACTGCTTGGGAGATTTCGACAGAATCCTATCGGACTACACGTGTTGGACCCTCACACCAAACATTTGAAATTGCGTCTACTCCCTACCTAGTTTCAGGGTATTCAGATGTCTGCGGAACTAATAACATCAGTCCGAGTTATGCTGGCCAAGCCATTCCTACATTCAGTTTAGAGTATTCTGGAGGTAATTTAGAAAACTTAGGAGGCGCACTGCCAGATTACAGTCAGTTAGAAGACCCTCTAATTACAGAAGAGTTGGCTATGTCTCGTTCTTCTGATATCACTGCTAGACCTGAGGCCTATGAGGCTTTAGCAGGTAATGCTACGATTTGGCTTTATCCTGCAGTTACTCAAAATATGCGTAACTACGCTGCAGGAATGCCTGCATTACAAATGTTAAGTAATTCTGCGTTCGCTGTACCTTCGTGGTTACGAAGTGTGCTTAACGGTACTTCTTTAAGGCTTGATGAATACTTCTCGAGGCCTTGGCTAAGTAATAACCTTGTTAATACTGTGACTCAAAACCCTCAAATTTTCTTCGACCCATTGAGAGGACTTGAGTTTAGTCAGGCGGAAAAAATGATTGGAAGCCCTGGTATGAGTTTTAGTATGCACGGTCATCGTTACATTTATCGACAGGAACAAGAAATAGAGTCGGCGGCTGGAATCCCTGGTGTGGGAGGCAATCCTGAGGTTATTAGACAACTGTTAGAAACTACAGGTAAAAACATAATTGATATTGGTTCTGCCTTTGAATTGTTTTACCTTGGAGTATTGCATCCTTCTAACATGCTTGACCCGAATGCCAGTATTAGCCCTCCATTTATTAGTTGCTTACCTGCAGGCTCTCTTCGCATCGAAAGAGGCTCTCCTGAATTGCGTAATCGTCCAATCGGTGTTGATGCAGTCGCTGAAGACTTTTTAGCAGGAGAGATTACAAACCGACTTAAATCAACATTTGCTACTCGGCAAAAATTACGACGATTAGTTGGCTATTCAGTTGACTTAGATGTATTAGCCAGTCGTGGAGGAGTTTCAACTTCAAATACATCACGTGACGAAGAAGAGAAATTATATGAAACTATGTTGGTTTGGAGAAATATCATTTCTAGTCCTTGGTTGTCTTCCGAGATGTTTGATGCCATGTTAAATTGGTATACTGCTCAAAGAACTACTGTAGGAACAGGTACACTAAGTGCTTATATTATGGAACTCAATGGGTTGCAGGTTTTGCAACTTTGGCAGTATCCATTCCATAAATTAGAGACAGGCGCAGTGAGTCGCGGATTTACAAACGCCGCAGGATTCACATCTGTCTATCAAATGGCACATTCTAGTTGGCGTAGTTATGGATGGCAAGAACGTCAAAATGAAGCGTTCACTCGTTGGGCTCTTACGGAGTTCCCAGGTAAATTAGGATTCACTAAAGATAACACATTAGCCACTATCGAAAGTTTCTTAGACCAGCCAATAACTTCTGATGGAACTACTTTTGCACCATTTACAGTTAGAACTCAAGAAGCCTTTGACGCTTTGTACAGTTACTTGTTTAGTGATGCATTCCTAATGGCTCTTGACCCATCTACGTCGGGCAACCCAGGGAAAGATAATTTCACATCATCCAATCCTGATACTAGGCCACTTCACCGATTTTGTTTGTTATTCAGTCCTGTTTCAAATACTGATATCAAACAACCCTTGCTCACAGGTGTTAGTGAAGAAGATGGAGGATTCTTGTCAATTCAACAATATCAAAATCTACTTACTGAGGCATTAGAAGATGAAGAGATTCTATCTAAATTACTACAATTATTCCAATATGATTTCTTACCTAAGTCTAATTCGAAAAGATTTAGAACCACGGTACCAGATGAGATTCAAGGTCAACTCTACGGTCGTGGCGAACAAGTTGGATTTAACCTTGTTAGTAGTTTCCTTCGAAGTCCCGTTAGAATCAAAGATTATGCTGAAAAAATGGTACAAATAGCCCTCGGAGATTTATATCCTCAGTATGTTGAAACAGGTGAATGGCCTACACCACCTGAAGGAAATCTTCGTCGTTTTAAATTCCAAAACAATATGAAATTGAAAACATTAGTCTCGGCCGCAATTGGTGGTCAAAACAATGTTGGAGGATTGTCCCGAAATCCCTTTTGCCCTGCAGATGTTGTTCGGCAAGTTGGAGGTGAATCTACATCGTCTTGGTATTCATTAATGGAGGCGTGGAAAGATTACGATTACAGTCGCTATTTGCCTGAAATCAATGCGGCTTTAAGTGAGAATGTTGCTACACCCGAAGATGTCCTCACAAGTATCTATAATTTTGATGTTTCGTTACAAGATAAAATCGCTTCTAATCCAAACTGTAGTTTCGAAATTCTAAGGACTATTTTTGGTTTGGTGGAAACAGATACGGGCGATTATATTTGGGCAGATGATGCAAGTCCTTTGTCGGCTATGAATAATCCTGGATTAAGTGAAGAAAATTATCAGATATTTTACAATGACGTTATGGACCAATTAGAACGTGATGCTCGCTCGATGGATGAAGCAGCCTTAACCATTCCGACTTGTTTCGAAGTATTTGACAATGCTATTTCGCAATTTTACAACTCTAAAAATGGCTCTGAGAGGACAAGTCAAATAACAAGTATTATCAATGACCGTCCAAATTTGAGATATTGGCGTGGAGGCAGTGATAAAGGTGCATTCACAGGAAATATTGCTGATTGGCAATCTCGAAGTTGGCCTGGTGTGGATACAGGCGGCGAGAATGGCCCTGCAGAATCTTGTGTTAGAACTTGGCGCGTTGGTGGGCAGGGCGATGATGGCCTTAGTTCGAGTTTTGAAGAAGTTGCTGGAGCCACAATAGAGAGTTTACGTACTAGCGAGTCTGAATTGAATGAGTATGTTTTAGAGTCTCCGTTCGTTATGTTTAAGTATAATACGCCTAGGGCAAGCGGTCGTGGAGATGGAAATCAAACCACTTGTAATACCTATGGAGACAAGCCAATTCGAGGCAACTCTACATTTGGTGAAGTGTTATTCGTACAACGTTTGTATAAGCGAGAGGTAGGTCGTGGAGAATTGCGTCAAAATGATGATGACGCTTGGGTTGGTCGTCGATACGTTTGGACTTTCGATGGTTATTGGTATGATGAAGAAGGTGTAAAACATGATGGTATTACGTATCAAGCAGAAAGTTTAGATGAATTTTTCGGTTGGTTAGGTGTTGAAAGATATAATCGAATTGGATTTGGCGAAGGCCGAGACGGCTTAAAGTGGGCACAAGGTGTAGTAGTCTGCATTACCGATGAAATGATTTTAGATATGGGTCAAGCAGGAAGTAGAAATCAAACTGCATTCCAAGAGTATTTCGGTAACGAAATAGAATCACAGTTGGCTCCAGTTCCACTTTGGCGGGCTAATTGGGGTGACCAAGATTCTCTTAACTTAATGCGTACTGTGGTCAATAAGCCTTGGGCTCAAACATTAGATGATGGAATTTTGACCATTGGCACTCTTAGAAACACATTGAGAAAATCTCCTCTGAGAATTTATCGTCCAGGGGCTGATGCAGGAACAGAACCGATTTTGAATGTATCTACACTTATGAAAGCATTGGATGAACCTGTAGCAGATGACTCAAGCAGTTCTCTCTGGGACGAGGCAATTGTCGAATACTTAGCATGGGATATTTTACAAGGTGGTTATGACACATTTAGCAATCTTAAAAACTTGCCTCTTTCTATTAATACCCCTTCTATATTTATCCCTTTGCTTACTACAAATAGTATTCAAGATGCTTGGGAATCTGAAACTGAGGGGGTTCGTAACTTTGCCATTCGTTCAAATGATGGCAACCCTAACAATGTTCTAAATTTGATTATGGCAGAGTTTTCTACACCCGACCTCGAAGTAACGGCAGATTATTTGATAAATAATGGAGTTTGGAATACTGCGTTTAGAGGAACTAGTCTTTCATCGGGCAGTCGTCAAAAACGTAATATGATTCAACATTTGCTCAATAACAGCAACTATAAAAATATGATTCCAATTGAACTGTTAACTTCTATCTATACCGTACACGGAGTAGACGGATTCTTAGGAGACGCTAATATTTCAAGCACAGGTACTTTGCGTAGTAGTCGTATAGAAGAGTTCCAAAGAGCCTATGCTCGTCAAAGAGCCCTCACTATTCGACTTTTGAAAAACTACGCAACTCAAGGTTCTGAATATGCATTAGGTCAAATATCCGTTTGGAGTCCTGAGTTGAATGATTACAGGGGCTGGTCTACTTACGATTGGCCTTGTTTTACTGATGCTATGTTTAATCAAGCCACAACCGATGGACGTAGATTTGATGGCGACATTGTTCGTTGGCCAGGATACCTTTTGGCGAATCGAGAGGCATATGTTGATAGATTAATGGCTAATCGAGAATCTATGGTTGGTCTGTTAACTAAATCAGAATTGAAAGACCTCATGATTAGTGTTAATTACAACTGTGCTTTTGCAAAGAAAATCATAGTTCCACTGTATGACGATTTATATTCTCAAGCATTAGAGAACTCTGAAGGCGATGAAGAGTTCGCCGATGCAGCAGCCGTAGTAATGATTCGAGGACAATTAGATTCATTAGTTGGCGAAGGACAATCTGACCAATTGTTAGATTTCTTACCGAGTCCAATCATCTCATCGGGTGTTGACTTCTCTTTCTTAATTGATTCATTGGGTCCAGAAGACTGGTTGGAATTAGACGATTTTATTGATGAATCTCTGACTTCTGGAGACATTAAAACTGAATAATTTTAGTAACCACTAAGTTACATTAAAAGGTTTTATATACCTGTGTTACACATGTTGAGATACGGGCTTAAGTGCCCACTTGAGGTATACCTATGATTGCAAATTCCGAATACAAACCCTTTAAATTATCTGACAGTTTCATGAACAACTACAAGCGTAAGCGAGCGCCATTCGGCTTTAATGGTCTTGGAGAATTAGTCTACATGAGAACGTATTCTCGCCTTAAACAAGATGGAAAAAACGAAATGTGGTGGGAAACTGTACAACGAGTCGTCGAAGGAACTTTCAATATGCAAAAACGTCACATTGACGCACATAGTTTAGGGTGGAATCCTTGGAAAGCACAGCATTCGGCTCAAGAAATGTATGACCGAATTTTCACGATGAAGTTTTTACCACCTGGTCGTGGTTTATGGGCTATGGGAACTCCCTTGACCGAAGAACGCGGTTTGTTTGCGGCTCTCAATAATTGTGCTTTCGTTTCGACTGAAAACATTAAAGATGATTTAGCCGCACCATTTACATTCCTTATGGACGCCTCAATGTTGGGTGTAGGGGTTGGTTTTGACACATTAGGTGCAGGTAAACTAATTGTGAAAGGACCTAGTGAAACTCGCAAAACTGAGATTTTTGAAATCCCTGATACTCGTCAAGGGTGGGTTGAGTCATTGAGACTTCAATTAGAAGCCCACTTTTTAGGAACTGCGCCTGTTGAGTTCGATTACTCTGCAATTCGTGAAGAAGGTGTCGCCATTGCAGGATTTGGCGGAGTTTCCAGTGGTCCTGCACCTTTAAAGGAATTGCATGATAAGATTAATGAAATCTTAGGTAATTCTGCAGGAGAGCCTATTTCTATCACGGCTATTGTCGATATCATGAACTTGATTGGAAAGTGTGTCGTCGCAGGCAACGTTCGTCGAACTGCCGAGATTGTCTTTGGAGATGCCAATTCTCAAGAGTATTTGGATTTAAAGAATTATGAAGTTAACCCGCATCGTGCAGAATACGGTTGGACTTCGAACAATTCTATTTTTGCAGAACTCGGTATGGATTATACCGAAGCGTGTGAGCGAGTTAAACTTAATGGAGAACCAGGTTTTGCTTGGTTAGAAAACATGCAAAATTACTCTCGCATGAATAACGGTCCTGATTACAAAGACCACCGAGTTAAAGGAGGTAATCCTTGTCTCGAGCAATCTCTCGAATCCTATGAATTGTGTTGCTTAGTAGAAACGTTCCCAAACAATCACGATTCCGTCGAAGATTATTTGAAAACTCTCAAATACGCTTACATGTATGCGAAAACGGTGACACTCGGAAAAACACATTGGCCTGAAACGAATCGAGTTATGCTTCGCAACCGAAGAATTGGTTGCAGTATGAGCGGTCTTGCTCAATTTATTTCTAATCATGGATTGCACGAATTACGAAAGTGGATGTCGGATGGGTATGATAGTATCCAAGAATTAGACACCATGTATTCGGATTGGTTGGCTGTTCCGAAATCGGTTAAGACTACTTCTATCAAACCTTCGGGAACTGTTTCTCTCCTTGCAGGGGCAACGCCAGGAATGCACTATCCTGAGTCAAGATATTACATTCGCCGAATGAGACTTAGTATTACTTCTCCGTTGATTCCTGCCCTTGAAAAGGCAGGTTATGTTTTAGAACCTGCGTTTGGGTCAGAGGACTCTACATTAGTCGTAGGAATTCCTGTTGATGTTGGTGAAGGTATTCGCACGGCAAGTGATTTATCACTTTGGGAACAATTGAGTCTCGCTGCATTCATTCAAAAGTATTGGGCAGATAATCAAGTTTCTTGCACTGTAACATTTGACCCTGAAACCGAAGGAGACCAAATTGCTCCTGCATTAGATTATTTCCAATATCAATTAAAGGGGATTTCTTTCTTACCTCGTCTAGATTATGGAGCATATCCTCAAATGCCTTATGAAGCAGTCGATAAGGAAACCTATGAAGAACTACTTTCTAATGTGAAAAGGCTTTCGTTTGGAAGAATCAAAGGTGACGATGTAGAAGCCGAAAGATTCTGCGATAATGATGTTTGCGAGATTTAAGGCACTAAAGAATTATGGTGGTTAAGAATATGCCAACCATCTTGTCCTTTTTGAACTACGAATGAGTATCGGAAATCTACTTCAACTTGGCGACTATTCTTTTTATTATCATTTCGATACTGGAATACTCCCATACCTGATGCAATTGCCGTGTCATCCGCAATTTGAACATACATTTGAGTAATTCTTCCATTCAACTCCTCCTTACCTAAGAATTTGATGAAATATTGTTGAATCTCTTCTCTCCCTACGCAGATTCTGTCCGACAGGGTCGGAAGTAAGATGGCATTTGGTGCATACATAGCAACCACATCTGAGAGACGTTCATCATTAACATTACTTAACCATTGATTAATGACGGCTTTAATTTCATTTTCATGAATATGGTCACTAGCAAATGTGCTTTTAAATGGATTATATTTTAGTGGATTCATTTTTTCACCTTCTTAAATCTCGAACGCTTTGAATAGTTCTCAAACCTGATTGAACTTGTCTAAGCACATCGAGTGTTACTGGTGGACCATGAGCCACATTCCAAAATTGAGTCGTTGGATTCGTAACGGCAATTCCACGATTGATTTCCTTGAACTCGTAAGGTCCGTAACGAAGTGGGTCGGCTAATTGCCTTCTCATAGGATTGTATGAGCCTGCTCGCTTAATTTTGACCATATTTTCTATACCGTTCGTCGACTACTTAAAGATGTCTCAACATAGATAGTCGTAACGACTATTTAAAGACACTCATACTTAGGCTTAAATAGGTAAGCCAAGGACTTAGACGTATGTCTGATGAAATTATGAAATTGGTTGCACAACGAAAACAACTTGATGAGACGTTTCGTCGAAAAGAAAAGGATTTAGAGTCGCATCGTCGAAATTGGCGAGATGCTTGTAAAAAGATAGAACTTAAATTAGTTGAGATTTGCGAACACGATTACACTCGTGAAACTTACGCTTACGCTCCCTTATATTGTCGTCATTGTCTCTTAGAAAAAGAACAAGTCTGGCGACTATCACGTAATTAGATAATTAGATATCCTTCTTTCATCAATACATGTCACGAAGACACATAAGACCGCATCCAACTAGTACTGCACCTACAACAGGTTGTACGAATTGAGTACCAGGGAATTTAAAGATACCGAGAACTTTCTCGTTTCCATCATTATTCATAGTAGCAATCATGTGTGCACCACCGACGACGGCAGCAAGGCAACATATACTCATTCTGTTTAAACTAAGCATATCTATCAGTTGGCTAAACGACTACTTAAAGACTTTGGTGCTATTGACTACTTTTATATAGGTAAGAGTGCTATCTCCTGGTATGAGCCAAGAAACGGATGCCATGGAAGAACCTAATTGGGGCGAAGAGATAACGACACTGCTTGACGATTTGGATGTTAAGCCTGATGGGTTCGGGTTGTATCTAAACTTCATGTTGCCTTATAATGTTGATGATAATGGAATCATTAATGAAGCACAACCTTACATTGATTTAGTCGAAGACATTTCAGGTGCGGAATCTCAAACTCGCTTTTTAGTTGAGGCATTGGCAGTTAAGCACGGACTTCAAGTTCAAAATGCACTGGTTAAAGACCCGACCACGGAATTAGTAGCAGGCTATCACTACGGTATGTTTTACGTCGGCGAAGATATTGTCTCTACATTCACTCCCCTTCGTGCCGATATCGAAATCGAGTTCACTCGAATGATTGAATTAGGCAAAGTTCCTATTCTCCCGATGATGCAGTTTACCTTGTTGACTCAAACACCTCCTGAAGAAACAGAAGGTATTGATGAAGAAGATGAAGACTTGTTTTGAGGAAGATTTAAATACGTAAAAGAAGGAAGGATAAATATGGAAACAAATACAATGATTTTGATAGGATTAGGACTAATTGCGAGTGCCGTTGCTACGTGGTGGTATAAGAACAAAGGAAATGTCCTAAAGAAAGTTGCTGACGAATTAGAAGATAAAATTGAAGACCTCACAGGAGTAGATGTAGAACTTAATGACGTGGTCGATGACCTCGTTTCAGCAGCAGAAACTGTAGTCGATGAAGTTCATGACACTGTAGTCGATTCTCTTGAATCTGGCGACTCCTTGGAAGAAGTTGTCTCAGATGCTAAGGCTGCGGGCGAAGAAGCCATTGACAATGTTGACATCGATGTAGATGCTCTCAAGTCTCTAACTGTAGCCGCCCTTAAAGAACGCCTAAAGGCTGCAGGATTGCCCGTCTCGGGCAAGAAAGCAGACCTGGTTGAGCGATTGCTTGAGGCAGGTGTTTGAAGTGAATATCCGTAAACTTGGATTGTTCGCTAGTCTTGCTTCAATTGTTGGCAGTATTGCTATTTACGCCCTGCATGATGAAAATCTTGGTATTTTCGTCGGCCTGTGGGCTTCTGCACTCTTATTATTGAGTGACCGTTTTGAAGAAATGCAAAATTAATTTTTGCGTAACTAATCATGGTGATTAAGTTATGATTGATTCGAATGAAAATAGAACCTATTTAACACGGTTCGTTCAATTTTTCTTAAGTTTAGATGGATTGTTACACGGATTAGAAGTGATTTCTGCTTACACTGAGGAGGCTTGGACAACATTTGCTTTAACTACGTTTCATGCTTGTATTTTCTTCTTTGCGGCCTATTTTGTAGGCCATAGTCACGCACACCATGTCTGTAGTGTAGATGAGGTTTCAACGTCTAAAATTACAAGATGGAAGCAAGTATTATTTATCCTCATTGTGTTGATATCTTTGTTGATTTTTTCACCATTGGGAGAGGGTATTCTCCCTGAGTCTTTACATATGCTTGACCATTAATCTTTCTTTAAATGGTCGTGAAGACCTGTAGCAATTAAGTTTGCACCTACACTGATTGCTAATCCACCTAATAACGTCATTGGGACATAATACCAAAGTTTGCTTTGAGATTTATCTTCGATAAGTTTCCCTAAGTGAAACCAGGCTACGCTGCCTCCTGTTACGACAAGTAAGATTCCCAAAGATAAAGGTGTTAAATGACTCATAGGAAATCCTCCTCTATTGCTAATCCAAATGCAGACATTGTGGCATAAGGTATTTTAGCCCAAATGGCGATTTTTCTAAAAATTCTCTTTACTAAACCCATATAATCACCTATGCATCCACTTCTCGATTCAACCACTTTCTTTCAATAAATTTCATGTCGTCATTAGAGTCAGCCCATGTAGCATACCAATAAAAGTCATAATGAGTCGTATTATTAGAAGTAAAATTAGTTAAAGTAAGTGAGTTATTATCGTATTCCCACCCTTGAACATAACTTAATGTGGTGTCCCAAACAATCGGTTGAGAAGAAGTATTATTTTCTGAACCT